>ERZ724508.902-NODE-902-length-19399-cov-6.791305_pt1 | contig 19399 bp, 23 predicted proteins | sample MGYA00376041_ERZ724508 | MGnify/ENA primary metagenome ERZ724508 (study PRJEB28724, sample SAMN07190887) | wastewater metagenome | isolation source: effluent of sewage treatment plant in Hong Hong | place: USA: Christiansburg, Virginia | collected 2016-03-01 ...
TATTTTTTAAAACAAATCTTTGATGGCAATAATTTACACAATTTTATTTAAATGCAAAATAGTTTATGGAATTTGTTGTTGACCCGGTTTTGTAGTTTGTGCAGCTATTGTAATGTTTCCAGTATTGAGATTATAGACTACTAATAAATAATCTGGGTTTAAATACCAGGTGTTTAGTTGTGCGTAATAGTTGTCTTCTTCAATGCTTACAGGTTCTAACGCTCCTAATTGTTGGCCGTAATAGTCTAAAATTTGGCTGTATAGCTTATTTCCTTTTTTACCATTCGGTTCATTAAAAACAATGCTATATCGAATGAGTACGTTGTTTTTAAAGTTAAATTCTAATTTGCCTTTATACGTTAAGAATGTAATTTCTTGAATGGATTCTTGCAACCCTTTAGAAGCTAATTCTTCGTTATGATCTTCTGCATGTAATGAATTTGTTGTAGGCAACTTTTCTTTTACCTGCTCATACGTCATGCCTAAAGATATTTTTTCATATAACAACAGATTGGTTTTGTCTTCCGAACTTTTTGTTAATTCTGAAGATTTGGTAATTGTTGGAACGGTATCAATTTTTTCAGGTGCAATCGTATCCATTTGATGTATTTTTGTTGAGTCGACTTCAACGGTGCCATCTGTTTCACTTGACATGCACGAAGTGGCAATTACAAAAACAGATATTAGTATGATCGGTATAATTTTCATGTTAAATAGGGTCGACATTTATAATGATTCGTCCTTTATTTCCCATTTGCAAACTGTGCTCATTGGAAACAATTGACGCAATTTTATTCTTTATGGATTGTAATCCTTTCAGATCTTTTTCTAATTTAATGAAAAGTTCGTAATGATAATAATTTCTTAAGCGATCAATTGAAGGAGCTTGTGGTCCCAATACGCGTTTACCTCCAAGGGATTCTTTTAATTTTAGTGCAAGTGCATTGGCAGATTTTATCGCTTCCTTCTTATCGATATGAAGAACAGAAATATTTATAAGTCGATAAAATGGGGGATAATGGTACATTTCTCGCTCATATAATTCTCGGGTAAAGAAATTTTCATAGTCGTTATTTTGTATAAACGTAAATATAGGGTGTTCAGGTTGTGTTGTTTGTATCATAACCTTGCCTTGTCCGCTTTTACGTCCTGCTCTGCCACTTACTTGTACAATCATCTGAAAGGTACGCTCTATGGCTCTAAAATCAGGAAAATAGAGCATTCTATCTGCATCATATACACCCACCAACTCTACATTTGCAAAATCAAGCCCTTTAGTTACCATTTGAGTGCCTATCAACACATCAATTTCATGATGACCAAAGGCTGTAATTAATTCCGAAAAACTATTCTTTTTGCGTGTGGTATCTAAATCCATTCTCCGAATACGCGCTTCTGGTAATAATAATTGCAATTCATCTTCGATGCGTTCGGTTCCCGTACCAACTGTTTTTAATCGATGCGAACTACAACTTTCACATTTTTGAGGCACTTTACGAATGAATCCACAATAATGGCAGCGCAATTCATGACTAAATTGATGGTAGGTTAAACTTACGGAACAACTTGTACACATCGGTATATGTCCGCAGTCCTCGCATTCCAACATAGGTGCGTAACCTCTTCTATTTTGAAATAAGATTACTTGCTTTTTATTCCCTATAGTTTCTTTAATTTTATCTAATAAAGCAAGCGAGAATCCTTGCTGAATGCTCTTATTTTTGCGCTCTTTGCGCATGTCGACAAGTGTTATTTCTGGAAGTGCAACGTTACCATACCGATTGAATAATGGGACATAGCCCCATTTGTTTTTTAAGGAAGATTCTCTGCTTTCAATACTTGGCGTAGCAGATCCTAATAATGTCTTTGCTTGGTGCATGCGCGCCAACATAAGTGCTGCATCTCTGCCATTATAGCGCGGTGCAGGGTCTTGTTGTTTGTATGAAGCTTCGTGTTCTTCATCAATGATTATTAAGCCTAAATGTGTAAAGGGAAGAAATACTGCAGAGCGCACGCCAACAATAAAATCGTAGCGACCATCTTGCAAGCCTTTCCACGCTTCTACGCGTTCATTGTCTGAAAACCGAGAATGATACACACCCATTCGATCGCCAAAATATTCCTCCAGTCTTTGTACGATTTGTGTAGTAAGTGCAATTTCTGGTAATAATAATAATGCTTGCGAACCATTATCAATACTGCGCTTAATTAAATCAATGTATATTTCGGTTTTGCCACTTCCTGTTACCCCATGCAACAAAACACTATCCTTGGTATCAAATTGAAGTAGGATAGATTCTTTTGCAGATATTTGATCGGAAGAAAGCATTACCTCTTGCTTTTTCTCATCTGCACGATAGGAGAGTCTAGAAACAATTTCTTCAAACTCTTCAAAAATGCCATTCTTGATTAATGTTTGTAATGAAGAAGTAGATAGTTCAGCTTGATTTATGTGTGATTTTTCAACACCTAATACATTGCTTTCAGGATCTTGTATTACAGGTACTTCTTGCAAATACCGCATCACAACTTCTTGTTGTTTTGGTTTTTTATCTAACGAATTTACCAATGCAGAAAGCGCATCTTTAGAAGTGTAGCTGTGGTGTAATCGTAACCGCGAAATTATTTTAGGTGTGTATTTTTCCTTTACTTCTTCAAACAATAGAATTGCCTGTTTTTGTATCAGTAGTTTTAAAATGCGTTGAACATTTGTAACGCTTATTAATTTTGAAAGATCTTTATAGCTTACTGTTTTGGATCTGAGCTCTTGTATGATGCGTTGTTCTTGGTCTGTTAAATCGAAATTGGATTCTTTAAAAACTGGATTTAATTGAATCATAGATTCACTGCTTAATTTAAAGCCAGTGGGTAATGCTGCTTGCAGTACTTCACCTGGAGTGCAGAGATAATATTCTGCCATCCAATCCATAAATGTAAATTGTAGTCCATTCATAGTAGGTACTGTATCCAGCACTTCCATGATTTCTTTGGTTTGATAATTTTTGGGAGCAGTAGTATGTATCGCTCGCACGAGACCTGTTACAAACTTACGCTGCCCGAAGGGTACAATAATTCTTGAACCAATTTGTAAACCTTCTACAAATTGCGAAGGTACTTTATACGTAAAAAGTTGCGGTAGAGGTAATGGTAATACCACATCGCAAAATACTTCTTCAATTTGATTGTTGTTACTATACATGTTAGGGTATAATACTTATTTTATAATGGTAACATGTGGTAAAAGCTTGATCGCTTCGTCAAACTTAGCAGCTGTCCATTCGGGATGTTCTCTCAAATCTACAACTAATAGATTCGGCATTTGTGCAAGTATACTTGGCACCTTAGACATATAACGTGTTCCCGTAAGATTTAATACTTTTAAGTTTGTTAAATTCGCAAAGGAAGTAGGTAAAATTCCAATTCTATTGAATGCTAAATCCAAACAAACTAGATTTTTGAACTGCATGATTTCTTCTGGTAAAACAGTAAGTTTCTGCATCGATAAATCTAACTTTTGAACTGCTAAGGGATCTTTGAGTGCGTCTTCCAAAGTGTAATATGTTTTATACGATTCGCACAAGCTATCATATGCTTGTTGCGCATGAGCTTGTGTGTTTGAAAATGTCAAACAGATCATACTTAAGAATGCTATTAAGAGCGTGTTTTTCATATTAGCGTATATGGTTTAATTGTTCGAATAATTGAGAAATATCTGTTGTGGGTAGCTGACAAGTTTTATCATAACACAGATACATATTTGTTTCAGTATCTATTGGATTTCGATCTTTTAATAAGGGCAAGGTACTTTCAACAGCAGATCCGCAAATAATCTTATTCGGGAAATAGTGTTGTTCAATTTCCTTTCTATACTGTTTGCATTGCTTACCACTAATAACGATTTCAGCAGTAGGGGACATCATACTTGTAATTAAGCAGCCCCAATTAGATACATATGATGGATCTGTTAGAAATGCTTTTTTGAAACGAGAAGCTGTTTTGCGACCATGTTCTATCCAATCCTCATTGTCCAATATTTTTCCAAGCTGATATAAATTTCGAGCTAAAGATGAGTTTGACGCAGGAATGACATTGTCGAATATTTCTTTTTTACGTGCAATTAATTTTTCTCCAATATTCGATGTATAAAAGAAGAGACCATCTTGTTCGTCATAAAAATAATCAATCACATGATTTACTAAAGCAATTGCTTGTCGGAGCCATTGCTCATCAAAGCTTACTTCATATAAAGCAATCAGTCCTTCAATTACAAATGTGTAATCTTCTAAAAAACCAGGTATTGTCGCTTGTTTATTTTTATAGGAATGGAACAAGGTTTTGCCGTCATACATATTGCTCACTAAGAACTCCGCATTCATGATTGCAGTATTCAGTATGGCTTCGTCTCCCAATGCTCTGTATGCTTCGCACAAGCCTTTAAGCGCTATGCCATTCCATGAGGCAAGTATTTTATCGTCTAGGCCTGGATGTTCGCGTGGGTCGCGTGTATTGAATAATATATTTTTCCAATGGGATATATATTCTATTAATGTTTCTGCGCTCAACGCATGTTTTTCTGCAAACGTAACATTATCCATACGTTTGTATAAAATATTCATGCCATGTTCCCAATTCCCTTCTTTGGTAATTGCGTAGTAATCACAGAAAATATTAAAATCTTCTACAATTAAGTCTAGTAGTTCATGGTATTCCCAACAATAATATTTCCCTTCAATGCCTTCGCTATCGGCGTCTAAAGCAGAGTAGAAGCCACCTTCTTTTGAAAATAGTTCACGTGTAAGCCACGTATATGTTTCTAGTATGACTTCTTTGTAGGCTGGTTTTTTTGTTACTGTATATGCTTCACTGTACAAAGCAAGAAGTTGTCCATTGTCGTACAACATCTTTTCAAAGTGTGGTGCAAACCATTCTGCATCTACCGAATAGCGAGAGAATCCTCCGCCTATGGTGTCATAGATACCACCCATAGCCATTTTGTCAAGGGTTTTTTCTACGTGCTGTAAAGCAGCTTTACGGCCCGTTAACGCGTAGTCTCTGAGCAAGTATAAATAAATGGATGGCATGGGGAACTTCGGTGCTTTATTCATGCCGCCCATATCATAATCAAATTGTTTCGCGATGGACTCAAAAGCTAGATCCAATTCGTTTTTATCGAATGTTTCGGTTTCGTCTACTAAACCATATTTTTGAACTTCATTCTGATTTAATGAAGTTGTAAAACTTTCTGCTGATTTATAAATTTCTTCTTTGTGGTTGATAAAGGCGTTTGATATTTGGCCTAAGATATCCAACCATTGTTCTTTTGGAAAATACGTGCCTCCGTAAAAGGGTTTTGTGTCGGGTGTTAAAAAAACGTTTAATGGCCAGCCTCCTCGTAAACCCATTGCTGTAACAGCATCCATGTATATTTGATCTAAATCTGGACGTTCTTCTCGATCTATTTTAATATTAATAAACAATGCGTTCATTACCTTCGCCACTTCTTCTTGTTCGAAGCATTCATGTTCCATAACATGGCACCAATGACAGGCAGAATAACCAATACTTACAAGAATTGGTTTGTTCTCATTCTTAGCCTTTGTTAGCGCCTCTTCACCCCATGGATGCCAATCTACAGGGTTGTGTGCATGTTGTAATAAATAGGGACTTGTCTCGGTTGCTAATCGATTTGTATGTGCGTGGCTTGATTTCATATTGAACTACATAGAGTTTTTAAGGAATTAATTTCTTGGGTTGTATTCCAATAGGTGAATTCTTCAAAACGATGTATGGTTTGTTTAAGAAATTGTTGATGCGATGAACTACTTGGATGGAAGGGTTTGTGCTGCAACATTTTTTGCAACTGATCCCATTCTTCCATTGCTTCAAGCATTTCTCTATTGAAAATCCAATGAGCTAATTTTTTCCAAATATAGGTTTCAGCTTGCTTACTAGGGTGCAGCATGTCTTCTGCATAATATCGGTAATCACGCAAATCGTCTAACTGTATTTCGTATGCGGGGAAATAATGGCAATCATCATGTTGTTCGCACATATAATGCACTGCAGAAATAAGAATTGCTTTGCTAACGCTATTTAGTTGGAGGGTGTCCTTTATGTGACGCACCGGACTAACAGTGAAAATTATTTTTATGTCGGGGTTTAATTTCTTTAAAGAAATATAGAGCGTTTCAAATTCTTCTAAAATTTGTTTTACCGATAATAATTCTTTTTTGAAATGATGACCACTTTGTTTGTGGCAATTATTAACGATGGTGTCGCTTTGTACATGTCGATATACCCATGCAGTACCAAGCGTAATCACTAAGGTAGATGCTCGCGCAAGTGCTTTGTGCATGCGTGCAATGCGTTCATTACTTATCTCATGTAAAGCAGTTTCGCTAAGGGCGGATACTTCTGAATGAAATTGGTGGTCGTACCAAACTTCTGCTAGAGAAGTAGGGAAGGGATTGTATTTTTTTTCAATTGAAAGGGATAGTAATTGAAAAATTGAAATGGGATTGAATGTTGTACCAAATGCATTGGCTACCAAATCGAATTTATAGGATTGCAAACGATCTGCAATCATGTCGGCAAAACAAGAGCCAATGGTCACAATGGTTCGATTGTGCTGAATCGTAAAAGGGGCTTTACCGGGCGATATTTCGGTTCGGGTTTGCATGTAGAGGGTATTTAGTACAAAGTACGAAGGATTTCAGAAAGAAGCTAGAGGTCTGATATTTGACCGTAATTGGTTTAGGATAAATTCCATATAATAGTAGCGAAATCCCAAATAACAAAAAATAAATTCCAAACGGAGGGAAATAACAAATTTTACTAAAAAATCATTGGGATATTATTGATAAAATGTTCCTAATAGAAAACAATAATTATGTTATTAGCTGTTTGGAATTTGTTTTTTGTTATTTGGAATTTAGCATACGCTCTTAAAATAAAGAAGCCTCTCTACAAATTGCAGAGAGGCTTCTTTATTTTAAGAACAGTGAATGCTAATTACTCAGCTACTACTGTAAATTTCAATTCAACTTTCACTTCTTTGTGTAAGTCAATTACTGCAGTGTGCTCACCAGCATCTTTAACATCACCTTTGAAAGCGATTTTCTTACGATCTACTGCGATACCTTTTTTAGCTAAGGCGTCAGAGATTTGTAAGGATGTAACAGCACCGAAGATTTTACCTGTATCACCTACTTTAGCAGCAATCTCAAGTGCAAGACCTGCGATTTTTTCTGAAATAGCAACAGCGTCTTTCTTCAATTTTTCTGCTTTGTGAGCAGCTTGTTTGATATTTTCAGCAACTACTTTTCTAGCAGAAACAGTAGCGTTGATTGCGTATCCACGTGGAATAAGGAAGTTATTTCCGTATCCAGCTTTTACTTGAACTATGTCATTCTTATAACCTAATCCTTTGATGTCTTCTTTTAAAATAAGTTCCATGATGATGTTCCTCCTTTATGATTATTTTAAAGAATCTGTTACGTATGGCATTAGACCAATTAAACGAGCACGTTTAACTGCTTGAGCAACTTTGCGTTGATATTTCAAGCTAGTACCTGTAAGGCGACGTGGTAAAATTTTACCTTGCTCATTTACAAATTTCAATAAGAAATTTGGATCTTTATAGTCGATGTAAAATATGCCCATTTTCTTGAAACGGCAATATTTTTTTCTGTTCTCGACTCTGTTGATTGATTCGTTTTGAAGTGTCATATTATGCTTTCTCTTCAACTTTTTCTGATTTCTTAAATGCTCCTTTTTTTCTCTTGATGTTGTATGCAATAGAATGCTTATCTAATACGGTTGTTAAAAAACGCATTACTTTTTCATCTCTGCGATACTCTGTTTCTAGAGTGTTGACAATTGAAGGCGCTGCTTCAAATTCAATTAGGTGGTAGAACCCAGTGTTTTTCTTTTCGATTGGGTAAGCAAGCTTACGCAACCCCCAGCTTTCTTCGTTCACAATCTTAGCGCCGTTATCCACGAGCACCTGCTTGAACTTCTGTGCGGCATCCTTCATCTGAATATCAGATAAAACGGGAGTTAAAATGAATACCGTCTCGTACTGTTTAAGTGACATAGTTAATTGTTATTATTAATTTATTAGGATTGCAAAGGTAGGGTATTTAGCCATTATTACCAAAAAAATAAAGCTATTCATTTGAGAGCTTGTAGTATTGCTATTTTCAAGATCCACTTTTGGTTTATGTATCAAAAAAAAAGCCCTTTAATCTAGATTAAAGGGCTTTTTTTGATTTTTCATAGTTGATTACTCAACTATGAATGATCCAGAACCAATTAACGCTCCTTCACAATACACTTCAATTATTTGTTTCCCAACTTTATAAGCTCCTTCTTTTGTGTATGAAACACTCACAGGAGAAATTAAGCCATTGAATAAAATACTTGTTTTAGTAGTGTAGAATAACGTTTGTGTACCAAATTTAAACTCACCATTTGATGCACCCAAAATTGTTGCGCCATCTGGTTCAACAATACGGATGTATAATTCTTTTGTATTTTTTTGAGCGACTTTGTTTTCAGCAACAGTGAACAATATTTTGATTTGCTCAATCGCTTTTGCTTTATACGCTTCACCAATTTTTTCTTTTCCTTTAGAGCTAATTGCAATTACTTTAATGTTGTCAGCCTTTAACACAGAAGCCACAGCAACTTTTTGAGCTAGCATGCCTTTTTCTTCTTCAAGAGCAGTAATTGTTTGATCTTTCTGAACAATCTGAGCATTTTTCGCTTGTATCGTTGTGTCTTGTTGTGCTAATTGCAATGTTAGCGCAGTGATTTTAGACTCAGCATCTTGCTTAATTTTATTTGCATTTTTGATTTCGCTTTGCGCTCTAAAATACATGCCTTTATATTTAGCATCACTTTTCAATTCAGCATTCAATTGTTCTAATTCAGCAATTTGAGCTTCTAAGGCTGTGTTTTTTCCACCAGCTTCTTCCAATTGAGCACTAATTGCTTTTAACTCTTCAATTTTAGCATTAATGGCAAGTGTTAAACTGTCACGTTGTGCATTACCTTCTATTATAGTAACTTCTTGTTGTTTAATTTCATCATTCTGTTGATAATTAAAAAAACCTTGAATACCGTTTACGGCTAATAAAACAACGGCTAAAACAATAATCCATACTTTATTGCTGCTTTTTTCTTCTTTAACTTGTTTTTTTTCCTGATTCATAAAAGATTCTTTTTGAAAAGTTTGACTGTAAAAATACCAATTCTTATTTTAAATCCAATTTAAAAATAGAATATGTACATAATTTTGTATCATTAAACAAAATAAAAACATATAAAAATTATAAAAAATACCCATATATGGACTTAAATGCAGATTATTGGACAAGTCGATATGAGAATAATCAATCCCCATGGGATTTAGGTTCTGTATCTCCGCCCCTTCAAAAATACATTGAAACATTAACAGACCATTCGTTAAAAATATTAATCCCCGGAGGTGGAAACTGTTATGAAATTGAATATTTATACCAAAAAGGATTTCTAAACACTTATTTAGTAGATATTTCTCCCTTACCCATAAAGAATATTCAAAACCGAAACCCTGCTATACCAAGTACGCATTTAATCTGTGGAGATTTTTTTGAGCATACAGATACCTATGATTTAATTCTTGAACAGACGTTTTTTTGTGCCTTGAATCCAAATTTACGCAAAGCATATGTCACGCAAATGCATCGTTTATTAAAGCCAGGTGGCAAATTGGTTGGGCTGTTGTTTGATGCTCCATTGAATACGGATCAACCTCCATTTGGAGGAAATGCTCAAGAATACACATCTCTTTTCTCAACTGATTTTGTCATTCAAAAAATGGAACCTTGTGACAATTCAATTCAACCGAGAGCGGGGAGGGAGTTGTTTGTTGAATTTATTTCAAAATAGCAGACTGCAAGATGTGGAATATTATGATTTGCAAAAATCTAGCTTTAACTTTGTTTCAGTCTTTCTATTAAGACTATTTAAAAAATGATACCTATGAATATTACAATTCCAAAAATACATCACTCCGATTCTAAAAACTTTTTTCTTATTGCAGGTCCTTGTGTGGTAGAGGGGCGTGATATCTGTTTTGAAATCGCAGAAAAACTTATAAAAATTACAGATAAATATAATATTCCTTTTGTATTCAAAGGCTCTTATCGCAAAGCAAACCGTACCAAAGTAGATTCGTTTACGGGTATTGGGGATGAAAAGGCCTTGAAAATTTTAGCAGAAATTGGCAAGGCATTCAACATACCAACCATTACAGACATTCACGAATCTCATGAAGCTGCTATGGCTGCAGAATATGTTGATGTGTTGCAGATACCAGCGTTTCTTTGTCGCCAGACCGAATTGTTGGTAGCCGCTGCAGTAACAGGTAAAGTTGTGAGTGTTAAAAAAGGACAGTTTTTATCTGGGCAATCGATGCAATTTGCAGTAGAAAAAATTAAAGCTGCAGGTAATAATAATGTAATGCTTACAGATCGAGGCAATTCTTTTGGTTACAGCGATCTTGTAGTGGATTATAGAAATATTGTAGAAATGAAAGCGTTTGATGTGCCTGTAGTAATGGACTGTACGCATTCGCTTCAACAACCAAATCAATCCTCTGGTGTTACAGGTGGAAAGCCGGCATTGATTGAAACCATTGCGAAAGCAGCTATTGCAGTAGGTGCAGATGGCTTGTTTATGGAAACACATCCAAACCCTTCCAAGGCATTGTCGGATGGTGCTAATATGATTGCATTAGATAATCTTGAAGCGGTGTTGGCTAGATTAGTTCGTATTAGAGAAGCCATTTTATAAACCGAAGATTTGTAAATCTTAATGCGGAAGGCTTAAAGCCTAATGCTACATTTGCGATTAATAAAAAAGGCTTAGGTGATTTTAAAAATCAACTAAGCCTTTTTACCTTTAGGACTTAAGCATTCCACTTTAAGATTTAAGCCTTCGGCTTAATTAAAACCGCAGCTTAAAATTCTCCTTCGCTTGTCCTGTGTTGAAGTACAATAAACCAATTTGCCATAAATCAACACTTACAGTTATTGCTTTTTTAGATGCTATTGCCTTCCACGCTTTTGTCATCGGGTAAGACCAATAGATATCGTCCATAATAATTAAGCTTTTCCAAGAAACGCATTCCATAATGCGTTCCACATATTTTATGGTTGGAGCAAATCGATGGTTGGCATCAATGTAGGCAACGTCAATGTGCGTGTGTGTTTGTAAAAAAAGAGGCAAGGTTTCATCTATATTGCCTTCTATGATTTCAATATTTGTTATACCAGCACGTTTAAAAAAGTCTCTGGATAATTCAATTAAGGTTGGGTTGGCCTCAAAGGTATAAATGATTGCATCGGGGCAGCTCATTGCTATGTATGCAGTTGTGATACCGAAACTTGTTCCTAATTCAATGATTACTTTAGGTTTTCGTTCTTCAACCAATCTGCAAATAAGTTTCCTCCAAGGAAGCGATTTAATAGAATGTCTTGCAAGTCTGTTTATAGGAACGCGTAGATTTTTATGAAAGCTTGTACCAGCCCCCGGGTTTTTGTTTGTAATTAAATGATGATCATGGATCAGCTCAAAATAATGCTGTTCCAATTCATCAAAATAGGGATACTCGTGATTTTGAATTGTTTTTGTATACAATTCAAAAACAAAGGGCGAATGTAAACCATGCTCGTTATTACCAACGATATAATGTTTTATAAATTCAAAAATGCGATATAAAATAGAGAAAAGTTTCAATTCAATTTAAAGGGAGCAATTAACATAAATTCAGGAATAATAACAGTGAATTCCTTTCCATCAACAATACGTTCCATGATATATGTACCGTGCATTTTACCCATTTCAGTCTGCAAATTACAGCCAGATATATATTCATGTGAAGCACCAGGCTCAAGCGTTGGTTGTTGACCAACGACACCTTCTCCTTCAACTTCTCTTGTTACAGCATTGGCATCATAAATAAACCAATGTCTGCGTAGCAAGCGAATTGTGTAATCACTATGATTCTCAATATTTATTTTATAGGTAAATACATAATGTGATTGAAACGGACTTGAATACTCTTGTTGGTACTCTGTTTCAATACTTACTTTTACGCCTTCTGTAATTTTTGATATCATTCTTGTGGGGGAATGCTTGTGTTTGATTGATAACAGTTAAATTTACTGAATAGTTTTCTAAATAACGCATCAAATCTGAATTATGTCTGAAGAGATTAACATAAGTGCATCTTGGAAAAATGTCTTAAAACAAGAATTTGAAAAGAGCTATTTTATTGAATTGATTGCGTTTGTACAACATGCGTATAAAACTACCTTGATTTACCCGAAAATGGAAGATGTTTTTAATGCGTTTAATGCGTGTTCGTTTGAAAAGGTACGTGTGGTAATTATAGGTCAAGATCCGTATCATGGAGCTGGGCAGGCCCATGGGCTATGTTTTTCTGTAGAAGAAGGTGTAACATTACCTCCTTCTTTGAAGAATATTTTTAAAGAAATTCAGGCTGACCTAGGAGTTGTTGTACCAAAATCAGGGAATTTACAGCATTGGGCCGAGCAAGGAGTGTTAATGCTAAATGCAACGTTAACAGTACAAGCACATTCGCCAGGATCGCATCAAAAAAAAGGGTGGGAGCAATTTACGGATGCTGTTATTCAGAAAATATCAGACGAGAAAGAGCATGTCGTATTTATTTTGTGGGGAGCTTACGCACAAAAAAAAGGAAAAATAATTGATGCCAATAAGCATTTAATACTACAATCTGCACACCCATCTCCTTTTTCAGCGTATAATGGTTTTTTTGGTAATAAACATTTCAGCAAAACAAATGACTATTTAAAATCGATTGGTAAAAAAGAAATTGAATGGTAAAATCAATTTAAAAAATGTTTATTCAATTACGTCTATTTACTCATGGTTGTGTCTTTTCGACCAACCATCCTCAAAGGTTTGACTATTAAAAGCTATTGGTAAAAATCTTAGATTGAAATAATTTTGGAAAGTATGTTTGAAATTTCTTCTGCCCTTGTATAGACCATTAAATGGGTACCCTTCGGAATTACATATTGAGGATTTATTTTTTTTAGAGGAAATATTAAATCTGAATCACCATGAATGTGATAGAGGTTTAATATTTTTTTGCGTTGTTTCCAATTTATAATGGCGTGTATTGCCCATTTAAAAAAATCGATGTTTGTATTTAACAACATCGCATCAAATACTATTTTATCCTCTTTATTTTCAACACCTATTAATTTATATATAAAAAAAGGCGATTTACTTAATATTTTTTCAGAACTTAATTTATAGATTGGAATACATTTGAAAATTTTAAAATACCATGGTCGCTCTACATCAGAAGAGATGCTAGAAATTAGGATTGTTTTTTGTGGCGACACAATAGTTGAAAGCTCGGTAACAATCATTCCGCCAAAAGATAAGCCTACTATGCAAAAGGGTTCAGTCGAATCTATTTTGTGGGATAGGCGTATTGCATAATCACGTATTGATTCGTTTTTTATAGGTACGACCCAATCTATGTAAACAATTTTTAAAGAATCTTGAAACGTAAGTCTTTCAAAAATTCGTTTGTCTGCACCCAAGCCACTAATAAAATAAAGCGTCATTCTTATTGTCTATTTGTGTTGTGCACTAAATACGCGTAACGCCTCTTTTGATTTTCCTTGTATAGTAGATTTTAGTAATCCCATAGCATGTAGTACCTTGCTTTTAAATCCTAAGGCTTGGTTTGCCCATATCTTTAAATCAAAGGTATCTGTATGACGAATAATTTTTTCATCTTTAAATTCAAAAGCACTCGTAATTTTATTTATGACATTTCTATTCGTTTTTGAAAACGTATATGTAGCAATCCAATGACCTTTTCCCGTTTCAGAATCTGCTGAAATATTGCTGTAATCGATCACTAAACTTTCACCTTTAGACAGCAGCATTCGCCACATGTTTTTTGCTTCATTGCCCTTTAAGGTTCCGAAAGCTGGGTCGGTAAATTCAATATCATCGTGATAACAAGAAATCATGCCTTCCACGTTTCTGTTTTTTAAGCAATGATAAAAGTGTTCTAAAAGTTCTTGATGTAACATATGTTTAGGGTTTTATATTAATATAGCAAAAAAAAGCATATTAGTAGCACAAAACGTTGAAAAGTGGGATATGTTTTTAAACCTTAAATTGATAGGAATCGAATCGATAAAAAGTGGGATATTGTCTAAACTTATCGGCATTTCATATAATTATATTCAAATCCGAGTTAAATAATGCTATTTTTAGTTATAATCAGTTTTTAAAATGGACTTAGAAAAAGATAATAAAAAAGGAATTACAATTGTTGCACATATATTGGTATGGTTCGTTCTATTTACCTTACCTTATTTTTTATCGATTGGGGCAGATTTTAATTTACAACGTACCCTCAAATGTTCAACCATTCCCTTAATTTGTTATACGATTATATTCTATACAAACTACTTTGTATTGATTGACCGTTTGTGGTTTAAAAATCAAAGGATTTATTATGTAGTAATAAATCTTTTGATGATTGCTTTTTTTGTTTTGGTTATTTTTGAAATCAAGCAATTGTATTTCCAACCTACTGTAGTGCGAATAAACAAACCACCCTTGCGCTTGTTTGTTTATATCGATATGATTTCTATGCTTATTCCAATTCTGTTTTCTATTGGTTTGAAAACCTATGAACGCTGGGCTTTGTCGGAAGATATTCATCGGTTATCTATTAATGAAAAATTGATTTCAGAATTACAGCATTTAAAATATCAGTTGCAACCCCATTTCTTTTTTAATTCATTGAATAATATTTATTCGCTGATCGATCGGTATCCAGATAAAGCTAAAGAGGTAGTTCATAGCCTTGGTAAATTGATGCGTTATTTGCTGTATGAAACAACAGCCGAACGTGTGCCTTTGGCCAAGGAAATCGATTTTATGAAAAAATACATTGAGTTGATGCAGTTGCGAACTTCCAATAATACCATTATTCATGCTTCGTTTCCGAGTGTAGATTTAAGTATGCAGGTGCCGCCCTTATTATTTATATCCTTGATCGAAAACGCATTTAAACATGGGGTTGCAGCTACTCAAGAATCTGAGATTGGTATTACGATGACACTGGATGAACAACATATATTATTTGTAACGAAGAATATTTATCTTCCCAAAGATACTACAGATAAGAGTGGCTCAGGTATTGGCTTACTAAATTTGAAAAAGCGTTTGGAATTAATTTATCCGAAGGGATATATTCTTAAATCAGAAATTATAGACAGTACGTATGTATCTACTTTGCAAATCAACTATAAAGAACAGGTTTCATAATGCAAACGACTCAAAAAATTACGTGTTTAATTGTGGACGATGAGCCAATGGCTTTGAGTTTGATGGAAGATTATGTTAAAAAAATTCCTTTTTTAGATTTGAGGGGAATTTGTAGCAATGCGTTTCAAGCCTTGGAAAAAGTGCACGAAGAGAAAATAGATCTCTTATTCTTAGATATTCAAATGCCAGAGTTGAATGGTATAGAATTGTCTAGAAGTCTTTCAAAAAATACGCGTGTAGTTTTCACCACAGCCTTCGATCAATATGCATTGGACGGATTTAAGGTAGACGCCTTAGATTATTTATTGAAGCCGTATAATTTTGAAGAGTTTTATACGGCAGCACTCAAAGCCAAAGAATGGTTTGACTTAGTAGCTCTTGCGGCTGATCGTTCAGAGAGTAAGTTGGAGGGAGATTATCTTTTTATTCGTTCGGATTATAAACAATTGAAGATAAAGCTGAATGATATTTATTACATCGAAGGGTTAAAAGATTATGTGAAGATTTGGTTGGTAGGCGAAGATAGACCTATTCTTACGCACAGCAGTTTGAAAAAATTGGAAGAAGAACTTCCCGCAAAATTATTTATGCGCGTGCATCGTTCATTTATAATTGCATTGGATAAAATTGAAGCCATAGAACGTAGCCAGGCAATCATAAACAAACAATACATTCCCATAGCAGACCAATTCAAACAGAAGTTTCAAGAGTTTGTGGGTCGCAATTCTTTGGATTAAGGAGATAATTATTTTCTTTAATACTTAAAAAAACCTGCCAAATATTTAGCAGGTTTTTTATTTATAAGAATATAAAAATTATGTTCTTACCATCTTTTTTTAGGTGGACCGTCTGTTCTACTTGTTCGTGATGAAGAAGAGGAAGAAGAGTCTCCACTTGATCTGCGAGGGGATCCGCTACCGCTTGGTTTATTAGAAGATCCATTCGATCTGCTAGGGCCACTGCGTGCACTTGAGTTTGAACTGCTTGCAGCTTTTGGTCTAGATGATTGTGGTCGTTGTCTACCACCTTGTACTGTCTTCGGTGGATTGTGATCCATTAATGGATAATCGTGTGCATCGATAACAGGAATTTTTTTCGAAATTAATTTTTCGATATCCTTTAAGTATTCTTTTTCTTCTGCATCGCAAAATGAAAATGCTGTACCATTTGCACCTGCTCTACCTGTACGACCAATACGGTGTACATAGGTTTCAGGAATGTTTGGTATTTCGTAGTTGATCACATATTCCAAATTGTCTACGTCGATACCACGTGCAGCAATATCAGTAGCAACTAATACACGTGTTGTTTGTGCTTTAAAGTTTGATAATGCATTTTGACGTGCATTCTGACTTTTATTTCCGTGAATGGCTTCTGCTTTGATTTTATACTCCGCAAGCATTTTTACCACTTTATCCGCAACGTGTTTGGTACGAGTGAATACAAGACACGTTTTTATTTTAGGGTCTTTAAGTACATCTACCAACAAATTGTTTTTGTTACCTCGATCTACGAAGTACATAAATTGTTTGATGGTATCTGCCGTAGAAGATACAGGAGTTACTTCTACCTTAGCCGGATTATCTAAAATGGTACTGGATAAACGAATAATTTCTGGAGGCATCGTTGCAGAAAAGAACAAGGATTGTCTCTTAGCAGGTAATGCAATCAACAGGCGTTTAACATCGTGTATGAAACCCATATCGAGCATACGATCTGCTTCATCCAACACAAATATTTCAATGCCTTTCAAAGAAATAAATCCTTGATTCATTAAATCGATTAATCTACCTGGTGTAGCAACTAAGATATCGATGCCATTTTGCAAGGCAGTAACTTGTCTGGATTGGTTTACACCACCAAAAATAACGGTAGATGTTAAACCTGTGTGTCTTCCATACGCATGTAAGCTTTCACCAATTTGTATGGCTAGTTCTCTGGTAGGAGTAACAATTAGACTTCGAATTGGTCTTCTGCGGTCTTTACTTGTTTTTGCACTTAATAGTTGAATAATAGGTATGGAAAACGCTGCTGTCTTGCCTGTGCCTGTTTGTGCGCAACCTAATAAGTCAAGACCTTGTAATACCAGTGGTATCGACTGTGCTTGAATGGGAGTGGGAGTTGAATAGCCTTCTTCTGAAAGAGCCTTCAAAATAGGATCAATGAGTTTTAAATCTTCAAATAACATGGATATAATTGATGTCAGAATCTTAAATATCTATGTATTTCGATCCTGTATAAAATTATTAAGGGCCTAAGATACGATATTTATTTGTGGGAATGGGTGAGATGTAGGTATTTGATGCGGAAAGATAGTGGTCAGAAGAAATTTGCCAGCTTTTTTGTCTGAATTGGGATTCGTAGGATTAAGGGATTTATTGGATTGAAAAAAGGTAGTGTTAACATTTGTTACTATTTGATTAATTGAATGGCATATTAGATTAATAATTTTCATTTTTAACAATCATATTTTTAAATAGAAGATAAATAATAGCCAGCTAAATTTTTAAATAATGAATAAAGAACAAATTGATGACGCATTAACCTATAAAATTATTGGTTGTGCAATGAAGGTACACTCTACATTGGGTAATGGCTTTCAGGAGGTAATGTATCAACGTGCCTTGGCAATCGAAATGAAAAAAATGAATTGGATTTTGTAAGAGAATTTGAAATGAAAATATTTTATGGCGAAGAAGAAATAGGAACTCAAAGAGTTGATTTTTTAGTTGAAGATTCTGTGTTGATTGAATTAAAAGCATTGGTAGGACTTGAAGACGTACATTTGGCTCAAGGCTTAAATTACCTAGTTGCTTATAAATTAGAAAAAGGCTTGTTAATAAATTTCGGCTCGAAAAGTATTGAAGTAAAAAGACTTCATCATCCAAAGAATAAAATGCCGAATACAATAAAATAATAGTACTTTCAATAATTAATTTTCCAATCCAATAAGTTATTTAATTCCACGAATTCCAATTCATACAGAAAAAATCTTGAAATAGTATGATAACTTAAATTTCTACGAATATTTTTGAGAGTTTTAGGTGATTGGTCGAAGGCACACAACCAATGCAAATAGTGGCATTGAGGAGTTGTTGTACTTCTTGTGATTTAATTGGTTGTAATATGATTGATGAAAAAATAATCTGAAATTTTTCAATCCAATAAATTCTTTTAATCCTTCGAATCCCAATTCAGACAGGAAAAATCTTGAAATAGTATGATAACTTAAACTTCTAAGAATATTTTAGAGAGTTTTAGGTGATTGGTCGAAGGCGCATAACCAATGCAAATAGTAGCATTGAGTTATTGTTGATATGATTTAATTTTATTAGTTGTAATATGATTGATGAAAAAATAATCTGAAATTTTTCAATCTAATAAATTCTTTAATCTCACGAATCTCAATTCAGAAAAAAAAAATTACTTCTTCAACTTCTTCAACGGCTTCAATAAATCTTCCAAACCATTCAATTTTATTTCATACATCGTTGCGAGTAATGCCCCAAGTTTTCCTTCGGGGAAACCTTTGCGTTGAAACCATTCGAGGTAACTCACAGGTAGATTGCATAAGGTAACTCCTTTGTATTTGCCAAAGGGCATTTCCATGTTAACGAGTTCGAGTAGGAGGTTGGGATTGGCTTCCATTTTAAAGTACTAAGTATAGAGTACGGAGTATTAAGTATTAAATTAAAATAAGAACAAATTCGTTATTCTTATTCATTTATTTTAATTTTTGAATTTGTTTATTCTGAATACCTGATAAAAGTATCAAGGCAGAAATTGCTCCGATCGTTGCATACAGCATGTCGGATTGAGTATCCCATACATAACCTTGTGTGCCTAAGAATGCGTCTCCTGCTTCGTCACTGAATAAGGATACAGACCATTCTAATAATTCGTAAGCTGCGCTAATTGCCATGCAAATGCTTACTACAATGAATCTGTTCCTAACCGATTGAATAGTTGGACCAGTTTGGTGGCATAAACTGGAACAAAA
>ERZ724508.907-NODE-907-length-19315-cov-4.176064_pt1 | contig 19315 bp, 12 predicted proteins | sample MGYA00376041_ERZ724508 | MGnify/ENA primary metagenome ERZ724508 (study PRJEB28724, sample SAMN07190887) | wastewater metagenome | isolation source: effluent of sewage treatment plant in Hong Hong | place: USA: Christiansburg, Virginia | collected 2016-03-01 ...
TTGGTGTATATAGTTTTACGACTCTGACCCACAGCTTCGGGACGGCATATCCCAACAAGAATACAGCCTTCACTATGGGTCCCTTCAGTGTATCATCCGCCAACCCAAACTATTTCATCCTTGAGATCGACCAAAGTGCTTTCCCTGATATCGGTCGGAAGTACCGTTATGCTTGCGGCACTCATCTCTGCTCCAAGTTTGGTCTGCCACATCAATACGTTATCGTGTACCCACAGTCAAACGTTGGAAGTAGTAGCATAACACTTACATTCCCAGACATAATGACACCTGCTTACTCCGGTACTTTTGTCTTCAAGCTGCGCGCTTTTGTTAGTAGTAATGTTGTCAACAAGTGGACATTCAACGTGGTCATCAATCCAGAAGTACTCGCTCCTGCGACTTTCCAGTTCGATCCAGCGTACGAGGCTACCACCACTCTCTACCCCAACCGCGAGCAGTTTTATAAGGTCATTTGGGCTTTGAAGAACCCTTTGCCAGCAAGCACAAGCTCCATTACTGTCACCTTCAGTAACGATTACAGTATAGTATCTTCGGCATATTGCTTGGTAACAGCACCAACGGTAGCTGCCTACGATAGCCGAGGAATCATTTGTGTGAGAACGAGCTCAACAATGATCACCATCAGCAACCTCGGAGCTGCTGGCGTAGGGGCCAGCTTTACACTATCCACCAAGCTAGTTTCTTCCAACACAAGCGGCACCATCAGCCCAACGGTTAGCATCGTCACCTACTACAGTGGAGCAACAAGCGTGGATATACTTTCAGGACATGCCCATGCCAATAACCCCATAACGAACACCAATCTCAAGACAATGACAACCTTCACTGTTGCAAGCCCGCAGATTCTTCCTCAAAAGATTCGACGTAACTACTTTGGGCCCATCGAATTCTACTTTGGCCTTACCCTTGCTTCCACAACCAGCAACGCTTACTCTACGGTCCTGACACTTACAAATGACTACTACCCACCAGGCAATGTTTTAAATCTTCCCCTCAACTGCAATATCGGAGGAACCCGCTATGCATGCAGCTATACTCTCAATCCCTTGACCGTCACGATAACCCATGGAACCAATGTGCTCAACTTCGGTAGCAACATAACCCTCAACATCACAACTGATCTCCTCCAACCAGTCAACGGCTTCTACCATCCCGTTAATGCTGGAAGATATCTCGCTACGCTCTAACTTCGATACTCCAATGCCAATACTATCGAAAAGGGTGAATTTTACTATGACTATCTCCCTGACGATGTGCCGCTCTTCAACGCTACCTTCGCCCATCGCGATACCAGCAACTACAACATTTTCACGTTTAATCTACGCACGGGTAGTGCTGTGGTCCCAGCATTTAACGATCCAAGCAACGCAGGCAGAATCTACATAGGATTTCCGACTTCCGATTCGGCATCCACTACAGTTTTTGACTCTAACCTCGGTTACTCTTCAACAGGCATGGGAACTATCCTTCCTTGCTGGTTCAACAATGGTAGCAGCTATGTCCAACCTTTGGCGAGCACATCTCTGCAGTGCCGGCTCAGACCATCCTCAGGAGCACCCACTCCAGTTTGGGTTGAGATCATTAATTTCCAGAGCGTTCCTGCCAACGGCAACTTCCAAATCATCATGGGAAGAATCCTCAATCCTGCCTCAATCACCGTCGACATCAATTTCTGTGTAAAGATTAACACCATCAATCCTTCGACGATGGTTGAAAGCCCACTCTACGAAGGCATGCACAACATGTTCTTCGATATGAGAGGCCCATCTATTTCCCTTTCAAGCGAATTAAATTCTTCGACGACCATGTTCCAACCGGGAGCGAAAGTTGGCGATCTAGACAAGTACTTGACCATTACCCCTTACACACCCAGTACATTCAACTCTGGAGACTGGTTCATTCTTGACCTAGATCCAGCCTTCCAGCTCACTCTTACTGTCGATAACTGCCTGCAAGGCTTTTATCTAACCTGTATTGTGTTCCCGACTGTCAACTGGTTGGCAGTGCAAATCGGCAACGGCACCATCATTCCAGTGTATCCACATATCAGCCAGCTACCACTTTCAATCTCAAGGGTCGACACAACATACAAGTGCTACAACTTCATCAGCAACCGTTGGTCTAATACCATCACCTACACCATATCTGCGGCTTATCGTTGGCAGGAAATCAAGGGTTCCATCACATCATTTACATTCGCTGTGGTGGGCTAACAGGGAAAAATCAATACTGGTCGAACCAACGTGGAGGTGCTTGTTGGCTTCCGCACCACTCATCTTATCCCAGCCAACGGCGCTATCGAGATCAAGTTCCCAACAAACAGCACTCTGGTTCCCAATATCAAGACTCACTGTCGATCAGCTGTTACGATGGGCTCTCAGCTTTACGGTCAAAACACAGGAAAGCCGGCTACAAACATACAGGGCGAAGTTGGTTGCTACGTACAAAACACTTACAGCTGGATCATAACGGGTAACGATGCACTTCCGGCAGGCTCTCAGGTGTATATTTCCGGCGTGATCGACATGCCAACTATCGCTACTACCAGCTTAGGCACAGGCTACGTAGTAACCTACATTGGCGAAGATTCGACCAACACCTTTGCTAACAGTCGTATCATTGACTATACAACAGCAACATTCATGTTAAACGTCAATACGAGCACTTGGTACCCAGATGAATCTGCTGTCACCTTCCAAACACAACCACTCCGAGCAAGTTTTACTGGCGATCTAACGTTCTTAGTACGCACTGCCACTGCCATTACAGCTAATAACGGCTTCGTCCAGCTTTTCCTCTATACAGAGAACTAAAAGGGCACGGCAGGTGGTTTTGCAATCGCAACAAACCCAGTATGCATCATAATTAGGGTGACCACCGGTGAGAAGATTGGTTGTTTGATGGCAGCTTCCACTGCATCCTACTACGTCAGCTATATGATGACTCCGTTCGAAACGTTATCATCTGGAGTCGACTATACTTTCCGCATCACAACCCAAAACAATTTTGCCAACGAAGGAATTCCTTTCCCAACTTCCAGGGGAGTTTACAAGGCAGAGTCAAAGATTTCTTACTCTTCAGGCAACCCTCAAGTGATCAGTAACACCTTCTACATCGAAGTGTATGGTTTCCCTTTCTCCACTCTCAACTTCTACTCTACCGTCACTCTTTCCGGCGAGCAGAACCTCATCATGGTGGAAGTTGCGCCAACAGCTAATATAGCAACAAACTAGCAACTGGTGATTGAGATTCCCACAGTGTCTATTGATGGCACAGCCTACTTCGCTGACGACTTGGGTATGGGATACACAGACTACTCTGACCTCGTATTCGATATTTATGATTCCGCCAGCGGAGTCAGCTCTATGACATGCAAAGTCTATCCTGGTCAAGGTTCACAAAGTATCCCAGTCAAGATTGTGTGCTCTAACTTTAATATCCTCCTCACTTCCTCAACTGTACTCAAGTTTGGTTTCTGGGTTACTAACCCTACTGTTGCCCGATCACTCGCTATTCCAGTCACAATCTACAGTTACAATCAATACACAGCCACGAAGGCCAATTGGAACTTCCTTGAATCAGCGTTTCCCATCGTCACAACGAATACACCTATCCTTGATAATGGTAACTTCGCGTTTGATACTGCTGTCTACCAAACCTATCCTGTGGTGCTTTCATTAACTACTCGAAATACTGCTCCTCTGCAGAACGGCGATCTCTATATCGTCAAGGTTGGTTTCGATCCTCGAGCACTTGGACTGTATTCAAGTGGTTTCACTTATAACTCTGGACTTGGCGCAACCGGCACTCTCTACGTCCTCCAGAATTGCAAGACTTACGTATTGAAGGTTGGCGCTACATCTCTCAATATTCTGGCTAGTGCCTCTGCCACCATCAATGCGCAAATCAAGAACATCTACACTCCTTACTGGAAACCCTCCAATACTGAGTCTATAATTACTGCCTATGCCAGCTACTTGTCTAGCAGGACAAGCGAAAAGATCACTCATAAGGATGCCCTTCCTGCAATGAGCCCAATGGAAATAAGTACTCCATCTCCTTCTTTCTCTGTCACAACCCTTGCTGGTAACTTCTTGGCTGGTCAGTTGGAGGACTATCAATTTGATTTCACTTGTTCCTCTGGTGGCTCTTTAGCGCATATGCAGTACACCAAGATGTTCTCAATCACATTCCCCAGTGCAACTGTCAACGACTTCGGCTTTGCAGGTACTGAGTGTACTGAGGGTGTCAGCTCTGCGATAGAAGTTCAGTCGTGCGTCATTGACATCAGCAATCGTATTATTTGGATCACTCCTGTTGTCAAATCAACATACACAACTGGCAGCAAACTGTCCATACAAACCCGCAACCTCGCTATCCGCAACCCTTCCGCCCTGCGCACCCTTAACGTTAAGTCATTTGACATCCGAATGTATAGTTGGAACACAGCGGTCCAACCCACCTTGTCGGCTAGTAGTCTCGACCACGTGTTTATGCGGCAGCAGGCCAACATTCCAACAACCTTAATATCGTACACTACCTTGAGTATTCCATCCCATACTGAGTTTGATATGAGCCACCGTCGCTTTATCAGCCGCGATTTCGAGCCAAGCAACAACTTCAGCGGAGTCAACATGAAAACCCCCTTCAGATTTAAGTTCAAGAATGTTGCTACCTTCAGCGACTTATCTGCTACGGGTAACTTCCATAGCATTGCTCTGAACTACCGCTCGTCATACACCTACACTTCTGCAACCACCCTTGGCGATATGCAAATGTACGTTCCAGCATGCTACCTCAACGAAGTACGCATACAGACTTGTTCCATCAGCAGCACGACTATTACCATGTCATTCAAGCAGGCACTCAACACCACTCAAGAAATATCTGTCATGTTCACTGTGCTCAACCCTCTTAACGAACAGGATGCTGGGTTTACTTACACTGCTGTGGGCACAACTGGTACCTATTATGTCGGACTCACATTCACTCCCCATGGGTCGAACGGTTATTATCTAGAACCAGAACCGATACACCCGTACTACCGGACACCTTCGGGACTGACAACATACCCACACTTCGGCATCACCGCAGCCACGATCTTCGTTGGTAATAATGTGGTCGGAGTTATGAACTTCCTCGAGTTCCAATTTTCATTCAGTCGCAGCGACATCAACGGACTGGTCATTGAAATCCCAAACATTGATCAGGACGGCGATGTGATATACTCCAATCCTACGTTACTCGGCCTACCTTCAGGCAGCAACCTTCCTTGTTCTGTCGGCTTTGGGTTGGCTGTAAATTGCTACTATGAGGCGGGTAGTACTACAGACTATGGTATTCCCACCAAGATTTATGTGTCACATTTCGCTATACAAAGTGGGGACACCCTTCAACTGAGAATCTTACTAACCAACCCAGATTCTGTTGGCTGTTGGCCTAGCATTAAAGTGCGAGCACTTGGAGGCACGGTTTCTGCTCCCAATGTTATGGGTACCGAATTCATGGGTTTCTGGCACTTCGCAAGAATATTCAAGGTATTGCTGAACAACGGCACCTACTACAAAACTTGGAGTGACTCAACAAACAGCTACCCCGATAAACCTCTGTACCATACCAATACACTCTATCGCATGTACAACAACTATTACAACATTCCCTCCAACGGCTACGTTATCATGCAATGGGCCGTTAGCACAGTCACTCACGGTGAAATCGGTGAATACGCACCCAACAGTGCATACGGAAGCGACTACTTTGTGGTCAATTTTAGTCCGAGCAACCGTGTGGTCTATATTCTCATCAAGTATACCTCGGGCTTCAACTGTCCGAGTTACCACGTCTTCGGTTCTTTGCGTATGCGCCACTTCCTACACAACAGCCAGACCATGTACATCTTCACTGGTGATGGTACCGGCAGGCAAATCAACTACGCCCTACCGAACACTAACCAACTGACCACTTATAGCGATGAATACTATCCAGTAACCATAAACCGTATGGATATGGATAGCAGACAAACAAGTGTGGCGAGCTGGCACTTCCTTTCTATCAACATCGGCAACATGTCGACCGGTGTCAACGCAAATATTCTCAGCACAGACCCAGCTGACATGGTATTGAATATCCAGTTTGACTCCAACACTCTCTTCTCATCACTCAACTCAGCCTGCTCCATCGAATCGGGTATAACCAGCACTGACCCTTTGACCACCCCCTACTGCTAACTCCAGTACTATGGCAGTCGCTATCACTTTGTCATTCGCAAGTTCAACAAGTTCAGTTCCAGAACTTTGAATGTGTGGTATAACGCCAACAACGCTGCTGCAGATGTTGGAACCACCACCATAATACTGAGGCTGTACGCAAGCACCCTGGCCTACAACAATCTGGGCAATAGTCAAGACTGGCCAATGGCTCGTTCTTGGGAAACATATACCTATGGCTACATCAACTACTACTACAGTTCAGGTGCCTACACCGGCAATGATGTTTATCCTGCCGGTCGCTCGCAACTCTTTGGCTCACTCATACAAAATGGGTGGTGCAAAATTACTGCCATTTCATCTTCGCAGATAACCTTCCAAGTGTATACAGGCACGCATATTGAACCTTCATACAACTACTACTTCAGATATAGGTTCTACGTCGAAAGAGTTACCTTCGGATCTGGAGGCTGTTCCAGTACTTCGGGAAGTTGCTCTTGGCAAAACGACAACTAAATTACAGTTGATTCATCAAGCTACACTTCATGGGGAGCTGGAGTCACACGTACCATCACTGTCAACATCGCCATCAGTGGAATCACCAGCCCCTACTCAGCCCTCCACGCCTACATGCTCTTCAATGTATACACCCGCTACTACTACGATGGATACTGTGGGGTGTGTGGCAGCTATGGCTGTGATTGTGGATGCTATTGGTGTAGCTGTGGTTACTGCTGCAGTACCTGCTGTAACAGTTGTTGGCGATACTGGGATTGGTTTGCTGGGCTATTCATGCCGCAGGGCTACTACTTTTATGAACAAATTCCCTTCGCTAGTTCTAGTTGGCTCACCTTCCACAGCAACCAATACTCCGTCGAAACTGAAATGTCCTTTGGTATTGGAGGCTTCAATATTAACGTTGGTCCCAACTACGGCAACTATCTGCAAGTACAATGGAATTCAGGCTCCTGGAGCGACGGTAACATGTTCATGTATACCTACAGCAATGAGACTGTAGCTCAGGTGGATTGCAAATGTATTGTTGCAGCTTCAATCTCAATTGGGTACAATACTGGTTACACCGATACCAACTGCTATCGCATGCTACCTAATAACCAGCTCAGTCAAACAACCGTCATCGTTGAAGCGAATGTTCCCAATGGCCAGGCCATTCATTGTTACTTCCCGGGCTTCCTAACGTCATCCTCCGCAAATATGGACGCATTCGTTCGAGTCGTAAACTCTCGAACACCCGCCAACTACCCTTGGCTTTACTACACCTATTACTACTGCGATGTCAATTTTGGAGGGATGAATGGCTACGGTAACAACGGGGGTCTGTCTGTATCTGAGCCAACCATCTTTAGCGGGAGCACCATCGCTGGCCAAACTGCAACCAACTATTACCTACAGCTTACAGCCAACACCTGGTTCAATCAACCCTTTGTCTACGTATCGTATCCAGCTCCTGTCCCTTCCCAAAGCTTCTGTACCACCAGTGGTTACAACCTTTGCAGAGTGTATACTTCCTACATCAACAGAAGGTACTTCATCGTTGCCCAGTCCAGCTCGAGCAGCATCAACCAAATTACCTTCAATCTTGGTACTACTGCAACCCTTCCGAACAGCCGTGAATATCACTCTGGCAACTTAGATGTCTATGCTGCTTGGAGTCACCACTACAACCAAGGAGTCTACTACTACAGAACGAGCTCCACTCGTGACATGTCTAGCCTCAACGCAGCCTCGCCGGCATATGGCTCCACGCCATCTTTGCTCACCACCAACCTACCTGCTCAAAGCTCCACCATATTATTCTCCGTAGCTATGAGTGGTTACACCTTCTATGGTTGGAATAAAAGAGCCTCGTGGGTTGGCTCACGTGCAACTTGGACAATCAGCAGCATGACGATAACTGGCTGTGCAGTCTGGTTTAGTGATCAGATGCATCTCATCGACGATGCCGTATTCTGCACCTTCAGTGGCTCAGTAGTCACAATAACCACTCGCTCGGACGTCACTTCGTCAGGTACCCTTTACCTTGCTGTACAAACATCCTCAGTTCCGACAAGTTACACTGCCACCTTTTATCTCTACGATAAGTACCGAAGTGGCAGCGACAATTCAGTCACGATATACAAATCAGTTGGTTACGGACGAGGTAGTTATGGGAGCTTGACATTGCTGCCTGCTAGCAAAGTAGTGTTCCGCAAACAGGCCTATCGCTAACTTCGTACAGATATGGCTCCTATAACATACAGATTCAGTAACAACTTCGACTACGTTTACAACGAAACCACTTCAACCTCCTCCCATTCGCTGGTGATTTCGTACCCCGCAGCCTCAGGTATAAGTTCATACACTTATTATTGTGTACTTCGGTAGTACACAACTGGAGCCTTTGAGTTGTTCAATGAGTGGTACCCCAAGTGCAACTACTACACCACCAACCAAATTCAAGTTTGGGCGATCCCAGGCCATATTCTGCGATCTGGCACAAAGTATGAGATCAGTATCTTCAAGATCGACAACCCAAATAGTATCATGACCCCACCTCCCAGCGCTAGCTACTTTTACACCAGTCTCGTGTCCTATTCAGGAGGCACTATGATCTACCTGTCTCGACTGTCCATGCGTAATTATCAGGCAGTCAATCCGATCACTCTGAGCAACGTGTACACCCTCACCAGAGAAGCGGGAGTAGCAAACAGTTTATGCCTCGATTTCGCAATCAACACTGCAGGCACCTCCGCACAGGAAATTGAGTTCAAGTTTGCGAATCTCGGGCTAAGTAGTTTCCAGGTGAGCAGCGGTCAGGAAATTCCTTGCTTCATCGGGACTGGCTTCTCAGCTCTGGCAACTCGAACTGTCAAATGTGTTGCTTCTACTGCCGGAATCGGCCAGGATACTCCGTTGTACGTTAGAGTCAACAATATGGATACCTTTACCTCAGGAACGACCTTCCGCATCAGCTTTGACGGGTTTACCAACCCATCCATGAACACTCTTCTCGTGACACCCATGGACGTTACCATTACCTTCATCGATATGACCACAAGAAAGGTCTATTCAACCTTCTTCCCTGAACTGTATGTGTCTGACAGCGTCAACATCAACCCTACTCCCGTATCTCTCAGCAGCACCTACTATATGGACAGCAACATCTATGGCGCTAGTACTCGCCACCGCCTCAACTTCAATTGGCCTCAGTCTTCTACCAATACTATCTCAGAGAAGACGTTGGTTGCCCTTTCAGGCGGTATTCTTTGTTGCACTGCCATATCTGGATTATCCTTCGACGGGCAAAGCAGAACCTTCCCTGTGCTTTGGGCCAACACTAAAGCTAACATAGTTGTGCTGGATACCCCGAGCATGTCTACTGGAGGAACCAACTTCTACATCAATTCTCTCGTGAACCCTTATCCTTATCAAGTAAGCACCTACAACACAACGATGACTGTCAGCATGATCATATACAAAGACTATCAGCGCGTTGCGGTTGAGAATCAGAACCAGCCAGCCTGGACATCATATGCTACTACCAGTAACTCGATGACACTGTCCAGCGTAAGCGGAATCTACCATCAGACAGGCTCTAACCAATTCCACAACAGCTTCCTCGTAACCTATGACTTCACATTCTCCTTCGCAGCCAACGACTTTGCGACAAGAAAGGTCACTTATTGCCTGGTAGTGTTTACGGCCGGTGTGGGTCAGATTGATGCTGCTTATTCTTGGATTACAGGCCTCTCACCATACTACATCAATACCGTCGGCAATGTCAAGTTCTTCAACGGTGGGACATACTGGACACTGAACATCACCGGCATCACAGACTCGGTAATCAATACTGGGCAGAACTGGGTTGTCCGGTTAAGGTTCTATCCCACTGGTGGAACCATCACGTACACTTCCACAGCGTACTGCTCGAACGGCATTCTCGAGTTCACTAACACGGCCAGCACTGCTATCCTTTCAACCAACGGCTACAACAATTCAAATGCTCCCGCAACATCATTCTACTTTGCTGAGAGAAGGTACTTATCCACGCACTATGAACTTCAGATTAAGAAGATCCACCCTGTGACGGGTGCGTCCAGCAATAGACTTATATTCCGTTTCAAAGCTGCTTACAACATCTCTGAAGCAGAGTCTTTTACGATAGCTCTCCCTGCAACTACGTCCACAGGCCCGTTCATCCCCAAGAACACACCAACCAATCTAATCTGCGTAATCAACCCAACGTATCGCACCAAAACAGATTTCGGAGTGGGTTACTACACAACCTGCACCTACAGCTCATACACCTATACGATTAAGGCTCCAGATAAAGGTATGGTTGCCGCTACTGAGTACACCATCTCAATCATGGAGTTCAACCAACTCACCAGCAGCTTCTACATGCCAACAACACCCATGCGTCAGGAACTTGTGTTCGAGTACAACAGTATGGTCGGACTACAGTACACTGATGTCTACAAGCTTGACTACCCGCTGCTCTTCTCATCCTTCTCTGTTCTTCATAGCACCCTCATGGCTAGCTCCGCAAGCTATACTAATGTCCGTAACACTATCAAGTTAACTTTCAACCCAGCTTTGACTATGGCAGCTTCAACGACGAGCGGCAGTATCACCGAATCTATGCTTGTACTGGAAGTTCCTACCCGGTACTTCTCTGACGATCTAAACATTCCATCGGTATTCACAAACTAAGGCTTGTCCTACACGAACGGGCAGTATTATACGCACCTCGCCACTCCTTCTGTAACAAACGCCAACACTCGTTTTATGAGAGGTCAAAACGCCAACAACAATGCAGTAAGTCGCTTTTCTGTGACTGACTATGGGCAGTTCCTTGGTGGTACCTCCTACACCTTCAAGTTCCCGTTGATCACCCATCCACAAGGTGACAAAACCCCCGTAACCTACCGTTTGGCTCTCTACTACATCCCCAACGGTGCTACCTATCCAGTCACCTACGGTTACTACTAACTTGAAAATATCAACCAACTCACTACCGGTGGCACTCGTAGTAAAGTGAATACTGACTTCATCGTTAGCAACAATTGGGTGCAGAACACTATGACATTAACCTTCGATTTCCGTAGTAGTTACAGCATGTCCAACGGCTTCGAGCTTATGCTCAAACTTAACAACAACAACAAGGCAGCTTGGACGAGCATTGCTTCGTTGGCTGCTCCTGTCGATGCAAACTACGGTAACTCTGATTACTTCCCCAACATCAACTTGCTGCGTATCTTCAAAATCACAACCACCACTGATTATCAGATTAGTTTGGGATCCTACACCACGGCCACCGATGTTCAAAGCTTTGGTTTTACATTTGCGTATGTTCAGAGTTCGGCCATTTACTACGAAGGCAACTTCACCAGTAACTCGGGCACCTATACAAACAGCATTGTTGCAGTTACATCCTGGACTACACTCACCCTATCAAGACTCTCCGGACTTGCCAACTACTACGTGGTTAACCAATACACAGTCACTTGGAAGTCTTCCTCACTTGCCTTCCCCGAAGGAAGTTATATGCTTGTCTCCTTCAGCCAAATGACTGTTCCTTCACCGCTGAGTGACCAGTGTAAATCTATGAACGGCTTCCCTGCTGGAATTCTCCCGACGAGTGTTCTTCTGTGCAAACGCTATAGTTCCACCCAAATTCTCATAACTGGCTATGGATCTATCACGGCTAATACACAACTCAGCTTTGTCACTTGGCTTAAAAATCCAGGCTTAGCCACTGAAACCGTATCGATCACGGTGACCAGTGCAGCCGGCAAGCAAATCATCAGTGGCAGTGCTTCGACTATCACAGTTTCTGCATCATATTACGGAAGCTCTTACTTACAACTCAAGGAGGCCACAACTGCCAGCCTAACCCCATTGGCAACAACCTCGATGACCATTACCTTTACTCTCTCAACTTACAGCCTTGGAAGTGGAACGAGCGACTACATCTACCTAAACCTCGGGAACTGGACGTTAGGGACGCCAACATCAGAAGGCAAAATAGTTTGGAGGTACAAAGTCAATAGCTGGGTTTATTGGGTGCCAGTCACAGTCACCCAGACAGGTACTTGGGTGAAGCTACCGATTTACAGCAACTATACCATGCCAGCTGGTTCACTAATATCGATCTATCTCACCGGCGTGCTGATGAGCGACTTTACTGGTCTCAAGGTCAGTGGCACTCAGTTTAACTACTTCACTATTCAGGCATGGAAGAACAGTGCACTGGTCGAACAGCAGAACATTAAGGTGTGGGTTCCACCAACTGGTCAAAGTACTTTCGCAGTTAGTCCCGCACTCACCTATGTTGGCGCGACTGCAATGTATACCTTCACAATGACTCCCAATGTCAACGTTAATGCTGGAGACTTCATCAACGTCGAGTTCACCACCAACGACCGACTCTACAACTTCTTTGATGCTGCACTCGGTAAGTCATTCACAACTCCCTCATTCAATATTGGATGTCGAGAGCTTGATGGCAATACCCTCATTTCAGATTCCAGGCTCACATGCAAACTATATAAGGGTAATGCAGCCTCGCAGATACCTGCGGTCATTCAAATCCCCGTCACCAAATCAATAACTGCCGGCACGTTGCTCACCTTTATGGTATTGGATATCGCCAATCCTACAGCCAATGCAAACCAATGGGTAGGCTTCACCGGCAAAGTTATGAGGATATGTGATTGTGGAGATCCCATCAACCTTTGCTCTATCTACGAGTCTGTCTACTACATGTCCTTTGTTAGTGGATCCACTCCAGGCTCGTTTACAGGAGGTTCACTGACATTCAACCCCACCATCGTATCGGCTACTCCTGCAATCCACACTTTCGGCAATAACTATGCTTTGCAGGCAAACGATTTCATCAAGATAGTCTACTACCCAGAAGTGACAGTACCGGCAAGCTGCACAGTCGCCGGCCACAGCTGCTGGACGTTCCCACTGGAGAACACTCTCATCATTAAGATCGCTTCGTCAATCAATTCTCCATATAGTCTGCCAGTGCAGGGAATGACCAACCTTTACAAACGGTACTCCAGTAATACCTATACCGAAATCTATCGTTCAGGTTCAATGCTTGCCCGATTCTATACAAGCTACTCATTGGCTACTATCACCACTGATCCAAGCTCGGGAACTGCGTTAGGCGTTTCCTTTACACCGACACTCACTTCCAACAGCTATCAGCTGAACATAAACTTCAATAACATCGCAAAGGTCGACCTGACCAATCTTTATCAAAATTCTCGTGTAACTTCTATTTGGGTCGTGCCACCTTCCGGTCAAATTCAACTCTTAACTTACTGCAACGCTACCCTCTAATCCCTCGCCACTGAGACCAAACCCTACCCTTACCGTTTCATCTGTACATTCACCGGAAGTGGATGGAGCCAAAAGGTCGTGCTTACCAAGCCTGCTAATTTCCCTGCTTGGGATACTTCGTTCCTCAGTAGAAAGATAACTCTCTATCTCGAGTACAACATTCTGGGCAGTCTGACAGCCAACGGAATGAGTAATTGGGTTGCGACTGCCTACGCTGGCACAACCTAAACCACGAACGATCTGATTTCGCAGGGAACAGGGACCTTTGTGATTGCGCCCTATCTTAGCCCGCCAATTAGCAGCGTGGACTTCCATACAACAAGTTTCAACAGCCGTACCTGCACTATCAACGACCAGTGTATGTTCTACGGCTATCTCCTCCCGTCTACACTTTCCAGCGAGTACGTCATCCGGAAGATGGTATTCACCCTCCCACCTGAATTCAAGTATGCTGCCATCACTTCGATGGACTCTTGTCTCATGAAGGGCTATTCTGATGTACCCATCACTAGCTGCTTGGTCGACCGTACCAACTCCACCCTCACCATCACGTACGTGCCCAGCAGCTATGATCACAACTATAAGCTCATCACTCTCAATACCGCAGCAACCAATAAGTTGTTCACAAGTCCAGCATACCCTGGTACCCACTACCAAATGAAGGCTGATCTATACACACAGATCTCGAGTAAGGATGTGCTCATAGAAACCACTCGGGTCAACCTCACCACAGTCTTTGGGACCTACTTATCAGTGCCAAACATCGTTGCTAAGATTCCTCTTGATGGTTCAACATACGGCCTGTTCGACATTCAGTTCTTAGTGGGGTCCAGCTCTATTCCCCCTGGATATCCTAGTAGTACAGCCAACACTATCACCAGCCAGCTTGTGCTCATCTTCGCAAATACCTTTGACTTCGATCTCGGTACAGGATACAAGGCAGGAGATACAGTTGCATGTGCACCAGTTTCTGGTCTCACGTTTAACACTATGGACAGGCTGACATGCCGACTCTTCCCTTCTGTATCTGCGACGACCTATCCCACCATCCGCATTACTGGCTATGATCTTATCGCTAATGCATCCACTGTCAGATTCAGGCTTGCTGGGCTCAAGACCCTCCCTGCTGGTGTCACAGATTACATCAAGGTCGGTGTTGAGCTTGTTTACTTCAACTACGGGGGAGTGACTGGCAACTTGTACGAGCCTACCTCTGTTGTGGTCGGTCCACCCACTGTCGCCATCTCACCCTACCTTATCACCTTCACAGTTACGGAGAATAGTACCAACACCGTAGGAGAGCTGGCCAATTACACTATTGCCGGGACTATTGCGAACGGTTTCGCGACAGTGACCACCTCTGACTACATCGCCGTCCAGTTCCAGAACGACGTCTTCGAACGTAACTTTAGCATCAACTCCAAGGCGTTGTGCTCGTTGGCTGCCTCCTAACTTTGCTACTCATTTGGTAAGGCTAGCATTATCTACTTCAACCCGTCATCTTCGTTCTCTTCAACAACATTAAATTTCCAGCTCAAAAATATCATCCAAGCAGCCTACCAGTTCGATTACTCCAATGTGACCTTCTCGGTGTTCACAGTTGTGTCCAATAAGGTTAATGCCAAAGGCTCAAGCGTTATGACAAAGTTCGCCAAGTACAGCCGCAACCTATCCTCGATCATCACCAGCATCGATAGTGCCTACGGTGGCGATAACGAAATCAACTACTACTTCCAGTTCCAGCTTAACCATCTCCTGCCAACCAATGGCGCAGTTGCTATTAACTTCCCCACTGTCTATCCCACTCTGTTCTACCTCTCAGCTCAGTGTATCATCTCCGGTGGACTCTTGAGTAGCTCTACTCTCCCCTATTGCACTATCGCCTCCGAGTATCAGATCAATATCTACCCCAACGGTGTACTGCTTGACCCCTCGTCAACCTACAAGCTGACATTAACCAACATTACCAACCCCAACTCAGACCTATCCAGCCATGCCTTCGTCGCTGCTTCCTATTATGATAGTAACCTCTACTCCAAGCGTATCATCAGTCAAACGAACTTTGACCCACCGACGATTAATCTCATCGCTGTCAAGAACTGTACATTCCAGACGACTCTGACAGCAACTAATGCAAATATCACCACTCGCTATTCCTTCGTCCTCATCTGCCCATCTTACATCAAGCAAGCCAGCCAGGTTAAGGTCTATCTACCATGGAGACCTGCCTAAGTACAGACTACCTGCTCATCCAACACCGGTAGTCTCTACAGCTACCGATGCGCCATCAAGCAGGAGTTCGTAGGATCGCAGATTTATAGCTACCTCAGTGTATTGGTGAGGAGCATCAACGCCCAAAAGCTGTTTGAGTTCGAAGCTAATCTTCTCAATCCAAGCACTGGCAACTACACCATTCTGGCTACGGTTGGTTACCGAGGTTCGGTATTCTTGAACGGTTCGACCTCCGTATATGTGTCTGCATTGACATTTAACGCAAGTAGCGTGCCTATCGCTCTATCAACCTATCCTCAAAATGCAGGAGAATAGGCCATTTATGTCTTCAAACTGCCTTCCATCGCCATGGCCAATGCTCCTACTGTGCTCTCCATAGCTTTCCCATCAGTCTTTAGCTCTTTTGCTGGCCTTACTTGCGGATACAACGTAAGTGCTGCCAACCTAAACTTCACCTATGTGCAGTTACGTCTGAGTCAACAGACAAACTCACTGAACTGTAGCAACACTGGCTCGACCGTCACGTTCTCCAACATCTCTGCAGCCTTTGCAAGTGCCAACTCCAATAGCTCGAACTACTTCTACTATATTGTCTACGGAGTGATCAATCCTGCTAATTCCAGTTCCAACAACTTCACTCTTACCTACCAGACCTCGACCACTGTTTACTGGACTACCAACCAGCCACTGCCGTACTATATCACCAGCACTCCTCCCTACATGCAGATCAATAAGGTCAATACCAGCATCTCGACTTACTTGGTCCAATCAAACTACACATTCCAGCTGACGTTGCCGAACATTATTAACCTGCCAGCTTCTACACCCATTGCACTTGAAATCAATTGGCCGTCAGTCTATGGTAGTGTTTGGGACCGCATGCCTACTGCATCTTCTGTTAAGCTGACTTTGGGTTCAACAATTCTAACTGGCACTAGTAGCCTTGCCATGAATCGACTCTACTCAACAATCAATGTGACAGCAAGCACAACTTTCAGTTCCATTCAGGTCGATTTGTCCCCATGGAGAAATCCCAATATATCATTAAACTGCACCGCTTCCCCTATCTTCCACTTGTCTCTCTACAACTACAAGTTCAACAACATCATTGCCTCTACGGTGCTCAACAATAAAGACTGCGTACTCTTCACCAACAGGCTCTACACTGTTCGTATCGAGGGTAACTCTGTAATCAATTCTGGAACCCTTGCCAACTACACCGTTATCTTGGAGAAACCAGCAGAAAACCTCACAATCGTGCCAACTACCACCAGCTCAGCCATCAGTTTTGAGCCAGCCTCCATTGTCTTCTCTAACTACTCCACCAATGTTACTACTTTCGTTGTGAAGGCAGCTACCTCGCTCACCGGCAACTACACCATTCACTTCACCAAGACGGAAGGCCTTACTGGCACATTCTACAACGACATCTCTGACCTGAATATCTCGGTGGTCGCACCAACTGTGCCCTACTACATTTCGTTCTCTTCTATCGATACCAAGAGTGTTGGCCTTCCGATTACCCTACCGATCAAACTAACCCCTATGTCAAGCAACTCCTTTACTTTGTTCTACAGTCATAACTGTTCGACTGACTACTCGCTATCCCCAGCGAGTAGCTTGCTTATCGCCTCAAAGACTGAGAATACCAACATTACCATTACCTACAAGGGGAGCGTCGTGCCAGCTGTTTGTGCCATAACTTTTTCACTTTCATACAGCAATTACAACTACCAGCTTGCGAACAAAACTCTTTATTTTATTGGCTTCCGCAGTACTGACAAAAGCTCGATTATTCCACCCATGAGGCTGGTCGTTTCTCCTTACGCTCAGACTTCGGCTGATGTTGGAAAGACTGTATTGACTAAAAATAGCACCCTTTGGGAAAGGCTCAAACCATAAATTTACTCCTTGAAAGTCACAGACCGCAAGAGCAACTCGGCTAATTTCTCATCTGTGCTTACAGAAATGGGCACGCTTTATTATGTCGTAATTCCTGCAGGTGCTCCCGAGACTCTCGTTCAGGGAGACATCCGAAACGCCACTGCACCTCAGCAAGTAACTTCAGGCAGCGCAAATGTCCAAAAATCAATGAACATCGTCGCAGATTTCCAGGCTACAGAATTGAGCTCACAATCACAGTATAAGATTGCAGCTTATCTGTCTTCTTCGGTTGGAGACTCAGAAATTACCTACGTTCGGTTCAATACAACTCAAGCTTCCAACGGAGCAGAATTAGTTATTGCGTTATCATCTATTCAAACCAACTCAACAGTGCTAGCAGCTGTCAGCAAAATCCTTCGAGTGCCACTTTCTCGGATGGCTGTACTTACCTATTCGTCGACCCTGCTAAACTATTCGACAACCTACAACAGCAACAACATGAATCAACGCAGTTATGTGTACACCATAGTAATTGCTCCCAACCCAACAAACGAGACATTATCGCCCATTGACATAGCGAACTCCCTGCGATACGATCAAGACATCCAGAATGCGCTTTTAGCAGTATTGCCCAGTTTCCGAACTGACTACCCAGTATATACTCTTGAAGTCCTCGCAGCCAAACCTCGTATCTCCAAGCCAGCTGAGATCCCGATTCTCACCTATCAATCAGTCACCGTTCGGATGTCATTCTGGTCACCGGCTTACGTCTATGCAGTCATTCTTCCAACCCCTTCAGCCGATCTCCTGTCGAACCAAATTGTATCGGGGCTAGATGACAAGAATAACAAGGTCGTTGCCAGTCAGTACATATCTACTCAAACCAATATGAACGGCTCTGTCGAATTTACTTTCAATAAGCTGAACGGTAATACGAGCTACACTATTCACATCTCAGCTGAGTGTGTACTACCTTACACCCCACGCATCGCTATGACTGACAGCGAAGTTGTACACTTACCGATCAACACATTCCCCAACTTAAACCTCCACAAAACCTCCACTCAGATGGTGGACGTGCTCAAGGCTGCAGAAGAGAACAAGGCTGTGGACAAGGGATGGAGCGATGCCGTTGAAAAGCATATCAAGGAAAACAGCCTCCGCTCGGGAATTCAAAACAAGTCCAAGTCTTCCGTGAGAGTCATTCGCAAGTGATTTCATGTATCAATGAAAGAGATTTTCATTGGAAACAGCAGTATTAGTTACTGGATAGTTCATTGGGAGTTAGGTGCTCATTGTCAACTAACGCGATTCACAAAATGGCACATCCATGCAGGCATGAATGACTGTGGCACTCGATTGGATTGTACGATCTTTTGTGTGTCACTGTGGTTGTCAGGGGATGCAGCTCGTGCAAGTCTAATGCTGTTCATGATGGTAGATTGCTCAAGTGCTTGATTTTTATTCTTTTACCCGATTTATCCTCAGAAAAAGCCCCTAATAAACTGCTTTGAACTCGCGGTTTAGAAAAGCAGTGAATTTCATCCCCCATTCGCTGATTCCTCTCCGTATCGACGTTATTTTTTCCTTGACGAAAGGCTTGGCAGACCTACCTG
>ERZ724508.909-NODE-909-length-19255-cov-6.416250_pt1 | contig 19255 bp, 28 predicted proteins | sample MGYA00376041_ERZ724508 | MGnify/ENA primary metagenome ERZ724508 (study PRJEB28724, sample SAMN07190887) | wastewater metagenome | isolation source: effluent of sewage treatment plant in Hong Hong | place: USA: Christiansburg, Virginia | collected 2016-03-01 ...
CTTTGAATAAAAAACGAATAAGAAGACTTGACCTGATCCCTCTATGAAATTGTGGCTGTTTCGCGATATGTAACTCCCAAAGTGCTGTTGTCCACTACCAAAGAGTTAATGGAACAGCACTCTTCTAAGTTACATTCCAAATGAGGGCTTGCCTGCAACAGCTATACAATTCATTTTTTAATAACCAACACGAAGAATTCTTAATATGCCTATCAACTGTCAGTAATATCACTTCTCACAACAAACTATGTAGCTGTGCCGGTGTGTGGTGAACAACTCGCCGATTGTCATCTCCTGGCTTGGTTTGCTCCATTTCAGCCATCTACCGTCGCTCCCGAGAATTTTGTAAAGCACAATTCGGCACTTCTCCATCTCTCCAGCTCTTCTCAGATCAGGCTCGGCAGTCTTTTGGAGCATACCCTCGTTGATTATTTCTCTACAGAAGGCGCTGTTTGGGGGAAGTTGGGGCTGTACGGTTACTTCTGCCACGGTAATTGTTTCCCTTCCCGTCTATTTAGTTCCCACCGGCTTAGTAGAAATTTCGCTCCGAAACCCAACAATCTGCGTCCGACAGGTGGCTAGAAGCACCATGACCAACAGCACTAAGTCTTTGGAAAAGACGGTGTTAGTGAAGGTCGTCATAGAACTCAAGTTGAGATTTATTTAAATAACACAAGAGCAGGTTCCTGCTAATCAACATTTATTGGAGCGGTCTGGTGCCATCTCATAGCCGAAAGACATACAGATTATCAAGGTCGAGGGGTTCGTGGCTGTCGATCAGCTCCGTTTGAAATCGCATGCTTTCCAGCTGGAAGCGGAGCGATTCGGGTTAACCAAATAGGACTGACTTGCCTTCCATCCGGATTCGGTTGCTCTGGACGCCCCAGAAGGTTAGTGTGGCACGGTTCTGCTAAAATATTCCGCATTCCTGGTCGGCCATTCGAGATTTATTGGGATCAAGTGATTCACTGAAGAACCCACCGATCAGCCGGTCCTGGTAGCTGGTAAAGATGACCAATGGATGCTTTTTCTCACACTTCTATATGAAGGTTTGCCAGCTCACTCTGGGAGTGTCTTTCAGCCCATAGTAGAGAAGTGCTTTCTTGCGCATAGCTGCCAACCCGAGTGGGGTGCTGCGACAGTCTTTTAGTAGCGACTCTACCTTCTTACTGAGCTTGGTCTCCGATTGTCTCGGCATTCGGTAGCTCAGTACAGAACTCATTGGTTGATTGGGCTGACCCATCATGGATTGCACTATATGCGTCTTCTTAGGTGAGGTAGCTTTGCGGTAGCATGCATAGCAGCTGGGTTGACCTTGACATAGTAGTTAACTCTCAGCCTTTTCGCAGTAGGAGCAACTAAGTTCTGGAAGGATATCATGCTCTATCAGCACGAGGTCTTTGTTGCCCATGCAACGACTGCAAACCGTCGAGCTACCCTCCATGATTGAATATTATAAGCAGGTACAATGGTCAATTCTTTCGGGCGACGAACCAACAGCAGTTGTTCTCGGTGTTGAGCATACGCTGCTTGTTGTAGTGGTACCGGTTCATTTCCACTCCCTATTCAACGATAGTGAAGCCCTCATGCCGGACAACTTCCAGCAGCTACTGTTGGGTAAGCTACAGTTCAGTATTCTGGTAGGAGAGGGTACCATAGTTGATCCATACACCGTTGGGGTGCAGTAGTTGCCTGAAGAGCCGAACCAGCAGAATTGAGTTTTTGGTCTGCTCGAGATAGAAGCAACTGACGACACAATCCCACGATGGTGCTTGGAACCTGTAGATACGAACGAAGTCGCCTACCGACGCTGTAAGATGTTCGGAATCTACTTGATTTTGTGGAATTAGGTCAGGGACCATCAGCTTTTGGTATGGACCGTCCTCGTCTAAATGGTTGCAGAAGCTGTGAACGTAAGGGTAGATCGGCAGTCGGCTGATACAGCGGTTCAGAAAGAAGCTGGCGGTTAGGAAGTGTGCAAAGCTATCCTCATGACCTCGAACAACTAACCCATCGATCAGCAGTTCAGCCAAAATTCTGCCAGTTCTGAATGCAGGCACCAACACCCCTTAGCAATTGGGTAGATGCTTCCTTATGAGTTCCCGAACCGTGTGTATATAGTTTCGCTCCATCGCACACTCAGCTGACCATTCTCTCGCCACGTCCAAAAGCAACGTCTCAATATCCTCCAGCTCGAACCTTAAACAGTTTGGCGGTACTTCCTTCTTGATCTGCTGCATCTCGATCAACTGGCTCACGAAGAACTGATTCTAATTGAAGCACTGTGCCATCGTCTCGGATCGACTGGTAAGCTATGGCAACAATTTCAGTGTAGCTTCAGGCACTGCTCTCCGACTATTCTCTTGGTGTTCAATCAGTCCTTGGCATTGATAGCGGTAGTCGATCATCGCATTCACTACCGTCAGGAGCTTGTTATTATTCTGCTCGTCAAGGTCAAGTCCAAACAGTGCTGGCTGTCCTTCAGTCTTTACTTTCTTCTTGGTAGTTTGGTCCTCCATAATCGATAATCAACGATCCATATGAATACAAACGAGAAGCAACATCATATCGACGGATGTGGAGGCTAGCTAAGCCTGAACTCACTTTCGGGAAGCCGTTGCTGTTCGATTGGTACGATGCATCCCCCACACTCCCCTAGCAATTGCGGTGAAACACAGATGTAGTGATCCTCCGCCTGACAGCTCTGTGGGCACATTTGGAAGTTGCGAGTAAAATGCAAGCAGCCTGGACATCTCGATTTCAAGTACATACAGTTATGTTTGCAGTTTGGACAGAACACCTGATGCTTGGTCCACTCCTTGATGCATTTGAAGTGGTAGTAGTGGCCACATACTGTCAATGCATTGCACTAGTTTTCCAGACAGATGCTGCATTCATCATTAACGATGTCAAAGTGTACGATCTGGCTGTTGAAGGCATTCAGCGTTTACATATCCACAGGTGGAACAGTTTGCACAGGGATGGTAACTACCTGCTGTGGACGATTTTGCATTCGCCTGCGGTGCTTGATCATGGCCGCGACCATCATTAGTAGGAGTATCACGAATAAGCCGACGAATACTGCGAATATGATGATGCCGAAGATGTTTACGCGAGCGTTGCGGATACAGATCCCCTCAACTGCATTGTAGCGGTAGCCACCGAGGCAGCTGACGCAAGAATAGGGATCTAGGCAGTTGCGACAGCTCGGTATACAGAGATAGCAGTTCCCATTGTCTTAGTAGTAGCCTTCGAAGCATTATCCAGCGACCATGGTGAGCACAACGGCCACCACAAGCAACCTTCCTCCAGTAAACATCAATGTCTATAATATTATTGCAGTCAGTGTGGAAAGAACGGAGCGTTAGCCCGGCATTAATTTTGTGTCGTTGCAAATCAATTGTTCAAATGAAGCGTGTGGTGAGGGTGAAAGCACTCAGTGATACTCCCTACCTCATCAGTGAGGAGGCTGCCGATGTGATCGGCAAGGGCAGCTATGGCAAGGTAGTACGCGCCTACAACCGTACAGATGCTTCCAAGCTGTATGCTGTGAAGGTGTTTGAACTGAACAGTTTAAAGGAGCATCGGTCGGGGCTGCAGGAACTTAGCATTGTCGGCAAACTACCTCGCAACCCGAATCTTGTGCATTACGAGAAGATCAAACTGACCTCGAAGAACTGTATGTACCTTGTGATGGAGGAATGTAACGGTGGGACGCTCAGTCAACTATTAGCAAGGAGCGAGTCCCTGACAGACAGTGAGATCTGTCAGTTTGTAAGTGACTTTGTCAATGGTTATCGATGCCTGTACGAGTGTGGGATAGTGCATAGGGACATCAAAACGGACAATGTGTTACTGCATGATGGAAGGTACAAGATAGCAGACTTCGGGCTTTCAAAGATTATGCAGGAGCGTTCGAAGACTACTTCCATTCGAGGATCTCCAGTATTTCTAGCACCAGAGCTATTTCACAAGGGAACCTCTGGAAGTAAGCTGGACGTGTACTCTTTTGGTGTCACTCTCTATTACGCCTGCTACAAAAGATATCCCTATACGAGCAGGCTAAGGTATGTCAGTATGGAGGAACTTCTGGCCGATATCAACAGGTCGGAGCTGATGCTGCCAACCGGAAGGAGCGACTGGCTGTAACAGCTTCTCCGATCGACACTATAGAGAAACCCCGAGGATCGGATCGATTGGCCTTCTGTATTACAACTATGTGCTGACCTAAAACCTTCCCATTAAAACCTAATCTCCAAACCTCTTTAAGCAGTGCAGGATGTTGTGGAGCTCAAAGCCGTTCAAACGTCCAATACGGAGATGCGAGACCTGGAACTTCTCGACTTGGACCTATTGCTGTCTCTGCGCCCAGAGAGTGTGGTGTTGCTCAACGAACTTGAAAAGTCACTCATTAGGAAACGCTAACTTATCTTGTTCCTGGATAGACTCCGGGGTAAACTTCGGTGCTACCCACCAAACCCTTCCATCTACGAGTTCAGACAAATAGCAGCAACACACAGCTACCAAGCCCTCACTGAGATTGACGAGGAGCTCCAACTAACTGTGAGCAGACTATCTCAAAAAGACAAGTTGCAGTTCATAGAAAGTCGCAACTATAAATTGGTGAGCAAACTCCTCCGGGAAGATCATGAGGAGCTTCAATCACAGCTTTCAACCGAACACAACGCTGAGCAATCGAGACAGCTTAAAATGCGCTTATACAAGCTGTGCCCCGTGCTAATCCAGCTACTAATAGAAGGTGACCACCTAAAAACGGCAGTGTATCTCTTCGAGCTTGAGAAGTTTCTGAACGGCGATAGCAGCAGTGTGCTAAGCCCAAACAACAAGGATATCGACAGTCTGGACAAGTTTATCGCTACGACAGAGGCAGCCTGCCACCAGCAACTGAAGGGTGTGTTGAGCAGCCACTACGAATACCTCTTTCTGTGATTCGGAAGACGATAGTGGGGTAGTGTCATTCGTGTGGCTATGTGCTTGCCTTGCACTTTAGTAGTGGACTTCGAGTTCTTGTGGAGTAGTTCCAGCCCCTGATGTTTGTCTTGTCGCTAAGCTGTTGCTGTTCGTGCACAGTTGGCATATAGTGCTTTCGCTCCCGGTGGATGCATTCCTCGTTCTCGTTGTGTTGCAGCCTTCCAAAATGTCGGCGGCCAAGCGTCTTATTTAGCTGATCCGCGGGGTAGAAGCTCTCGCTAAACTGATCAGCAAAATGACGACGTCCGGGTAGCTTGATCGGTGTAGGCTATCTATCGGCTTGCCCAATCTTCGGCAGCCTGGTCTCCATACGTATCTGCAGCCGCAGAAGGTTATCTATTTTGGAAGCCATTAAATATTCTGTGTTGTCCAGCATTATTAGATTAATTGCGTGCGAAGAGATATGGCTGATCGGGGGCGTACCAACACATTCAACACAATCGTTGGGGCAACTGCAAACAACGTACAGAATACCTTGGAGTTCTACTCAAGCATGGCAGCGAGAAAGGTTCGTGCTGAACTAGTCATTTTCAACGTCAAGATGTATTCTGGGGGCTGGATGCAGCTACCTGCTCGGCCGAAGGTCAAGGAGTGTGGCAGCTTTGACTGTCTATTCGACCTACGCCAAAACTCCGATGTCAGAAGCTTCCGATGTACCCACAGGAATATCGATTTTGGCCCTTCAGATCTGTTCGTTGATACGCGACTCGCTAACCTGCTGTCGTTGATGCGATCAAGCTACCAAAATAGTACCTACAACGAAAATGGTGTTGTGAAGGCTATTACACCTGACCTGCTCTACAAGTATAGTAAGATAATATACAACGAGGAGGATTAGCTTCATCTTATGCTGCAGGATACCTACAAGATAGTGGATGTACAGCATACTGCAATCGTCTACAGAGAAAAGTTCGAGACGGAGGTAATGAGCAGCACATCACAAGGACAGAAGGTATTGAAGGAAGGTTTTATCCGGCCGCAACAGCAGAAGATATCCAATTCCGAGGGCAACTCGGAATCCCTCAAGGAGATCTCATTGGTGGTCAACAAGTATGCCAAGAAGTTCATTGAAAGCAAGGTACTCATGAACCAATTTACCAGTGATCTCCCCGCCGAGATTAAAAAGATTACTGATAGGATGAATCCTGAAGTCTTAACCAAATAACTGGAGACATCCTGCAAAGCCAAACGTCTAACAGAACCAAGACCAGGGCTGTTTGCCGTCAACGGTGGGCGTCTCTCCACGACATTCCCCACTCACCTGCCAAACCCCACTATGAAAGTTGTTCAGAAGTACAACCTTACAGGTCCCGACAAATACGACCACTTCTTGGGTGCTGGCTGGTTCTACCATTTCAACGTAAACTCACAGTTGCATATGTTCTATGCCGTGGGAGGCAGCTTCAACACTTTGGAAGTAACTCTGGCGAGTAGTTCTGCCACGAAAGAGCCGCAGCTAGACTACCGTGGATCCATCATGGCTTGGAGCATGAACAAATCTGGTGGTGACTTCAAGCTGAACCAGTTCCTCACAGGTGACGACAGACTTAAGATAAACTCTCCAGCCATCACCTATAACCGCGCAAACAAGAAGGTGTACATTGTGGGTGGTATAACACCGGAGTTTAAGCCAACCGACGCCATTTTGGAATACGACGTTGAGACCAACAAGCTGGTGACTGTTGGTGCTACCCATAAACTTCGCTACAACCACACCTGCTGTAGCTACAAAGGAAGGGTCTTCATCGCCGGTGGCATCAACTTTAACAAATACTGTGAAGGAACTGCAACGAACAAAATTCGACCGATGGAACGAATAACTGACCTTCACACATCCTATGCCGAGACTGATGTAGAAGTCTTTACTCCCGGAGAACCACGGGCAAAGAATATGCAAGCTACATCTCAGATAAGTGCATCGCACTTGATGATACGAAGTGTATCCATCTTCCTGCCCTGCTTCGAAAAGGACATGCTCGTGCTGTTTGGTGGGAACTGTGGAGTGAGGATGCTTTCACAGGGACCTTCCATCGCCTTCGATATTAACACGAGAAATTGGATATACTTTGGAGAGAACAACCTACATCGGGAGTATGTCGTGGGTCAGGATATGGCAGTAAGTCCTCATACCCTCATCGTTGACTTCGAAGGATACCAAACGGAGAACTCAGCTACATTCATGGTGGCCGATCCCAGCTACGTGAAGACCCACATCATCACCTTCACAGCTAAAGGTGCTGAAAAGACCTATCGTTGGGTCTACTGATGAGACGGGTTGTTAGTTAATCATTTGGCTCGTAGCCATTATAATTAATCCGAAGATGGCCGACAAGTTTGTCAATCAGTTCATGGCTGAAAAGGCGGGGATGGCTGAGGTTGATCGCAACAAAGTCTACGAGAAGGTTCAGTAGATGAGCAAGGGATCGAGGAAGCACGAGTTCGAGAAGGAAATGTAGCAAAAACGATAACACGAACTACAACAGATGAAGGTGAGATTGGTAGCCTACGAGAATAACCCCGAGAGGCAGGTACAAGCCACCAGTTAGTTTAGACACTGCAGAAGGAGATGAAGCATCGTCTTCAGGAAGTAGAGAAGTTTAGGGACTTAACTCGCGTTTGGGCGCACTTCGATTTCGATATGTTTTACGTTGCTTGCGAACTGTTAGATCGGTAAGAAAGAGTTGTAGCTTAGGCCAGAGCTGGTGGACAAACCATGTGCTGTGGGCAGCCACGACGGAGTCTTGTGTACTGCTAATTACGTAGCGAGGAAGTTTGGAGTAAGGTCCGCTCAACCGACGTTTATGGCGAAGAGTATTTGTCCATACTTAGTGCTCATCCCCCCTGACTTCGAAAAGTACAGGAAGTACTCCAACATCTTCCGGAAGATCCTTTCATAATACGATGAGAATTACGAAAGTTTGGGCTTGGATGAGGTCTATGTGGATCTCACCGATCAATTACAGGGCAAGACAACTGAGGAAACCCACTCGTTTATTCGCAACATTCGGACACGCATCTACGAATAGACCAAACTGACAGTCAGCTGCGGAGTGGGTGCCAACAAGATGCTATGCAAGATGGCCAGCGAAGAGAAGAAACCCAACGATCAGTTCGTTCTGCCTAATGACAAGCAAGCCATCCTGGATTACCTAAGCAACAAGCCCATCAGAAAGATTCCAGGAGTGGGTCCAGTTAATGAGTTCTTTCTGAAAGGGATTGGAATAAATACTGGTGGGGAACTGCTCGAGAAGATGAATCTAGTGAGTCTGTGCTTCAGCGAAAACTCAACCGAAGGGTTCATGTTTAGTGCGTTAGGCATTAGCCGCAACATCCACGAATTCAGTGAGCGTAAGTCTGTGGGAAGGTCTGATACCTTCAGAGCAACAGACGAAGAGAAATTCTGGCTGAATTTGTTGGAGACTCTATGCCAAAGGGTTGCAGAAGATCTCAAGGAATTGGAGTTGGTCGCTAAAACAATCACACTTTCATTTCAAACTCAGAATTTCGAAAGAAGGGATAAAAGTCAAACACTGGACACTTACGTTAGTGAGAAGAAGGAACTGTTGGATATCGTGACTAAACTTCTGAATAAAGAGGTTAAGTATGGGACAAAGTTGAGGCTGCTGGGGGTTCGGTGCACTAACCTTCTTGGTGTTGATGAGAACAAAAAGAACACTCTGCATGCCTACTTCAGCAAGACTATGGCTGGGGTGCCTCAATCGAACAAACCAACTATCGGAATCATTCAGGAAGAAATACCAGGTGTCGAACAGGAGCCTGACCAACAAAACCGTCAGAAGAGCAATGCTAGTGACAACTCAGACAATCGAAGCAAGTCAGTCCAGCGAGATTTCGACTGTCCGGTCTGTGGCAAGACCATTGAGTGTAGAGGCAACTACAGTAAATTCGAGCGGCACATCAACGTTTGCCTACAAATATCGGAGCACAGCGAGCAAAATCCGATACGATAAGAAGATGAGAGAGAGATGCGAACTCTTCGCAGTCCGACTCCCGCAGTCACAGACAGTAGGCAACCAACACGAACCGAATCCCAGGCAGCGAACCGTCGAACAAAGAATCCACCAAAAGGCCCGGCAAGCTAGCATCCAAAACCCACAGCTGCCAAACAATCCAACATTTTCTCATTTCTGAAGAAATGACCAATGACGCTTACAAATCATTTGCGAGAAAGTAACTCGGTATTGTCGGGTGCTTCCCAAGCAGGCTTATATTTATTCGATTCCTGCAGCTGCGGATTCTTTTTTGTGTTCGACTTATTCCCCAAGTATGTGTAGCCAAGTTCGTACAGCTTACAGAACGGGAGCTCGTAGTTGCGCAGGAACGACCACACTTGGCTATAGGTCCAATCAATTATGGGGTTTACTCGATCGAACTGTGGGTAGCCCTTATCGGTATCAGACTGGCTGATAACCTATAGGGATTGGCAGTAAGGATCGGTCCGTCGTGAGCCCATGATGATGTTGTCAATCTAATGGTTCTGCTTTAGTTCATGTAGGGCTTGCTTGAAGTCACGACCAGCCTGCAGTTCCTGGTAGCCAACCATTTCGTGGACACTCTCCATAAACTCGTCGACTTCTTCGAAGGGTTATGGCTCCACGAAGAACAGAGTTTTAATCTCTGTGAGTGGGATGCACAACCTACATGAAAAGCTGCTTACTCGTGGTATGCCAATGCAGTAAGGAACAGCACAACTGTTGCGTCCTTTCCACCATTAAAGCTTACGTAGGTAGTCTGCCTGCATAACCATTGCCAATTACCTATGCTTCCCGATCACGGACTTGATGAGCTCCACAGCTCTCGTGACTTCTGTATCTATGAAGCGCCTCTGCTCATATCGCTTGAATAGGTCGGTGAGGAATGTCGTCATAAATTTAATGCGTGGGAAGTTTTTCAATGTTTAGGAAATTTCCAATCATGCCGGTGAGCTTTGATGGCGGGTTCAGAGATCGTCAACGGGTGCTGGGGTTCGAGCGGGTGTGATGAGTTCGAGTTGCAGCACTCGCTAACGCAGCTGCTAGTTTTCAGATATGAGGCGTTACAGATCGAATAGCTCAGGTTTGAGGCAACTGCGAATTAGCTCCAACTTCTTCTTATAGGCTTCATTTTGGTGGTGGTTCTTCTCACGTTCGTCTTTGAGTCGACGGCGTAGTCTGTCTATTGTCTCCTGGCTGGAAATTTCGGGAGAGGTTTGGCAACTTTATTATTATGTGGCTGGTGTTGAATCTGTTTGGGTGTGGCGGTTGCGGGTTAGTATGGTCGGTTGGTTGACTACTATCCTTTGTTGGTTGATGTGGATTGTATTGGACTGTTGCTGTTGTGATTCCTGGGCCTTTTCTTCACGTTGAGTAAACAATGGAACGAAGGGTAAGTGCTTCTCCGATGATCTTCTCCTGACGTATCGGGACAGGCTGTTGTGCCGTTCGGTAAGTACTTGACACTCCGAATAGCCAGTCCTCAAACGCAGATTGGCAAGTGAGCTGTTATTCTCTTGTAGAAGTACTTTCTGGACTTCCTGTCTAGGTCTTTGAGTCATCAGTACAGGCTGGATGCTGACCTCCTCCTCCTCCTAACGCTACATGATACTGCCGTGATGAATAAACTCATGCGGATGCGGTTGGTCGTTCTGGCATCTTCTGCTGCACCCGTAGCACATCAACCTTTCCTTGCATTTGATAGAGGGTGGTCGTTCCTCACAGACCTCACAGCGTCGCATCGCCTGCATATTTAAAATTCAAACTAGCAAAGCAGCACATCACAGGTCGATGCTGGTGATCTGTTCGAAGTAGTTATGGAGGCTTAGCCACAGAGACAGCTCGCTTTCAGTGACTTTCACGCCGTTGCTACGCTTGATATTGCCCTTCTCAATGAACTGGAGGCAAGCCTAAATGGAGGCGAGACTGTAGCCCTATCCTGAGTTCAAATCCTCACGGTTGATATAGTTGGTTATTAGTTTTAGGTGACTTGTGAGGCTGCCCTGTTTGGATTGAATGATGATAAATACCAAGATCGAGATGAGACTATCCGCGTTCAGTGGCTAGTAGTCCTTCAGCTTGTACTTTCGGTAGAACTCGCCGATGGATTGTTAAATTGAGGTAATTACAGTTTGTACCTTTTTGAGTTTGTCCTCAGGGTAACGCTCCCTAACAATTTCCCTAACAAATTCAATGGAAGAATCGTAAGGACGGCCATTCACTTGCCCATCCACACCATATTTAGCTAGAGTACTCTAATCTAGGCAGTAATCGGGGAGGATGCCATATTCCTGAGGTCGTAGCACTTCGAACTTCTGCATATTAAACTGCACCTTATCGTTGGATTCCCGGTCAACACGCCTCTGTAACTGCCCGACCGTTTCGTAGAAATCATCGTTATCGAAGATAAGCTGTATACAGAGATTGATGAGGGTCTTTCTGCTGAAAGTCTCCGACTCGAATAAGTGCTCTATTCGGTCGAGATCATAGTACAGTACAACGCAGTCACGCAACAGTTGGGTGAACTCTTCAAAGTCTTTTTTCACTCGATTGATGGTAATTTGGGTGGGATTTATTGTCTATGAGTACTTCATGCGCACAAATGAAGCAAACAGTCCAATTGCAGTGTGCAGGACGTTCGGTCGCTTAATATCCTCACGGATGCCGTCCACGAGGCTCTCTGTGGTATGTCTGGCACTATGCCGCTAGTGGATGCGCCGGATAGCCTGCTCATCATACGTCGTAAGGAACCGATAGTTATCGAGGAAGATTCCGCACCACTCAGAAGTGCGCCGTTTGGCTGAGCATTCGTAGAGCATATGCGAGAGCCAGTGTGGATGATTGTTGCGACAACAGAGCAATCTTTTGATGCCCCTGAGCAGACCCTTCATATATAATGTTATTGGTAAGCGAGTAATGGGTTGATGTTCATGCAAAGATATGAATTATCAGGCAAAGACAACCTCCGGAAGGGAGTTTGTGCAGGGTCGCATTGAGCTGGCTTCCACGGGCTGCGGCCTTCGGTACTTACTGTAGCTTGTTATGGACAGAGTGCATCGGCAGCATCTTTCACGGTTATCGGCGTTTCTCGCTGACATTACCCACTGCCGGAAGCATTTTTAGTGAAACTCGGAATGACCACAGGGGTGCAGCTTAATTTCCTTTGCTGCAACGAGTTCCAGACAAATTATGCATTCCTACACTGCTTAGATCCCGTCTTCCCGCAGCTTTATTGGTTTATCCTGTTTGATGGGAAAGACCCGGCCAACCTTACGATGCTCCTTGGCCTTGACTCTATTGTTATTCTTGCGGCATCGCTTGATGATGATAGCAGCGAGCCAGATTCCCAACAGTGAAACCACCACCACTGTCACAGCTATGGTAACTCCCAACTCGAACCCTGAGAGCCCCTTGGAGTCACCCGTATCCGCCGAAGCTGCAGTAAGCAATGCTGCCAACCACACGACTCTCATTCGAATCCGTTAAGTCTATTGATAACGGCGAGCATAAAAATCATTTACGAGGAGGCTTTGCAGGAACATACAAGTAGCGCTCCGGTCTGTTCGGCTCAATTTTTTGTGTCCGTGAGAGTTAATCTTGATTACCTTGGGTGTTCTCCTTCTGACCTGGCTGCTTCTTCATCTTCTTGAGGAATGAAGTGAAGTAGCTCCCATCATCCTCAGCAATCTTCTTGGACTATTTAAGTTGGTGCAGGGCTTATTCGAATGTCTGTGTTTCCAACAGACGCGGCTTCTTAGATTTGACGAAGGGTTCAGGTTGAGGTGTCGGTACCAACCCACCGAAAGTGTCCATTCCAAATGTCCCAGTCTTCTTGTGTTCATGAGAATCAGGTTCAGTCTTTCGCACTTGCTGCAAATTTTGTGGAGGGTTTTTTGTGCTAATACCACCACCAGTATCGTTGGAGGTTGATTTGAGCTTTCGGAAAATCTTATCGTCTTTCTTCAAGGGCTGTTGCTGTCTGACAGCTTGCGTTTGTTGTTGATGCACCAACTGCATGAGGTGGTTGATTTGAGGTCGGTATTTGCTCCGAACCTGTTCGAGCTCTATGTTCATCTGTTCGACCAGCTGGTCAAGCATGGTTTGGGCATCACAGGAAGGTTCGGTGGTGTTCCTACACTATTGCTGTATCTGGAGCTTAACTTCCTTCAATTTTGGACGATCAGATGGCCCCATCGACTTCCTTTCCTGTGCCTGTTGAGACTGCTTCCGGTCCTCCTCGGCCTGCTTTTCACGGTAATAGGCAACAAAGTCAGCCTCCTTCTTGACAGGTGAGGTTTCCTTCACGACCATGGTCCCATCATTATTGGTTGGGGGCTCTTCTTCCTCCTCGTTGGAAGTTTATGATTTTTCGCCCTCCCAAAACGGTTAGTACTCTTGTACCTTACCTTGATGTTAGATCATGGTTCCGTTGTCATTCACAACCGTCGAACTACCAGCGCCACCACCTACACTCCCCATCGTTGATTTCAGCTATTTTCGATTCTTTTCGAGATTATCTGTGCAGCTCTTCACGAGATGCTGCAGGAGATACTCGCCTTTGGCTTTATTCACAATGTATGGGTCCATCAGCAGCTATCTCGCTGATGGTCGCTGCGTTGGTTAGTATTGTAAACACTTCCTTACGAATTCATTGAACTCCCTCGACCACTTTTCTGGATGAGAAAGACCTCGAGGCGGGTTATTCTGAATAGCAAACATTGCTCGGATGGGATGGATGTGAGAGTATGGTGGTTCGCCCTACGCCAACTCGATTGCTGTGATGCCAAGCGACCAGATATCCGTCTTGCAGTTGTACTTGTTCTTGGAGAGGACCTCTGGACTCATCCAAAACGGGCTGCCGATTAGCGTATCCTTGTCAGCGAGGGTATGCATCAGCTAGGTGGAAACCCCAAAATCCGACAGTTTGATATCTCCAAACTCATTGATGAGGATGTTGCCAGCCTTAATATCTCTGTGGATAGTCTTGCGTTGATGCAGGTATTCCAGTCCCATCAGCGTCGGCTGCAATATAGAAGCTATATGCTCTTCAGTGAGCTTCGTTCCGGGTGATGCCCTCAGCACATCCTTTATGGACCCTACCTTAAATCGACTGACTTACCTCCCGCGCAGTACTCCAGGAAAAGACAGATGCCATGCTCGTTGCTCTAAGACCCGAAGCACTTCACGATATTGCGGTTGTTGCATTCCACCATGATGCTAATTTCCTTCTTGATACGCTCGTAGCTTTAGGGTGTGGGCTCCGACGATAGTACCTTCACAGCGCAGACCCTCCCGTTTTGACGGTGCACTGCCTTATACACCTCTCCATAAGAACCGCAGCCCAATACACTAACCAGATCGAACTCTTCGGTTAGCATCGGTGTATTCGTTGGCGGTTTAAATTTAATACTGGACTATTGTCAGGGAGCGTGAGGCGACCATGCCGGCTCGCTACCATCCTCGTAGTAGTCGTTGAGGTTACGATCGAAGAATAGCTTCTTGTTATCGCAGAGATAGATAACGTCGTCCATGGCAAAACCACCGTATTTATCGGGTTTGGTGACTTCAGGACGTTTGGAGAATTTCCCCTTCAAAATCTTCAAGCTTCTCTGGATGTCTTCCTTCCAACGATTCGATAATTCTTCCGGAAGGGTTTGGTTGTATTCCTACATGAATTTCTACTTTTAGAAGTTTATGTGGTCCACCTCATCGCGATGTTATCCCTTGAAAATGTGTTGGAGGATCATGCCGGTGATGTTACTGCCCTTCTTGAGGAATCGCTGCTTCCGTTCGGTATCCTCGTTGAACGGGATCTCATACTTATGTTGGTGCAGGTCGGGAGAGTATTTCATAGGTGAATTCTTATTGTTGCTGTTGCCGAGAGGCTAGAATTTGGTGACGGCAATGCTGCTGCCATTGCAACCTATCCTCTCATTTGGAGGAGTTGAGCTCAGTTTCTGTTGCTTCACCGGCGACTTCTTTGCAGTGAGGATTGTCTTGATTTTGTGCTGTACTTGAGCATCGGGTTAATCGCCCTTCAAATTTTTGTAGACTTTGCAGGCTACTTCGGTCTTTTCCTCCGTGCTTCCCCCAATGTCTATCTATTTGATTAGGAAATTCACCGCTCGATCCATCACACTCTTCGGATTCTCGATGACTCTTGCACTTGCAGATTTCTGCCTGGTAAGTGGGCGGATTACGATCTTACTCCGGCTCATTTCCTCTTTGGGGTGCTCTACCTGCTTGATGGAGTTGTACTTCACGAAACCCGCAGATGAATTCAAAGCCTGTGCACAACAGTCTATTACGCCAATCGGCTTCGGTGTTACCTTGGAAAGTTTTTGATGGCTAAGTGCTCTCTTCTTCATAACAATTTCCTCCTTGATTTTGCTTACTTTATCCATGATCTGATCGACAGTCACCTCCTTCGACTGCAGTCCAATCTTCATGCGCTCGGGGGTGAACACTGCTGGTATCGGTGGTGGTGAGTGCTAACTCTTCCTGTTATACTTATTCTTGAAGTGCTCCTTGCGAAGTTGCTCGGCTCGTTTGCTTTCCTCAACGATCTTCTGAAAGATTTGATGACGCTAGCCTGTAGGAAGCTTCTTTCGAGCGACCGGTGCCAACGTTTCTGGTGGTTACCTTACGATGTCGTGAAGGCTGACCCTTGTTTTGTTATTATTGTAATCGGGGTGGCCGAACATAACTATATTGTGATTATTGGGTAGGGCATCACTTGTAGTTGATGGCCACGTCCAAGTAGTCTCCGATTCGGAAGTCACACTACTCAAGAGTACGTGCATCAACCTTATCGCCACGCTTGTGTAGGAACATCGAGCCCACCTCTCTCTTCGACCAGACGTCCTTCTGGTCGATAGACACCTTGCTGAATTTGAAGCGTTGCTGAGCACGAGCGGTAGGAATCAGTGCCTTCATGAGCTAGCAGATTTCGCGGAGAGTTGTATCAAACCTTCTCTGCTTAGTGAGAGGAGTACCAAAGGTGCAATTGAACTTAGCGTTCTACGGGAAGCTTGCTGACGTCTTTGAAAAGTTCGAGGCTGCGTTATCGAAGTTATTACTCATTCTCATTGTTCATGCTGTAGAAGATCCGCACGAGAAACGGGCATTTCACTCGTGGTTGGTGGTGGTTCGTGTGCTCTGGTTTTTTATTCGAGTTCTCCATGATATTGGCGAGAGGGTTTATAAACTCACGATAAATTGAGCACTCGTTACACCCACTAAAGCGATTCAAGTTGAGATTTGGAGGGTAGCTTTGCTAGGTGATTTGAAAGGATTAGTTAGACAACAAACCAGTTGGCCAGTTTGTCTTGTTCTATCAAACCCAATCTCCAACGAAACACCGATTCTACAGCTGCATTTGCTTCAGCTACCGGCAAATTTTAGAGGGTGTCCACCCGTTTTATATTGCTCTATAACTAAGTTCGTTAGCTTTTCAAAACCAATGCTCACCTAATAGGAGAACTTCGAGGAGGATCTGATCAGCGAAAAGGTTGCCATAGCTTCCATCCCGTACATGCATACCACCCGCGAGAAGAGTAGAGATAGCAGCAGTGGCAGCGGCAAGATGCACACTCACCGATAGCTACCACATGCCGACATCCAGAAGCTACTCTATGGGGATAGGCCACCCAAACGACTTGCGACAAGTGCAAACCATAAGCGTCGCGAAGAACTTCTAGATAGACAGCTGAAGGAACGTGAATTCAAACTTCGCCAGAAGCACACGGAGGAGCAGGAACGGCAGCTACGGGACTGCACCTTCAGACCTCGCATCAACCAAAGCCAGAACGGTCAGAAGCGCACGCTAAAACAGTTTTTGTAGAGCCAGTAGAACTTTTCGAAGAAGGTCAATGAGAAGAAAGAGCAGATGAAGCACATGCTGGAAGAAACCAAGAAGTAGGAATTGGGAAAGTTCAAGCCCAAGCGAGCAGTGAAAGGCGAAGGCGAACGTGAACAGATCTTCGAAAGACTTTACCGCCAGCGAGTTGGTAAGGAAAACGATGTGCCGATGATAGCTGAGTGCGACTTCACGCCTCAAATCACTGCACGCGGGAGAAATGTGGTGAGGGATAAGCCAGTGGCAGAACATTTATACTACGACGCAATGAGGCGACAGGAGGTCAAGGATAAGTGTATGCTAAACTCGAAGGTTCAATAGGAACGGCCGCCGAACCTACTGAACGAGAAATATGCCGCTCAAAAGTTTATCAAAGACTACTACTCGGTCCTGGAGGAGCTTCAGCTTACTGAAGGATTGAGACCACTTAGCATCGATGAATTTCTGGATGTGCTGCAGAAGACAGGATTCCTGACTGAGACAGCTTTTGAGAGTAAGTCAGGTGAGTGGAACCTTGCCAATGAAGCATACGGCTTTCTGAAGCAAACCTCCCCGAACATCCGTAATTTATGTGTCTTTCTGATGGCGCTTGTGGGCATCTACCACATTAATCCAGTTAACTTCGATGCTGGCGAAAACGAACAGCCATCTCCCGAGCTAAATTTAGACGTGGTGGAAGGACGCAAGCTACAGAAGCATTATGGCTTGCTGTATCGGAATAGGCTGTTTGCGTAATCTCTTCGCAAGACCGACCTTACCCAAACTTACAGCTTCAAGCCCTAAATCAATCCGCAAAGCTAGCACCTTGCCGAGACTTTCCGCAGTAAGATGTTGGAGCAAACCACTGTCTTGCTGTAGAACCACTAAATTGTGGCCGACTTGCCGAAGGATGGGATGATAACCCATGTTGAGTTACTGCAACTCTCCAAACTGGGCAAGCAAGCTGAACTGAAGAAACGTCGCTAGCAAAACGAGCTCGATTAGATGAAGGAGTGCACGTTTAAGCCAGTCATCGGCGACAATTCCCGCCGTTCAGTTAATATGTCGACCGACAGTTTTAACAACACGACTAAATTCGAGGAACTCTACAATCTCTCCAAGAACATGAAAAGGATGGAAAAGACAAAGTCAGAGCTCGATTTTGAACGATGTGAAAAGGACTGTACTTTCGCTCCCAAAATCAATAAGAAAGTACTTGGAACAGTTCGGGCAGAGATCTTCGCAAAGGATATTGACAAGACCATAGTGAGGATGGTGCAGGGTAGGAAATAACGAGAAGCCAAGAACCGCATGCTCGCTCGTGACAACCCCCAGACCAATGCCAAAGCAGCACCAAAGAAGCCTCGCTCGAATAACATCAGCAATACGTTTGCCGAACAACACATCGAAAACTCAAAGGAAACCTCCGCAAAACTGATGCGGTCGGATCCTACACAACAACACCTTCCGTCGAGCTTCCAAGAAAGTCGCAATGGTACTTTCCCATCAAACATAGTAGAATAAGTTCCCTTCCTCGTGATCGACGTGAACCTTGGTGATGAAGTCGAGCAGATCGTAGTCTACAAGGATCAAGCGGATAAGCCCGAGGTGCTGGCCGAAGGCTTCGCTGAGAAACACGGGCTGGATGGACACAGTAAGGCCAAGCTGGTTGAACTGCTGCGCATCGAAATCAATAGCATCTTACAGAAAATTGACGAGGAGGAGGAGTAGCAAGACAGTTAAAACTGAGCTGATAAGTGCTTTCACTTGAAGGTGAATATAGCGAACAATGGTAGGTGGTCGCTGGGCATATGACGGTCTGGGAGACCCTTCACTACTATGCTCTTTTCCTTGGGTGGGTTGTCGATGGCAATGAGCGAGAGCCCCGAATAGAGTATATAGTCGATGACCCTCAGCTATAGTTTGGCACGTTGTTTGCAGGTGGTCCACTGGTCAGCAGAATAGGCTGATTGTAAAGTGGACTTGTCATGGAGGGGAAGTTCCTTCAGAATCTTGAAAGATTAGTAAGTTGGTTCCGCGTTAAGATCGCCGACCAGGACTATTGGTACTTCCGGTTCCTGGCTATTCAGCTGCGTAATGAGCTCTGCTAACTACTTAGCCTGGGCTATGCGAGGCTACTCGTTGAATACTTTAGAAATGAGATGGGTGCTGATGAGAGTAAGCTTGTTCTTTGTTTTATTGTTCTCTAGCTTGAGTACCCAATATTGTTGGGCAGTGCTATCCTTAAACATCTTTTGGTCGTAGCCCAATACTTTCCAATCACTCGCTCGCACAGCAACGACGATTCCCCAGGTAGTATCCTTAAATGTCCTGTCCTTCACACTATTGTAGTGCACTAGGTATCCCTCCTTCTCGAGGAAATCGGAGTAATCTTCGAAGTTGTCCACCTCATACAGACTGACAATGCTGCTGT
>ERZ724508.911-NODE-911-length-19237-cov-5.231050_pt1 | contig 19237 bp, 33 predicted proteins | sample MGYA00376041_ERZ724508 | MGnify/ENA primary metagenome ERZ724508 (study PRJEB28724, sample SAMN07190887) | wastewater metagenome | isolation source: effluent of sewage treatment plant in Hong Hong | place: USA: Christiansburg, Virginia | collected 2016-03-01 ...
AATACTCTAGAATTCTAGAATTAAGACTTGACTGAAGGTCTCGAGCACCTTGAGGAAAGCTCCAGGAAACAATGGATAAGTTATGCTATTTACTTTTTTAGGTTCTGCACCTCTCATTTTAACCTGTCAAATCAAGAAATGTTTTAGGATGACTACGCTCCCCCAATAATGATAGAATATAATGTAAGTCAGATACAAATGAGAACCCACGATATCAGGAGTACCCCCAATATACCAAAGCTCAATAGGGAGTCCTCGTTTTGCAATACGGTGTCCACCTTTTGCGACGGTAAAACGTGGACACCGTATCGCAAAACGTGGACACCGGCTTGCAAAACATGGACACCAGCAGCAAAACATGGACATTGCAAAACGAGGACTCCCTATTGAGCTTTGGTATAAATTAATAACCCCTTAAGGATTTGAAAACAAACTCTCTCAAGTTTTTTTTGGAAACAACCAATACCAAAGAAATCATCAGAGTAGCAAATTGGAACGCGGAGTCGGCAAACACTATCTAAGCATTTTTTCGTGACAGCCAAATGGACTAGCTATCGACTTGAGGCAAACTGTCTCCTGAACTGTGCAACCTACAGCTGAACAGTACTACTTCAGAACACAACAATCAGGTGCGATACCTTTACAATAGGACTAACAAAGTCGCAAGGATAGGATGAACCCATGGAGTCTTGGATGTGGCTTGGGCTATTACTATTGCCCATCTTGAGTTAAATTATATATCGGGTGCTATTCCAAATTCCCTTACTGGGGTCTGTTGAAGCTATTCTGGCATCTCATTGGCTCTCTCAAGTTTATTAACCTTTTGCCATCGTGTATATTAACATTCTACTCGATTAATGCTTCGACTCACTCGTACTGCCGTCGTCCGGTCGATACTCGATAGCTGCCGACTCACAGCCCAAAGGTTTAGTACTCAAACACCAGGCAACGGGTCATTCAACTTCAACTACATCTCTGAATTTGACACAGGTATGCCGAAAGTTTACCGTAGCCAGCATTGCCAACCTCCTCCAGGAAACTCAGCTCCCCATGCAAACAGCTTACGAAAAGATCAGTACGCCAAGCTTCTGGAATTGCTACAACGCTCTCGATGAATTTTCGAGGGAGCTGCTGTTCTACCTTTCTTCTGACTTGGGACTCGGTCTCGCAACGTCCATTGTCTTGGTCTCAATAGGCATCAAGTTGGCCTTCCTGAAGCCAGCCCTTCGTTCGTTCATGGGAGCTCTGAAGATGAAGGAGTTGGAGCCTCAAATGGCAGCATACCAAGAAAAGATGAAGGTAGCCCAACAAACACGCAACTATCCCTTAATGAATGCTGCTAAAAACGAGCTCGTGGAATTACGAAGGAGCAATAACATCCGCACCAGCGATATCTTTCTCAATCTCCTGCAGCTCCCCATTCTGATGACATGGTTCTTCAGCCTGAGGTACGTGATGAGTCTTCCCGAATTCTACCCTATGGTGAAGACTGACGGTCTCCTGTGGTTCCGAGATCTATCCACTTACGACAGCTTTTTCATTCTGCCACTATTATCGGCATTCTTCAGCTACTTCAATCTTTCTCGCTCGCCAAACCTCAAGGGTGGTGTGGCTACGGTCCCACTTATCGCGCAGTTGCAGCAATACATGAAGTACTGTAGTGCCTTATATCTAGGTACATTCCCTTCGCGGCTCTTACTGTTATGATTTGGTTTCCGTCGGGACTCAACCTTTATTGGAGCTGTCTGGCCTTCAGCCAGAGCATGCTAACAGTCGCTATCAATAACCCAAAGATGAGGTAGTTGTACGGCATCGGTAAAAAGCAGAGAGTGCATGAAAAGATTCTCAAAGCAATGATTATGGAACGCCCAAAAAAACTCGGGTAGACCACTGAACAGGCCAGAACATCCACTGAACAACCCAAGGCGTCCAGTGACTATGTCTACGCTGCCCAAGACACCCTCAACAAAAAACATTCCCCACCGGGGAGCTAGCTCATCGGTGATCGAGTGTAGATTGTTCGCTCAAAGCCCAAGAAACCCAAGAACTGATTGCAATGTATTATACACCCCGCAAACGTTAACTAATATTATTTTGACCGTTGGCCCTCATATGGACTTCATCTACGGAAGGAAGAGCCTACCTGGTGCTCTAACCGACAGCAGCAACCGTCACCGAAACCAGCATCAACCACCCTCCACAGCGAACAAAGAGAACTTCAAGTCGACCAAGCTAGACACCAAAGCACTGAAGGAGCAGCTCAACATAATCAACAATGAACGCAAGAGTCTCACCAGGCAATCCATCAGCGAAATCACAAAGGATCTTGACCAAACCAAATCGCGTAGGAAGCTGTCGAAGGTGGTGATTGAGAGGGAAAGCTTTCCCATCCGTAAGGAAGCCATCCTGGAGAATCTCGTGAGCAAATTGGATTCCGAGTAGGAACTCCGGCACATTCTTGAGAGAAGATGCAGAAGTACTCATGGGTTTAGCTGTAGACTCTTTTGCATCGACTACTACTCTCGCACCGCGTAACTCCATCATCGCCAGCGCAAGCACATTACGAATAGAATAGGCCTGCTAGTCGCAAACCAACACCACCAACCAGTATTTCGTCGAGCGTCTTAAACACTACTAAGAGGAAATCAGCGAGCTTCGCAGACTTCTCAGCGAATCCAACGAAAGTAAGATCACTCTTAACTTAGAGGTCAAACGACTTGAGCAATAGAAACAACGGCACCTACCCGAAACCAAACCGAAAATGCGTGAGAAGTCCACCCAGACGACAAGCGTAGACGAACCGAACCGTGACTTCATTCAGAGCCTCGAGCGGACATTGGAGGTGCTCAATAACAACTCCGGGCCGTACGTACTCTACTGAATTTTGGCGTAGTGATAAAAGCATACAATTATAACGGCATGCAGCGAGAGGCTGATCCCAACCGGTTGAAGAGACTGCTGCTCAGTCAGTTTCAGCCAGCCATCCGCGAGAGACAGGTAGGCTACAACTAACTGCTGTTCTACCTTGATGAACATGCAAGGAACCTCGAGTGTGATCGCACGGTGGTGCGAGAGCTGTTTCTGCAGAGTTCACCGTTGAACACTACGACCACCCTGGAACGGTTTGTGGAGAGGTATATCGATAACCTGAACACGTGCCGCTTGTGCAAAGATCGCGAGGAGATCGCCCTGACGGAATTGGAGAAGCGTGTCGAAGCTGGTGTACAGCAACGATAGCAGACCATAGCAACCCCATACGCCTTCATCACGATTGAGAAGGCTGTGATGCACGCACACTTCAGCTCCGCACCAATATTTGCGTACAAGATCGAACCTTCGAGCCTACCACCGGTTAGCTTCGTCAACGAGACCAACATAACAATCAACGATAGCTACACATTGGAACTCCCTGATCGCTAGTTCGAGCTTGTGTTCCTTGAATCTGGGATTGAAATGGTCGAGCGATACCGCTTTTCTGCCGCAGGCAAGCGCTCCGGGCAATAGTATCATGAGAGTTTCAACCAGCGAGGATTATAGGTCAACCTCACTGTCAAGTACTATGATAAGCTGCAAGAACTGGATTAGCAGGTGGAGTAGCTGAGAGCTGAGTTATAGAGGAAGCAACATCAACTGGAGAATGCCAAACAGGCATACCAAAGACTACAGGATTTCTAACCCTTCTTGTCGGACTATCGAAAGGCTGTGAGGATTGAACATGGAAGCTAACACGGCTGTATGTTCGGGTGTTCAGAGTGGTTGCTTGTAGTCATGCCTTGTCTACGATCTCACGTAAGAAACTACTACTACTGGGCACTCGTTCTGCTGGTGTTGCAGGCAATAAGTTCTCTTTACTGTCCGCTACCACTCCTCAACGTAAATGGTCAGTTTAACATAGATGTCACTTCCCATATACGTCTTGGGAATGATTTACACTGGTGTTGAGCGACCTCAGCAAACACTTTGGCTCATCATCCTAGTTCAGATGTTTCTGATCGGCAACAATATTATCGGGCTGATGCTGCATATAGACAGCCAAGTCATCCATCTGCGCTCTCTCCTTTTTATTGAGACTGCTGCCGAGGTATTAAGCTATCTCAACTCAGTGCGTCTCCTTACTCCTGCTTTGGATTATGGCTATGCGTAGCCACGAGTTCGACCTCCACTCCGACCAGTTGCTAACCAAGTCCGAGTGATCACTACCAATATAATATAACAACCTCGTTATCGTCTATACATGGCAAGCAAGACTCCACTCAAACCAAAGGAGATCGAGAAGAAGGTCCGTTCCGACGTGACAGTCGACGTGACGCCACAGGGTAAAGTGGTCTACAGCCTCGTGGAAAAGTAGAGCAACTCGGGAATGTTCAACAATGAGAGGTTTCTCATGCTGAACGGCCGGGATTCGCAGTTGCTCTACTTCGACTACATCCCCAATATGACCATACCTGTTGAAGATATAGACGCCATACCCAAACCCAAGCCCAAGAACACGGTGGGATTCAAGTAGGTTACGTATGAACGGCCCAAGGAAGGCACAAAGAATAGGTTGAAGATGACACTACCCAACGATGAGAAAGGCAAGCCACGAACTTGGATGTTCATCATGAACAGTAAACTTGTGGATCGGTGGGTTGAGGAACTCGACCATTTTAAGAATTACCCACAAGACCAGTCTTCAGCTGTCAAGGAGCCTGAAAAGCCGATGGGAGAGTTGCCCAAGCCAACGGGAAGCCAGTTGGCACCACAGGAACTGCCTGTAAACACTAACCCCAGCAACCCCGCGAATAACCAACCACCACCAACCAATGCCGTGAATAGTCTTCAGCCAAACCCATACAACCCTGTGGTACAGCAATCTCAGGTACTGGCACCACCACCCCAGAGGAGTACCTTGGGATCCAAAGTCGAGCCGCCAGCAGCCTCCAACTATCAACAGCCGACGAGCAGTAACTACAATCCACCACTAAATAACAGTTCTCAGCTCGCAGATAACCTTCCACTTAACTCCAATATACAGACATCTAATAATCAACCGCCTAGCAACACTTATGCACCTGTACCTGCACCTGTACCTGTATCTGTACCTGTACGCGAACAACCCCTCTTCCCCACCCGAGAGTAACCAACCAACAGAACAACCCCTGCATCGAACTATATGGAACCACCTCCTCCTCGGGCTAATGTTGATGACTCAGCACTGCCTCCCAGGCAGCAGCCCTTTGTCGATACTCCTATGTCGCAGCCACGCAAGAACTATCAGCCCATTGAGCCACCTGACTCAATGAGGTCTAATGACATGTACGTCCGTGAACAAGAAAACCAGCAAGCCAAGTATACCCAGCCATAGCCGAACACCTTCTCGAAGCAGGAACCCCCAGCAAGTAAGTATCCCAACCGTGCAACTGAACCAGCCAACCCTCGAGTTGAACCACCACAGGCATTTAACTCAAACTACATTCCTCCGCCACCAATACAACAACAGCAACCACAACCTTCTGCCTTTAACAAGCAACCCCAGAGGGCAGCGGAATAGATACCTGCTAGCTACCCTTCTCCGGTACCTCGAAATGCGATGGAGCAACCTGCCAATAGCCAGGTATACCAACCTGCCAACAGCCAGGTATACCAACCTCAAGGTGCCTACAACCAATAGCCTCCAGAGCTTCAAGCTCGGCTCAAATAGAATGTAATCAGTGCAATGGCAAATGAACCAAAGTACTTCCCAGCAGCATCAAGAGTGCAGCCTCCACCTCCAAGTAGATTCTAACCAACCAGTCCAATCTACAACACACAACCACAACAACAGGGAGCTCCATTAGGTGAAGCCTATCCTCTAAGCTCCAATCAATCACCTCAGGGACCTAGTCTCAATAATTCCAATGTAAACCCCATGCAGCAGCAACCAGCATTGCATCGAGCCTCTAATCGAAACATTCTGCCAGAGAACCGACCGATATTCCCAAGCGCATAAAATCAGCAGTACCAGTAACACCATCCTGCTGCGACCCAGCAACAGTACCAGCAGCAACCTTACCAACAGCAACCTCACCAACAGCAACCTTACCAGCAGCCTCAGCAGCAACCCCAATCCCACTATCAACAGCCAAGAACGAGCGTACCTCACAACCAGATCAAAACTCGTACGTTGTATCCCGAATAAGAGTCACTTGCGGACATCCGGGAGCCCTTGAAGTTTATCAAGCCTGAAGGTCTTACTACGGATTGGAACGCAGAGTTCAACCGCCCCAACATTGACCAATCAGAAGTCATTCGAAGCTTCTCCTTGAAAAGCGAAGAGATAGTGAGGAAAATCATCAACGATATGACATCCAAACATAAGATATATCAGGCAACAGTGCGCACGCATAACAGCTAAAGCTACCTTGCGGAAGGCATAACCATCAAAATGGCTTACTATGAAGTGGTGGAAACACGCCAGGGAATCGCCCGATATGGCGACGAACAGGTTCGGGCAATCCGTAGTGAATTCCGCAACTACAACTATCTACTGAACGCAACAGCCAACCAAGCCGAGATACGTGTGCCACTTTGCTGCATCGTCGAGTACAAGGGGGTAGTGGCTCTTGCCAAGGCAGTGGTTGACGCTGAAGGTGAGGTACCTGCTGGACAGCTCACCAAGGAGCTTTCCAGGTTGGAGAAGATGACAAAGGTGCATCGTTCGGTCTTCAATCATGGTGCACTGTTCAAGCAAAGTGCAGGCACTGGGTTATTATTTGTTGATGAGCTACAACATTTACTGCCTCTCGATGTTTGGCAGGGGACTCGACAGTTCCGTGGGGAGGTCGTCCATGCCAATCCTTCATTGCTCTCTGGAGAGCCCATCAAAGGGGATCCTACTCGTGATCGATCAGCCCAGAAGGTAGTAAGTGATTTGCAACAACTCCACCAGCGTAACCTGTAATCTGCTGAAAGACTTATCGAGTCCTTGGAGGATCTTACAACGATCGTGCTGAGCACCCACGACCTAAAGGAATAGATGACCAAGGCAGGCCTATCCAGCGACTACATCCCACTGCTGCTTCAGTCAAGCACTTTAGAGCTATTTAGGAAGTACTTTGCGAGCGAGTTAGCTGCCAAGGTCGCGAAGATGCTGTTCCGATGCCATCTCCAAACGAACCTCAACGAAATAAAGCAGAATAAAACCCAAGTGAGGGAGTCCGAAGTTGAGCTTTATCTTCTCGAGGAAGCACAGAACCTGCTGAACGATCTGGTGTCCCGCAACAGCAATGGCACTAGATTGTGGAAGATCATCAATGCTGAGATCTTTGACAAAACCAAGCTAAACCTGAGCCTAGATGATCTGCACATTGGTTACTTCCTCTCGTCACTTTTCAAGAAGCTGGGGCTCCAGTACAACTTCGAATACTTTGATACTCAGCGCAAATTCTTTCAAGAACCAGAAGCACTCGACAAAAGGTTTATTAAAGGCTTCAAGACACGTATCTGGCAGTATGACTATTCCTTCATCGAACGCTACCGGAAGGTCAATGAACTGGTCCAGCTGGAGCCCAATGCAGAGGGACTGGATACCTTCGTGGAGTTGCTCAACCTTTCGGAGCATAAGATACCAACTGACATGAAAAGATATGAGGAGCTCACTATGTACCTTGCCAACTTCATCCCGCCAGAGTTCCTACAAACCAAAGAGTTCACACACCTGGATCTCTACTCAGATGCTCTGGAACTACCACCCAATACCTTCACCATCAAGATGGCGTTGATGGCCTGTAAATGGTCTATCAAACTCAAGAAGGAACCACTTGCCTTCGAACTGTTTGAGAAAGCCAGCGATACGATGGCGTTCTGGGGCGGCGAGTATCATCCCCTCCTTAGCGAATTCCTTGACTTCTTCACGTAGGTGTACATGGCAAGCGGTGAGTATGATGAGGCTATTACCCTCGCACGCAGTTCCTTCGTAAACACCCTTAAGGTCGTCGGCGCCAACCGTCTACCGTTATCGGAAAAGTACTTCCAAATGGCTAACTGTTACTTTAAGAGCGGGAAGAAGCAGGATGCCCTAACGAATTATATGAAGACCAAGGAGGTACTGCAAGCCAACAAGCGAAACACTTCTCACGAGTACGGTCTTGTCCTACTCAAGCTGGGAATACTTGAACTCAACTTCGGCAGGGTCAACCAGGCTGTTGAGTTTGGTTTAGATAGTCTCAGCTTATTCGAGAGAGATCCTTCAAGTCAACTCCAGTTCATCGAAGCCATGGAGCTACTTTCCAGAGCCTACTAAATTACTCAGAAAACCGATCGTATCGCAGAGCTTGCCAACCTTTGCAGCGAAAAAATTAAGCTGTGCTAGGACCCAAACATCATGGAGAGAATGCTCAAAGTGGCACTTCATCCGCAACTCTCAGATCTCCCACAGCAATCTGTCAAGAACCTCCTGTACATCACCGAATAGCTCTCAACCAACCGCTCGCCCTCGACACTCAATAAAGCCTTTCATTACCTCTATCGAAGGTCCCAAGAGGAAAGCATAGTGGAGGTCCTACTCAGCTACATCGACAAACTCGAAAGGTTAATGCCAGAGATCATCCGGAACGACTTGCTTCGCAAATATAAAGGTTTTGATGCCGAAGCCCGAACCGATGCTCAGGACCTACTTGCGTTGCTTGATGCTGTCCTGTGCATCACCGACGACAGTTACGTAATTGGCGTGCTTCGCGAGTACGAATACTGACCGGTTGATTATATATCGGAGTGGTAGCACTACTGCAATAACTTGCGCGCTTTCGCAAGCACTCCTTTATAATTTTGCAGGATATGTTAAATCAGTATCAGTTCGACCGGTACCTAGCTACAATCTAACGGTACGTTCTTTCGGACGACCGTCAGGCGTTCATCAAGGGTCTTCCACAAGGAGCAACGGAACGCTTGTTGTTCGATCTCCTCGCCGCTGATCAAGCAGAGAAGTTTATAGAGCTTGCCAATAGGCTTGGTATCAGCGATCCACATGGGCTTTGGCTTCGCAAGCTAATGAAGGTGGTAATTGGAGATCAACCTTAATAGGAAAAACTCAAAGCTCTTCGAGCCTTTAAGGAGGCTACGACTCCCTATTTCGATTATGAAAGACCGACTACATTCTCGGCCAGTGAGCAAGCCGAGACCTTCGTGAAGGGTGCTGACACCCTCAAAGAAGAAGACTACTCACTGGAGACCTACATCAAGGAAAACAGCCAGCCCCATGTCAACATCTGCTCAAATCTGACAGATTACGGACTGATTCATTTGAAATCTGCTGATGTCCTTAAACTCAACAAGGAAGCATTGCAGGTCTATGTGGAAAGGGTTACTCTTGCTTCATTGGATGACGGAGTTTTCCCAATACTTAGACACTACTTCGATCTCAGTCGAGCCAAGAATACCAGTTTTACCTTTAGCAACGATACGTACAGCAAGCTGACCCACCATCAGCTGGAACATCTCCCCAAACACATTAAGGAAGTCCTCACCGATCGCAATTACTTTGCTAGTCTCTACCGAAAGGGATGGGGACGCGAGCTTCGAGAGATTTCTACGGAGTCAAACCTGGAGACACCAGCTGATGTACTGGAGAGGAAGCGGGAGCTGGTCAACAAGATCCGAAAATGGTTGGCTTCTTTCAAGACCCCGTTGGTAAGTTCCTTCGAGGACCAGCTGGTCATTGAATCATTGCAGATTGATCTGATCATTGCTCGACCTGACAATGAACTGTTCTTAGAGTACTTGAAGCGACCTCGAGATAACAGCTGTTTTAAAAGCGACTATCGCGATAAGATTCGAATCCGTGCTGACTATTCCTATGATTCATACTGGCATAGCGTCCATGGGTTGGAGGTCGGAAGGAGGTTCAACCAGAGTCAACTTATCGAGAACTATTTAAGACTGATCTTCAAGGACAAACCCGAGCATAAACAGACCGAACAGTTCTATGGCTTCTTCGAGAAATAGTTTGTGGACAGATTGTTCTATAAGGTACTACTCGCCAAAGGAGATACCCTGGAGAATCTTCACACACTGCTACCGAAGGACGAGCTCGAACGATTGAGTGCTGCGAAAGAACTCACCATCATTGACACAAACAAACGCCGGTTCAACTTGGATGAGGATGTCGTACTACGTCTGAAGGTGAAAAACATCAAGCTGATAACTGCGTAAGTGTACGAACTGAGTACTGAGAAACATCACTTAAGTACTACAAGCGACATCGACGATAGTGTAAGTCTGGATTTCATCGAACCAATGACAAAGGTCACAAAGGAAGTCCCTGCTGGAAGTCCCTTCAAGGAATCCATTGTGGACTTCTCTCTTGCCAAGGTTCTCGAAGGTCGACCGTCAGTCTATATTGTTGACTTCAGAGGGGAGGGAATTTCAAGTCGAGCAGTCATCCGTCGGGGTTCGATTGTAGCACTCAAACGGCTCACCCTCGCAGGCGTGGAGATCAAATTCTACCAGGAGGACAGCAGGCCTATTCCTGAACTGGATGTTTGGTGCAATAACAAACGCATTCATGTCAAGGATAAGCACATAATTCCGTACGGTACTGCCCAGCAGAACGTCAGGCTGGTTGCTGTCTCTGCTGGTTTTGCTGAGGTCGTTAATGTAGCAGTACCAGCAGAACAGTACAAACTAAACGTAAGCTACCTGTACCATGAGGAAAACTTCTTGGTCGGCACCAAAGCAAAGGTATTGCTGCAGGCCAGGCTCTTCAACCAAAACAATCCCGTCACTATCAAGGCACTCAAGGAAAGCAGAGCTACCATCACACTGCTCAACCATCAGAACATCAGCAGCACATTTGAAACTGCCATCGACTGGGATCACAAGAATGAGTTCGTGTTGTAAATTCCCGTACAGACCTACCTCAATAACATTGGATTGCGAGTCACTGCGAAGGTGGACACCTACGCCGGGAAGCCTCAGAATTTGGAGTCTAACCATTCCATCAACTTCAAGGACGGACAGAGCGATTCTGCTTTCGTTGAACTCTTCCTGTTCCGCGATCAAGAACTATACAAGGTGCAGCTGCTGGGTAAGAATGGTGAAGCGAAACCGAACATGAATCTATCTGTGACCATCAATTCGGTGTACTACAACGGCAGCATCACGAAGAACCTCATGACGAACGAACGGGGATACATTACTCTCGGGAAGTTGGCTGGTGTAACCAACCTATCTGTCAACAGTATTGCCACGCCCGATATTGAGTACGTTAGTGCAACTTGGCGACTGGACACTTGGCGTAACGAGACCCAGTATCCATCGTTCCTGTACTTGAAGAAGGGTGAGGAAATTAGTCTTCCCTTAGCATCACATTTCGACCTCAAACAGGATCTTGAGTTTGTGAAGATCGATGGAAACACACAGGAATTCATTGCTAATGAAAAAAGCCATCTGCATATCCAACATCACAGGCTCGTGGGAAAGCTCGAGCATGCAGGCACATACGTCTTAAGGTTGCTTCCCTCTAACACTTCCATTGTCGTCAACGTCCTTGAGGCTAAGGGTTGGGAAAGTGACGGCCAGCTCCATGACGAAAAACATCGAGAGATCATCAGCTTCAGTACTAACACCCATCAACTTATCGGACTTGGAGCTCCAAAGATTCGTACTGAGGAAGAAGGACATCATGTCGAACTTGAACTTAGTCTACCATCTGACATTCCACTCGAAAGCGTTCGAGCCCATGTCATCTCCTCAGCCTTTATATACACTGTCGACCAGGTCGGAGATATTAGAAAGACCCTCCCCACTCCAGAGTAACCTCAAAAGCAAGCCTTTACGAGCAAGAAATGCAACTATCTGAGCAACAAGGAACTTTCCGACGAGCAGTGCTACATCATGAACAGGCAGAACGAGCAGAAGTTTGTGGGAAACAATCTGGACAAGCCCAGAATACTTCTCAAGCGAATCGAAAAGCGAGAGACCAGCTTCGACAAGGAAGAACTTAAGGCTGAGGGAGCCTTTAAGAATAAATCAGCTGAGAGATAATTGAAGGAGTCCAGAAAGATGATGTCGAGGGGAATGAACATGTCACATGCTTAGCGAGATCGAATGGTAATCTTGCAGCAGATCACAACCAAGAATAATTTCCTTCGAAATGCAGCGACTATTACACCTAACCTTCATGGAAAGGTGTTATCGTTTAAGGTACCACTTCATCACCAGTCCTTCAAGATCATTCTGACTTCCCAGTCGTTTGCAATTCAAAGGGAGTATGGGCTACCCCAAACCAAGCTTCCGACCAAAGACCTACGCCACTTTGGTCTGGAGGATAAAAATCCAACCAAACAGGAGGCCATCACAATGTCGCGAGAAGTCTACCGCCTGCAGAAGGGAGAATCCTTAAAGGTTAAGCGAAACAGCCTCTGGACAGCAGTGAGCAGCAGCAACGTAGCTGGCTATAGCGCAATTAAAGGCTTCAAACTCTGGGATTGGGTCTTGCAATGGCCAACCTATACCGCCGAGAAGAAGCAGCAGGTCTACGATGAGTACTGCAGCCACGAGCTCAACGTCTACCTGCGCAATAAGGACCCATAGTTCTTCAACAGCGTTGTAAAACCCTTTATCAGCAATAAACTGGAGAAGACCATCGTGGATTACTGCTTGTTGGACCACCCACGGGCTTCGGAGTTTGCTCAACCCCTCAAAACTGCAACATTGAATGCTCTGGAGAGCTGTCTGCTTGTCGAATATTTGGTGCGAAACAAGCAAGTTGAGCTCGCCCAAGCCATTGCAACTTCCATGGAGCTAAAGGAGAAGAGCAACATCGTCTCTGGAGAGCTCTATCAGCGTCAATTCGACACCATTGTCACTTCGAAGTTAGTGGAGGAAAGGCAGCAGGTTGCTCCCAATCCTTACGCTGCTATGGCCTGCTCCAGCATGGCTCCAAGACACATGATGATGGACATGATGATGGAATGCGCTGAAGTTCGAACATATGCTGCTGCGCCGATGAGAATGATGGCGAGGGCAATGAGAGCGTAAGAATGCGAAGAAGACGCTGAATAGCAGCTTGAAATTAGAAAACAGTTCAAGCCAGCCTTCAAGCCGGTGGAAAAGACCAAGGAGTACATTGAGACCACTTACTACGGATTGAAGGAGCCAAAGAGCAGTCAAAGCCACATTCCCTACGGTAAGTTCTGGGCTGACCTGGCTACTCATCTGGTTAGTGGGAAGGGTGAGTTCCTTTCTCAAAACTTTATGTACCTGAGCAACCTGTCTGAATTTGCTTTCGCGATAAGCTTCCTCCCACAGGACTTCACACCTAAGTTCGCATTGCAATCGGGTGAGGACGATGTGACCATCGTTGCCTAATCGTCATTCTTTGTCTTCATCAAGGAAGTCAAGGCAGTCGAATACTCTCGCAAGTATGGAATCTTGGTTAGCCAACGGTTCTTCGACCCCAGCGATCCGTACACCGTCGAGTAGGATGGCACCCAACTCGAAAAGAATGTTGTTGAGTTCATCAAGGACAAGGTGTATGCCTGCCAGACTGTCATTACCAATACTTCAGTGGCTTCACTGGATCTGCAGGTCTTGCTGGACGTTCCACAGGGAAGCATTCCCATACTCTCCCACGAGTACACCAAGATTATCAGCGACGTCATCGGCTCATACTCGATCAAGGCCTATGAAACTCGCTTCTACTTCCCAACTTCTGGAACCTTCAAGACATACCCCAGTAATGTTTCCAAGAACTCTCGAATCGTCTCGCGTGCCGACCAACTAGAAGCCTTGATAATCCGCGACCGCCCGACCGTCACCAAGCTTGAAACCTTCAACGACATCCTTCGCTCAGGAACAGACAAGGATATCCTACAGTTCGCAAGGGAGAAGAACATCTTCGATTCGAAGAACTTCGATTCCAACCAAGTGTACTGGATGCTGAAGAACCGCAGTAACTACCAGTAGCTGTTGGATATCTTCCGCAAACGTAACTTCTACGATCCAGTGGTTTGGTCGTTTGCACTTTACCATGAAGACCTGAAGATCTTCGAAGAGACCATTCGCAAAGAAGGCTAGGAAACCCTGACAGAACCACAGATCTTCGAGTACTTCCCACTGAGCTCCAACCGTGCTCACAAATTTATGAACCAAGAAAAGAGTACAATTCTCAACAGGGAGTTCAAGGAGACTTACAGTAACTTCCTGGTTGCTCTGTTCCTTGGAAGTATTGAAAACGAGAAGAACCTGCTGACCCTTGCGTATTATCTACTGCTGCAGGATAGAGTGCAGGAGGCAGCGAAGGTGTTTGCTCGCGTTCAGAAGGTACACCAAGAGATTATTCAGTCCGAACAGCCCGGTTTCCCTCAGCTCCAGTATGACTATATGGCTTGCTACTTGGATATGTACACGGGATATCCCAACTTTGCGATCGCACGTGAACTGTCAGCTAAGCATAAGGACCACAGTGTCATCACCTGGCGTAAGTTATTCAAGGAGGTTTATGAGCTATTGACAGCTCATGATAGTGAAAGCTACACAGAGGAACCTACCCGTGAACACGATATTAAGGTAGTTAACCGTGGAGATCACCTTACAGTATCACTGCCAGAACGCAGTCGAGTTGAATTGAACTTCCATGCAGTTAACCTTGAACTGCTGTTCTCTCAGTCGCCGTTCCTGGAGGTCGGTATCTTCTCGACTGTCAAACCATTTAAGACAGAGATTGTGGCAAGCGACAAGGGTGGAGTATAGAAGATCGAAAAGCCCAAGGAATTCCACGATGTCTACGTTCAACCAGTCGATTTGGCAACTGAGCGACAGGCCCAGAAGCTCGATGCTTTCCTATGGCATAGCCCCAACGTCAAGGCAAAGGTAATTGAGGATGAAGGTTTTGCCTACGTTTACGTCGATGGTAAAGCCAAACCTGGAGCATACTGCAAAGTCTATGCAAAGGACAACAGCAACACACGTTTCTTCAAGGATGGCTACACCGACTTGCAAGGCAAGTTCAAGTACATCACCTCGGACATTGAGGGAATCCAAACCTTCGCTATCCTGTTCCTGACGGAGCAGGGTGGAATCGTCAAGTACGCCAGGAAGCCAAATACCGTGGGCACCATTGGTTGATAATACCGTAATTCGAGTCGCTCGTATATAGTAGTTTTGATGGGTGGTTGCGCACTCACACCTAAACGATCAGCGACGACTTCCACTGACAACACCATCATTAAACGAGTACTTAGCGTATGTTATAGTGACAGTACATGCAGATGATGGCCCTGGAAAGTCCAATTAACATCAATAAGCGATACGAGCACGTCGAAAAGCTATATCCGCAGGAGACGGTGGGTGAGGGACTGAAGCAGGTACATCCAAATACAGCGTAGACCTGCAGTTACGATTGTTTGTTAACGCGTGAGGAAATGATGAAGCAACGGCAGGAATTCTGGGGTAATGTATGTTCCACTAGCCATAGAAACTCGCACTCATGGAAAAAAGAACAGTTGGCAGGAGCTGAGGGCCATTGTGGAATCCAATGAAAACGATCAGAAGCTCCAAAAACGGTTGCGGTTGGCGGGGCTCACTCCTCTAAACAACTCCCTTATGATGAGCGTAGATGAGGGGATGGTGAAGTACGAGATTCCAGTGTTCTGCATCAACGAAGCACGAAGCTATAGTTCAAAGCCGTCAGCACTGAACAACCTAAAGAACAGCTATGTAGCAGCTGTCATCACGGTACGGTTTGATGAGTAATTAAGGTGAAAATTCGCTCGACAAAGACTCCTAGTGATACACCAATAAATCTTAACACCGGCAAGCAAGTTTCCACACTGAAATCAATGTATCGACAGGCCATCAATCTACCGCCGACTTCTCGAATCCGCCTTATGCATGCTGGCAAGTAGATGATCGATACCAACCCCGTTGGCAGCTACAACCTCTCCGACGGTGCTGTACTTCAGGCAATGATAACTGATACATGATGTCTCTACCACAACTTTATCCTTGCTGCGGTTATTTTTGCAACCTGCATATACAACAGTGACCGGGATGAAACTCAGCCATGACAAGCATCAGAAAAACTCATCCAATGTTGAAGGTGAACAACGACTCCGTAAGACCAATCTTAAGGTGGATATAGCACCGCACTCGCCCGACATTGACGTGAGGTGGACGGAGCTCCGCATCGCCGGGAAGAATATCCACCCGCGAAGCTTTCATAGTTGCTGTGTGCACGACAGCAAGTTCTACGTGTACGGTGGGTACGAAGTGGATTCTGGAGTTCTTGGGGATTTTTGGAGGCTTGACTTAGGTAACTAGCATGGCGGCTTTCGATGGGAGCTGCTGCCAGCTGACAAACCCAACTACCCTGGAAAGCTGCGAAGCCATACAATGATGGTGAGTGATGGAAACATGTACATCCATGGTGGACAGAAGAATGTTGGACAAAATAGTAGTACCACCTACGTCTATTCATTTACAAGTGGACAGTGGCGCACCATTCCGGCAGGAAAGTAGATACCAGCATTGGATTCGCACTCGGTGGTCCTTTATCAGCAATGCATGCTCGTGTTTGGTGGATATGTGGCAGATTGGGCACGCCACAGCTAATCTATCTACTCACTCGATCTCCGTACAGAGAAATGGTCGGTATTTTACAGTCCACAGAAGGCAGAAGCTGCACCAGCGTTACGCTCGTGCTCTGGACTCACATCCTTCGAGGGTTCAGTTTGGCTGTTTGGTGGAACGGACGGAGTCAAGACCCTAAACGATTTCTGGAAGTTCGATTTGGAAAGTAAACAGTGGACGAAGCTGGAAAGCTAAAATAATCTGATACCGGAGGTAGAAAGTTAGTAATGCAGCCACGTCGGAACACAACCTTAACTTACTATAACGGTCACCTCTTTGTGTTTGGGGGCATCCAAGATGTGACAAAGGAAAAGAACGATATTTACGTGTGGGAGCTTGCAACGAACCGATGGAGTAAGATCCACAGTTCCACCAACTCCATCTATGAATGCTCACCGACGTTGAGGAAGAAGTCAATCAGCAAGGGGGTACTGCATCTTTATATTCAGCATGAACGAAAAAGCAGTTCGCCAATACGTTCTAGTCGTGGGCTGATGTCTTTGAAATCAGGCAACGAATAGCACAATGGCAAATAGAAGATAGGCAAACTGACGAAAGAGGAACAGTCTTTAGTGATGCGCAAGATCATAGAATAGACCAAACATAAAAAGTTCATCGAGAAGAAACGAGAGATGCTCAAGGAATTCTAGTAAGTGAAGGCAGAAGAGAAGCAGGCACGCAGGTTAAGTCCGACCTCTTAAAACATGAAGAAGACTTTGGAGGTTATTGGTGACCAAGAATTCAGCATGGAACCGCTCAACCACGAAGTGAGGTACGATGAGACTGGAAGATACATTCTCGGTAAGAAGCCGTGTGCAAGGGACGCACATTCGGCAGCACTTCAAGGAAATTCGCTGTTGATCTTTGGAGGAGACCGCCATTTGATGTCTTTCTGCGATCTGTACGCCTTCGACTTGGAGAAGGGGCTGCAAAGCAAAGCCCTCTACGAGCAAAAGCTTCGAGACTGATAGGCTTCCTACCGAATCGTCTAATAATGTTGGATTGTTGGGTTGTGTGCGTCACCAGTTGTTTTCCTATTCCAGGATCTCTTCTAGGGACTTTGTGATTACCAGGAACCTTTCGGAATACTCCAGTGGGTAGTCGTAGGAGCCTGAGTTAGGTGATTGGTTTACTTCCCATAGCCTACATGATCTGTTTCTTGCGGCTGCGTTCGAGGGTGGGTTGGTAGACTGAGTTGTACCCCCACTTGCGTTTGTTATCTTTAGCACGCTGCTCCCACACTTCGGCAGGTGTGTTTCGTTGGGCCTGCGTAGCCTGCTTACCGAAGAAGTAGTAGCGGTATAAGATAAAGTAGCCACCGATAGCTAAGGCCCCCATCCAAACCTATGTGAGTTTGTCAGTACCGGACGAACACGCCTGAGCCACCAAGCGTTGGTCTCCATGATGAAGTTGGTGTAGTGGAATACCATAAGCCGAGGATATAATAATATGGTTGGGGTAAGAATGGAGAGCACTGAAGGGTACTCACTCGAAGAAGAAGTCTTCATCAAGGTCAACCTTCCATCGTCCGTAGCTGAGCTCGCTGGGTTTGCGTGGACGACCTTATTACTGCGTGGAAAGGTGCGTGGACGCTTTGAGCCTCGAATAGTTTTTGACAAGAAGTCGAGATTACGGTTCGATTGTCTATGTTCGATAACGATTGTGGCAAGGTCTTTGAGGTTTGTCTGCTAAGCCGTGCAAGCTGGTGACTGGCTGTTCATTGTCTTTGCTCTTCAATGTAGTAGCCCGTATTGGGAGTCGGAACATTCTATGACGCAGCTCCTCCAACCTCCCATCGTTGAGCTTAGCAACATTAAGAACTTCGAATTCAAAGGTAGTTTCCTGTTAACTGGTGTTGATTAAGCCTTATTGGTATCTCCCGAGGTCCTTGAAATAACTCTTGCGTCCCTCATGGCAGGCGCTTTTGATTGGGTCACGCCTGTGCAGTAGGCTTAAAGTTCCCAGAAACCGAGTCGCTTTGGGTCCCATACGGTTCGACCTCTTGATTTTTATGGATGAGGACGGCTGCAGGTTTCCTCGAATCATGCTTGAGAATTATTGTAGGGTACCTCGGTTCATAATTTCTCGCCCCAGTCCAAGAATTATAACGAAGAGAACAAAAAAGGAGAACTCGGATGGTTTAGCGGTACTGCTCATTCCCAAGTAATGGAGATCACGCTTCGTAATCATCACGGCTGATTTCTTCAGAAGAACAACTGTCAGAATTCTAATATAACTCCCAACGCACCCGTGCCTAATCTCATTGCTTCAACACCGAACCGACAAAACCTCTGGTAACTATCGTTCGGCTGTGCTCAATTGTAACAGCTCAACATTCCTCTCAAGGTAATATTTCTTTTATTGCTGAAGCGGGCGAATTGTCGATGGGTGGCCAACAGTCCAACCTGAACCGTGCCAACAATCACGTCCAAGAAGCACCGAGACTGCCAAAACCACAAGATCGTCCCTATACTTCTTAACCTAATCCATAGCCCAAGACTACAGTAACTACGGCTCGTACTGAATTGCCAATTAAAAAGCAGTCGCGCCAACTACCGAAGAAGACCATTAAATGCCTGAATCCGTTGCATCTCGAGGAGCCGCTATCGATGCTCTGTATCGATGAGACCTGTCGTAGTCGTGCAAT
>ERZ724508.913-NODE-913-length-19215-cov-8.256628_pt1 | contig 19215 bp, 12 predicted proteins | sample MGYA00376041_ERZ724508 | MGnify/ENA primary metagenome ERZ724508 (study PRJEB28724, sample SAMN07190887) | wastewater metagenome | isolation source: effluent of sewage treatment plant in Hong Hong | place: USA: Christiansburg, Virginia | collected 2016-03-01 ...
GTTAACTATTAATCTCGATGGGTGTCTTCAAAATCCTCCATTATAAATATTAAATTATTAAAGAAATTTTATTTAAGAAAGTTAGGAGTTATTTTTAAAGTCATTGATTTATTCTGAGAAGCAATGCATAAGTATTATTACTAAGATTACTCATTAAGAACACATGATAAATCTATAGTATCAGTAAATTTGTAAAAATGGACAATTTATTTATTTTTAGAGCTTGTTGTATGTAGGTGTAAATGATTTTAATTTTATTCAACTTTATGAATTTTCTTAGAAAAATTGTCTTTTAGAAATGCTATCAAGCCACTATACAAAAACTAGTTCATATGTTGCATAATTCAAAAGATTATGTCTTATTTTTATGTCAAATATTCTTAGGCTTCATCAAACTTTACCTAAATTCTCGATTATTTTGCCTATTTTAAAGTAATATAGTAAAATACAAAATCAAACAATTTTTTATCTCTTTTACTTAAAATACTCTCTTCAATATCAAAAGCTCAATTGTAGTGAAAACTTCTCATTATTTAATCATTTTAGTCTCACAAAGTAATATCAACATCATCGTTATCTGCACTAATACAGTATCTAATAGCATAATCCTAATTACTTGGACCCATTATATAATATAATGGAAACAAAATTTGAGTGTCTTTATTGCCAATAAGAGTTTTTTATAAAATAATCAGAAACTGATGAAGATTAAGAACAATATATGTAGCTTATAAAAGAACTCTTTGATAGTTTTGAAGACAATACCTATTAATTTGAAGATCGATTTTCATATTGCTTAAAGTGTATTGATTTTTTAAATGATTAGTATTAAGAAGGCATCGATTTTTATACCGAAGAGCTTGAGAACCAAAATGATATTATTTTCAGACCAATTTAGAATCTTTCTCAAGAAAAATGAGACCAAATAAATCAAGAATATTAAATCTTATTGTAGTAAAAATAAAATCTATTATGAGAAATAAAAGAGCTTGATTCCAAAGAGATTATGGATTATCAGTGCAAGCAGATAGAAAATAAACTTGATATAATTGAAGATTTCTATCAACAAATTTAATATTACTCTACTAAAGATATGTAGATATTGAATAGCATAGGCAGTCTTGATTATGAATTAAAATACTATAACGAAAGAATTATTTTATTTGAATAATGTCATGTTATTTAGCATTGTTTTGCTTTCAAAATTGATTATGAAAGTTGTGATTTTTAAGATTAAAAACTAGCAGAATATTTTGGATAAAAAAATTAAAATTAACTAAGATAATTTCTATAATAATTGGTGCTTATAGTAAATTATTTTGTTTAAGAGTTTCCTTAAAGCAAAATAAAATAAATTTGATTTGAGTTTTCAAATAAAACTCCAAAAATTTACAATTAAAATAAAGTATTTTTTCTCAATGAAAATGAATAATATAGAATACTTATATAATAATTAAACAGCATTTATGTAACAATTTAGTAGCTTATAGATTTTGATTACGAATAAGCTAAAGAGTAAAATATTAACAAAGAAAAAGTGTTAAAAGAAAACATAATAGAGAGTTTGTTATTGTAGAGAGATTCTAAAAGCTTTGTTTTTGATTAGATAGAGTTTTCTTTATTTTTTATAAGACTCTATTATAGTTATTTAAAATACTTGCATTTAAAGAAGATAGAGTAATTAGATATTATGATAGAGAATAATTAGTTTATAATATTTATATCTTAAAATAGTGCTTGGAAATATCAATCATTTTATTGGCTATGTTTTTATTATCACTAATACAAATATCCATTAGCATTTATTGTGTTTTTTCACCAATTATTATACTATCTTCTTCAGCTTATTTTTATATATAAATTATTTCTAAAAAGGAATCAAAAGTTTTAAGCAAATTCAAAACAATCTCAGTATTTTTGATATTTTCATATAAAATTCTAATGAAGCTTGTTATTATTAAATCTTAATTATCAATAACAAATTCTATTATCTCTTCATCTTTTTTATCTAATATTTTTTGAACTACATAAAAACCTTGGCAAACTATTTTAAGATCAAAATTACCAATGAAAAGATAAGTTATCATTAATTATATTGTTTTGGTTTTTTTAACAGTATTCTCGAATAACAGCATATTGTACTCTTCAACGGAGGCTATAAGTTGGTAGCCAATTTCTGACAGAGATTCTGTTTAGCTGTCTATTAACTAGTATATACATTATATAAAATTCGTTTGAACTTTCTCCATTTCAGAAAATTCATCTGGACACAGTCAAAGACAAGATGTGAAAAAGTCAGAAAACTCCCAAAGAATTTCAACATTTGGATTCTTCAATATAAAGTATTCAAAAAGATCTAACATTGTGTCTATAAGCTTAATTATACTGTCTTTGATTTGGCCTAAATTAATTTAATTATGAGGAAGCTTTTCATTGTAATCATTTAGCAAAACATTAAGCAAGATCATGGGTTTCAATAAGCTGTCAAAAAGTCCACTATTTATTAATAAGTATTCGGTAATAGTTTTTAATAGATCTATAGCTTATTAAGGCTCCATTTAGGAACTTTCTATTTTTTAGTAATGTCAAAAGAAATATATAAAGGTTTCATTCTCAACTTAATTTCCTTATTAAGTGCTCATTTAAAATAAGTCTAAAATTTACTTGAACAAATTATCATATCTAAAAATATCCATTATAACAACACTGTCTTGAATAAGGTTTGCTGCCAGCCACAAAGCTGTTGTTTAAACATCAATTCCCAGCTACATATTAGCTATAGAGTTTACAATAAATTTAGTCAAAAAAGTGTCATTATTTTTTCAAATAAATTCCTTGTTAAGACTAAATAGAATAAAGTAATTTAAAATAGTTAAAGAAAATTATGTGTGTATTTCTTCTCATAATTTGTTCAGAAAAAATAAATGTAGATTTTCTTAAAGACAAAATGTACTTAATACCTCAAGCAAGTCCGCATTCAATTCACTTGAGATTTCATTGTAAATTAAGTTTAGGTTATCAAAGCCTTATTGAGCATTGTCTTATAATATTTATTTCTAAGCATCTTTTATTTATTCTAATTTTTCTTTGAAATATTCTTGTTATTTTTAGATGTCCAAAAATCTGTTTAATTTTTTGTTCTAATTTAATCTTTTATTGAATCTCATTTCCTTCTTTATATTATTGTACTACTTTCTAAACATCTCCAGCATGTTTGCAGAGGCACTCATTATATTTTTAAATCTATTAAAATTAAATAATATAAACTAAGCTTATAATTGGAAAAATATTTATTTACTCTGGGAACAATGATGACAGTTATTCAGCTTAACCACTGTCTTATTATCATGGTTCTCAAAAACATAATGTAAAGGACAAAACAAGGATTTCTCAACAATGTTAATAGTTTCTAGGACCTTTTTAGAGACTTTTGATTTTTTGATTTTCTTGAAAACGTTTTGAAGATTTTGAACCTAACTAAGTGGTATTTTATTATGTGATTTTCTGGATCATTTTAAAGATTTTTTTCTCTTGCTCAGATCCTTAACAAGATTACTGCCTACATTGTCTAAGAGAATGTGCTTGATTAAGAAATGAGCAAAACTTTCTTGTTAGTTTTTCTTATCAATTAAATAGAAAAAAATGCTGCATGTAAGATAGTTATATTGATCAAACTATTTTTTCAAACTCTGTGTATTTTCTTCTAATTATAAGTAAGTTACTTTGCTGTTAAATATTAGGTCTTTTAATATAGGCAACATCTACGATGATTAAATTCTTCAAATGCTTGAGTAGAAATAGTTCTTAATAGAGTTCTCAGTTCTTCCTTATAATACCTTGCTTATTTAGGACCATGAAGTATGAGAATCTTTTAGCTGTTAGAAAATTATCTGTTGCTCCTAAACGGTCCAGTTACCTTTTTTGATGTTAGGGTTTAAAATGTTAACCCATCACTCTCTACATTGCTTGCCACATCTTCCTGGAATAAGTTTGGAGCACTCTGTCCACTTATTAGGTCCATGGTCTTCAACCCACTCATATAAAAGATTGTCTTCCAAGACAGTCCAGTTTCCCTTTTTAACACATCTTTGAGAGTTTTTGAACTTTTACATACATTGTTTAGGAGTCTTATTTCCAAGCTCATTTGAGATCAACTGCCAGTTCTCGCCGTGCTCTTTTACAAGCTTAATAAGTAAGCTGTAGTCAGGGAGCTGCCACTTTGAATCTGAGTAGGTTTTGGTGCCAAATATACAGCTTTGGCTCTAAGCTAAATAGCTGTCGTTTAAATTAATGTCATTAATAAGGCTCATATTATAATAGTTATAATTTAATTGAAATTATTGAGTTCTGATAGGGCTTTATTTTTGCTAGTATCTTCCTGTGTTGACGCAGTTTTGACAGGCCAAGCAGTTGCAATTGACTATTTAAAGCTCTGCTGTCTTAAACAAATAACTACAGTAATCACAGTAGTCTGAATCTTCAACAATTTAGTCAATATACAGTATAACTTATATTTTGTAACTATATGCTTGGTTTTCTCAAACAAGCTCTTGTTGAAGAATATCATAAAATTCTGAGCTATGAATAAGCTCTATTTATACTCCTGTTTGGTAGTTAATATGATAGAGCTTAAATGCTCTTAGTTCCGGATGCTCTTTATTGAGCTTAGTTCAAAGTTCTTAAATATTAAAATTTTCATTAAGAATAATTTCTGAGTATGAATTTTGTTGGCTCTCAAGCTCTGTTATCTTAATAATAAAGCTGTATTAAGTATAATTGCTGTCTATCATCTCTTTGCTATATCTATTTCGATTATGGTTGTAAATCGAGAAGGCTTAGAATATTCTCAAGTAATTTTAAAAAGAAATTTTATTAAATTTTTTCTAATTAAAAACTTAAAATAGAATCTAAAAAAGCTGATCAATAAGTCTGATGCTGTTATTATTGCCAAAAAGCTAGTTTTAAACTACAGTCATAAAAAAGTCATGGCAAACTTCTGTCTTCATAACAAAGCTTAGAACATGATTGAAGTTGAGATAAAAAATGCTGTTGAGAATCCCCTATATGCTTTCTTGTAAAATTTCATTATTTAAAAAGTGCTCTAAAACACTTATTAAACACAGCATAATATTTAAGAATATTTAGAAACCAAAAATATGATTATAAAAATTAAGCTGGTATTCAAGTATCATTATTTCAGCTTGCTTAACAATCTTAAAAGTCTCAAAGAATTTATTGATTAGATTTTCAGAGATCAAAATTGCCTTAAAATAACTAGACTTAGTTAATAGCTCTCATAATAAAGAAGAGTATATAATAATATCTTTTTTTTACATACTGTTTTGAAGCATGTCTAATACACATATTAAAAATTCTTCTTTATTAAAAATACAATTATTTTAAGAAACTATTTTTATTAATAACTATGCTGATAAAATTGTGTTAACTGAGCTGGTAGTTAAGCACTCTAAAATATAGTCTTAGTAAATTTGGTTCATGCAAAAAATACTTGTGATTTTTAATTAAGATTAAAAATTTAACACAAAGCTTAATAGTAAATTCTTATCAAAAACACTCTCAGTTTTCAGTTAAAATAAATATGAAATTATTTGTTCAATTTTCTCATGTGAAATTCTCTCAGAAAGTCTCTCTATTATTCTCAAACAAGTTCTTAGTACTTGTGAACTATTAAGCCTCATTATTGACAAAGTTATTTACAAAACTAGGTCTTAATTTTCTCTCTAAAAAGCTTCTAGTCTGGAGCTTAAAAACATGTTCAAAATCAGCATAAATACATTAGAGTTTTATGCTCTCTCGCAATATAATAAAATAGTATTCAAAAACACAGTATTTAAAATAAATGCATCAAAATCATGCATAGATCTTTTTAGCTTACTCTAAGAGGTTGGAGATCTATCACAAGAAGGCAATATTCTCTTCTAAGTAGGCTCCATTATTAAGTATGTTCATGGCTGACTGAGCATAGTACTAGAGAAACTGTTAAAAAGAAGTATCGCTTAAAAAGTCTTTGATTGATTTTTAATATAAAGAAAAGTTGTCACTGTATCAAAAGAAATAAATGTTGTTGATGAGAAATTCATGAATGACTTTTTGGTCATCATTTAATGACTCTGGACTATATAGGGTTTTTACATCATTAAAATAATGCTGAAAAAATACCTGTATGACTGCTGAACCAATTCTTTAAGAAAATAAACTTATCTAAGGAAGCTTTGAGTTTTGCAAGAAATTTAAATAATCATTTACTCTTTGAAGGTTTAAAATAAAAGACTCTTTTGTCTCTTTGGCAGCACTTGATAATATTCATAAGGTATTTATAGCATCATCTTTACTAAGACTTGCAGGAAGTAATTTTGCAATATTTTCCTAATCTATTTATATGGCCGAAAAACATCATTTTTGCAAAAACTCTTAAAACCATTCAAGCTCTAATATGGGCTCATTAAGACATATGGATAAGGCAGAGTTTATCATGGCTAATTAGAAGTCTTAATCACCAAAAGAAAAACATGATTAATCTACTAAGTATATTTTTAATGCTTGATAATGTCAAATAAAAATATTATATAACATTTCTTTGAAGCCATCAAAATCAAGCATTGTTTTTTGACTAGGAGCAAATTTTTCAAAAAGCAGTTTTTATTATGGGATTTCTTTTTTTGATAATATTTTAAGATAGTTGCTCAAGTTGCTTGGATTAACATAATAATTTACAGGGCAATAAGATGTGTTGTCTATTATCTAAAAAAACAATGATTTTAAACAGTTGTTAATATCTTCATGTATTATTCCATTGACTGGCATCATTATTATATAAATTATAAATTTTTAAATAAATTGTTGTTCTTATTATGGGACTAGTCTAGTAATTGTTTCTTTGAAAGTTAACTGGCCGTATTTAAGAGTTATATTAAGAGTGTCTGTATTCCCAATATGTTCTAATAAGAGTTTCTAATCTATATAATTATTGACTTTCTCAAGATAATTGTCAAAGTCCTCTTTGTTCTTAATGCTATCGAAATACTAATCTTTCTGTGTTCAAAAGTATTCATATCTGCTTAAAGAAAGATCATAGCCTCATTTATGCTAAATTATACCCTCATAATTATCAATCTTATACACAGGATAGATCATGTTTATAAGCTCCCCAAATACAAGGTACAAATTTGTTATGATTCCAAAATGACTAATTTATCATGTTGCAAAACTAAGATCATCAATAGTGCCAGAGTTTCTAATAGCAATTAAAGTATGCTGAACTAAAAGAGCAATAAGTTATGATAAAAAAGCAATTATTCCTATAGTAAAAACCAACAAGAAAATAATAATAGATTTTCCTTTAAGATTTTATGGTCATTAAGCCTCATAATAATATTAATATATAAAGTAAAGGTATTTTATTGCTGAGAAAAAACTGGTCAAGCTTCCATAAAAAAGCATTCTATAGAAATGAGAGTAGTTTTTGTAACCTATGCAGTTTTGAGTGTAGCCACAATGATGATCCATTTTCAATTAACAACTTTTACACTAGCTACAATGTCGAGCTCTGTATGGCTTATAAAAAATGATGCTTGGATATTTTTTTTAGCATTTTTCACAGTTTTTCGCGTTTTGGCAAATTAAATTTTATTCGCTTTAAATTTCAATTTTTATGTCATTTTTTATTTTGTTAGTTTAATATAAAGAGTATACTGAAAGTGATCCAAATATAATTATTAGAGAGTCTATTTACAAATAGAAATTTTGAATTTTACTATTTTGTTATAACAGAAATTTGTCTAAAAATAAGCTGAGAACAATTGCTAGAATTTGAGCTAATATAATCAAATAAAAAATCTTAAATTTAATCATTATAAAAGTAAAATAATTATTTATGTTGAGTTGTCTAGAGAATTTGTATATTCAGAAGAAGCAGTTAGAAGATCTTCAAACTTTATGATATTCTTATTATCTTTATTTGCAGTGTACTTGATTTATTATTTAAGTTATTGAATATACTCTCCATTATCTAAATCCTTAATATTTAAGTATTTTTTCTACTTGAACAAATTTAAAGGATTTAATAAAATAATCTCTTTAAATACTAGCTTAAAAGTTACATCAAAATCATGCTCTATATTTATATGCACTCCTAAAAGACACACAGTTTAATTTATGTACTCATCTAGCCTGAGACCATATTAACTCTCCACATATTCTTAATAAATGCCATCAGTTATCATAAGCCTATTTTTATTGACTTCATTAACTATCACTATGAGATCAAAATATTATCTAATATATCCCCTTTTATTTACATAGCACTCTACTGTTTGATCATACACATACTTTATTTACTCTTTAAAGACACTCATTAAATATCTTCAAAAAATCAAATAAATTTGTCAATAAATATTTGGAATCAAATTCCAATTAAATTAATATTATAAACTTAAGTAAATTATGACACGTCATAAAATCTATATTTTCAATAATTTATAATTTATCATGAACACTTTGTTGACCTCAAAATCAATAGCACTTCTGCTATCTCTAATAAGCCTTGTTTAGTTGCAAGGCATTAATTTTGGCTCTTACTTCTCTAAAGGAGCCATGCCTCTTCTTAAGAAAGGCTTTGTCATGGTCGAGGACTCTGTCTCTAAGACCAAGACTCCTGCTGTAATAAGCTTCTGTAAAGACTCAAGATACTTTGAGTATCAATCTAAAGGAAAAGTTGGCAGAAATTTCTGCACAAATTTTCAATTCTTAAATGCTAATCTTTATGGACCTGATTCTGAGCTGATGAAGTTCTACATGGACAATCAAAATATTTTTAGAAATCAAATTGAGTTCAAAAAAGATGACTATGGATATTATTATTCAGTGTCAACAAATAGCTTGCCTGTTATTTAGGGCTTTACAGATTTACAAGAAAATAATCCAAAGGAAATCGATATGAGATTTGAAACCATTTACTCTATGCTTATAAGATAAATGATGGACAATGCCAACAGAACAGCTGACCTTAGTTTCAGTAGTACAGTTTATACAATTCTAAATAATGCTATGAGTATTTAGGATAGAAAATGACTTAAGGTTGCCTTGAAGCTTGCTAAGGTAAAGCCAACTGCTTTCTTAATAGACAATGCAGCCTCCTTGATTTATTACTAGGCAAAGAATCTTCCTGGTGACAAAGAAGGCTCAGTAAACTTCCTTGCCATTGATATTGGCTAGTTCTCAACAAAGCTGACTTTAATTGAGCTTGGAACAAAAGCCAATGATCCTAAAGACCCTAAGAAAGGATTCTATTAAACTGTGAAGGTTTTAAATGAGAAAGTTTATTTCTAGTTTTCTGGACAGCTTCTAGATCACTGCATGGCAAATTACTCCATGAAGAAACATTTATAAAAAGTTGAGGATAAAGAGACTGATCATACTCTTCAGCTTACCTTCAATGAGTTTTAGAGACTGATATCTGAGGTATAGAAAGCTAAGGAAACTTTATCAGCAAATCAAAGTACTTAAATTGTTATGGACTCTTTTATACAAGGCCAGCCATTTAAAGTAGCTCTTAATAGACAGGAGATAAATGATAATTGTGGAGCTGTTTACAATAATCTTAAATAAATAAAGGAGAATTTCTACAGCCTAATTGGCGATGCAAAAATACAGTCCTTTTAAATGCTTGGCGGCATAAGCAGAATACCTTATGTGCAAAAGCTTATTGAAGAAATTTTCGGCCAAAAACCAGACTTTAATATGAATGGAGATGATTAGCCTGCTCTTGGAGCCGCTTATCATTTTGCTGGACTTTCTGCAGGCTTCAAGATTAAGAAAGTTGAGCTCATTGATGGTCCAAACTATGAACTTTAATATGAGATAAAAGGATAAGGAAAAGACAAGATTATTAAGGATGTTTCTATATTGTTTCCTTTCAAGACAAACTATGGCACCAAAGAGACTATTCAACTTAATGATCTTAAGGAAAACTTTATCATACATATTTATGAGAAGATCTCAAACTTTGAATCCTAAATAGAGTTTGAAAATCTTGAGAAAAAACTTGAGGAATTAAAGAATAGAAATTTAACAAGATAAACTGTTGAGATTGAGATACTTTTAGATCATCTGGGAATGCCTGTTGTTAACAGCGGTTATCTAATGGCTACTGAATAATACACAGAGACTTATTATGTAAAAGAAAAAGTTAAAAAGACTAAAAAAGATGCTGATAATAATGAAGAGAAAAAAGAAGAAGAAAAAGTTGAGAAAAAAGATGACAATAAAGAACAAGAGAAAAAAGATGAAAAGAAAGAATAGGAAACTAAAGATGAAAAGAAAGAAGAGAAAAAAGCTGAGGATGAATTTGAAGAAATTGAAGTCCCAAAGACAAGAGAGGCTACAAGACAGCTTAAAATAAAACTCAATTTCAAATACTCAGACAATGTAAAGACAATATAATAAGACTAGGATATTTATCAAAAAGCTGAGGAGCTTATTAAAGCCTTTGAAAAACTCGAAAATGATAAAATGATTTTAAGCCAAAATAAAAATCAACTTGAGTCCTTTGTTACTTAGCTTAAGGAAATTGTTGAGGATTCTAACAAGAGTATTTATCTTACTGAGGCTGAGAAGGAACAGTTCTTAAAGAAGTCTGAGGAGATTGAGGACTATGTTACCTTCATGGGACCATAGACCAAACTTGAGGATGTTAAGAAGGAAATAGTTTAAGTATAGTAGGTTATAAGACCTTATTAGAACAGACAAGAACATCACTCATAAAGAGAATTTTATTATGAAACTGTCTGGACCAAAATTAATGAGTTCTCCAAAGAAATTGAGCAAATTAGTTAGAGAAAAAAATGGATAAAAGAAGAGACTATATAAGGAGCTCATAAGATAATTTATCAGAAAAAAGAAGAGGTATAGAAAATTTATAACTAGAGCAAGAATATTCCTCATCATGAAGAGCCTGTATTTACCAAAGACTATATTGAGAAGATTTAGCATGAGGTCAACTCTGAGGTCAAGAAGCTTAGAAGAGTTCCAAAACCAACTGAGAAAAAAGATGCTGAAAATAAAGATGAAAAGCCAGAGAACAAAAAAGAGGAATCTGAGGCTGAGACCACTGAAGAGTCTGACACTGAGTAACCAAAGGAGAAATTTAATGAGGATATGTTCAAGGACTTTGACTGGTCTAAAATGGGTTAGGACCCAGAAAGCATGCTCAAGATGAAAGAATAGCTTGAGAAAATGCAAAATGAGTTAAAGAATAAAAAAGGTTCTTAGACAAAAGAAGAATAATAACTCTTATTAGTATCATATTTTTTACATATACTGAGTGACTTTTGGGGCTGTCTAAGTAAATTCTTTGAGTTTAAAAGTTTCCCTTAGCTATGGCTCTTTTGGCTTCAAGTTCTCCATTCATAGCTACTAAGTTTTATTCATTTTGAAACTAAGTTTTTTTACTTGGTCTTTTTACTGAGCCCATTTTTGAAATTTCTCAATTTTTGATTTCTCTTCTTGTCCTCCATATTGGTTGTCTTTTTATCTTACTGATTATTTGCTTGAAGTTTTCTTAATGAGGATTTGGCATGCCATAAACTAACTCATCTTCAGGTATTAGGATCTATAAGTTCTAAGAGCCTTATCTCCTCTAAACATAAGGGAGGTCTTATATGTTATTATTAATTTTCAAAGCGTTAAGAATTTAAAAGTCAATTTATTTAGACTCGTTTTTCATGGTCTAGTTTTATATTGGAAATCAAAGTACTTTTTATTCTACATTCTTTCATTGTTTCTTTATGAGGTTTGCTTGCCTGTCCATAAACAAAGCCTTCTTATGGAAGATTATAAGTTGACTTTTTGACCTAGCCAATTTCTTTGGGCTAGTTGAGACAATGATGAGGATATTTCATTATATTTAAAATTTATAATTTAAATAATATTTTTATACTTTGATATTGACCTGGCTAGTTGAGGACACTCTGTGATAAATGACTCCTAATACAGAGATTATAAACAGTCCAAAAATAGCCATCATAATTCCCAAGGCCTTGTTAGCTCTAAAGGTATGATTGAATATGATTCTATTATGTAGAACTTCTAAAGATTTTGCGAAGTTTTAGTGTGAGTAATTCCAAGCTTCAATAAACTCTAAATTTTCTGAGATTTATTAATGTGCTTATTTTAGCTCTTGGAAAAGAGAAGCATTGCTTTCATAAAATACAACCAGTTTTTAGAGATTGGTTTTTATTTTCTAAGCAGTCTAATAAAGCCCTTTGCTTCTCTCATCTTATCTTATGTTTTGGAGCTCATTTTGGTCACCTATTGTTGAGTTCTTGCCGAGGTCTAAGAACTTATCAATGTCTTATAGCACATTCATTTTCTATTCCTTTCTTAGTGTTTTATGATACTAGAAGTAGTCCTTGACTGCTTGGGCAGAAGTAAGAGTGTTTTTCAAATAATTCAGAGAGGATTTGAGATTATTTTCTATCTTTTTTTCATTATTATAAAGGTCAGAAACTTATACATTTTTTCCTAGCTCTAATTTATCTGCTGTTTCTTCTGGCAAGTTTAAATAAATTCCATGAAAAAGTTTGGAAATGTCTTCATTTTGATTAGTGTTTTGTTGATCAATATTTGAGTTTATTTTATCCAAATTTGCATAGAATTATGTCAAGTGAAAAGAGAGCTTGGATTATGAGGATGATTTTGCTGCCATGAAGACATAGAGCAAGTTCTATGTTAAATCATTATTAATCTCTCCACAAAGCTTGTATTGTTGATCAGCAGCCTAGTGTTAATAGACTCAAATTTTATCTTATTATTTTTATATATAGATATTTATGCTGTTATATTTAGATTCAAGTATGCATGATTAGGCTGTGATTTCTTGAGAGCTTTTACTGTTTATATTGCTGCCAATATAAAGCTCTTATTTTGATCCATTAAGCCATAAAAAGACACCTCTTTCTCCAATCAAATTATGATCAACAATCTATTTATCCTTGATTTATTACTACATAAATTTTAAGGATTTTTTTTCTTAGATTGCTAAAACAAAGCCGTCTTTTTCGTTGCTTAATTCTCCATTAGTTTTCAATGTAAAACTCATTCCCCATTCCTAGTCATAAACAAGAGCAAATTCTGATGCATAAAAACCATATGAATTTGGAATACTTTCTGACAAAAAACAAAACTTATTTATATAGAAAATGGCTCTTTATTTTCCAAGCCACAAATTTGATGCCTTAGTTAAGTCATAGGAAAGGCTTCTAACCTAAGCTATGTTTAAAGCTAAAACAATCAATAATAACATGTGTTGTACTAGCATCATTATATATTATTTATTTTATATTTTATAACTTTTTACAAACAATTTAAATATAAAAAAATTAAATAAACAATAATAATGAAAACGGACTCAGGAGCGTCTGAAATAAACTATGATGTTTCAATAAAATTAGTTGTTGTTGGAGAGTCTGGAGTTGGAAAATCAAACCTTATCTTGAGATAAACAGCTGACTAATTTGATGAGAATTTAATCACAACAATAGCTATGGATTTTTTCTCAGAAGAAACTACTGTTCGGGATAAAAGAGTTAAGGTTCTTATATGGGATACTGCTGGCTAGGAAAAGTATAGGTCCTTGGCCAAGGCATACTACTGAGTGGCAAATGGGATCATACTTGTATTTGATATCACAGACAGAAACTCTTTTGTCAAAGCCAAATAATGGATCGATGAGATTTGAATGGCAACTATGTCCAATGTGAAGATTCTTTTCATAGGTAACAAAATTGATCTTTAAGAAAATTGATAGGTGACTACGGAGGAGGCATAGAATTTTGCAAAAGAAAATAATTTGTTCTATTTTGAAACCTCATCAAAAACAAACTAGGATAATTGTGTAAGGAAGGCTTTTCATAAACTGTTTGAAGAGACTGTTGATGTTTGCCTGAGTCTTTAGTAGTAGGAGGATGAAGAGCTGCAAACACTAGCTTGAAAGTAAACACATTGACTTGTATAAAGCTAGCTTGTAATACCAAAGGATAGCAAAAAAGGTTGTTGTTAATTTATATTAATTATTAATTTTAAAATTTAGTTATTAATTAATAATAATGGAGAGTGACCTGGATTTGAGTGTTAATGATAAAGATGATAATATTTTACGATAGAGATAAGAGTCAAAGTTTATTATGTAGCAATAAAAACTTGTGTTCAATTCATAGTTTGGATTTTTCAAGTATTTTTTATTTGGATCTATAATTCCTCTTGTTCCAATATATTTTGCATTAAAAAATTAGAATAAAACCCAGGCTCAGAGTCTTAAGTGTGGAGTGATGTTCAACTTGGTAATGGTGTTGTTATTCGGAATGGAGTTCATAATATGGTATAATAAAAGGACTAAATAAATTTTATTATAAATTTAAAAGAAATTTAATCACGTTTTAGAAGTCATATTTATTTACTGTTTTAATTTTTTCTAATTAATTTTTTTTTCTCAAACGCCTTAATTTTTTTCTAGTAATTAAATAAGAGTTGTTTTAAGAAAAATTGTTAAAAATAAACATAAATAAAATTAGATTTAATATTAATTAAGCAGAAACAAGGTCCTAGTAAACTGTCTCTTATTTACACACTGGACAAATTAGTTCTTCTTTTTCTAATACCCAATCTTGAATACATTTTGGATGAAATAAATGACCACATTTTAAAGGAATATTTTGCTTCATTTTCTCCATGCAAATTATACATGTCTAATTAATTGTCTATTTCTTTACTTTGTACTTTTATAAAAACTAAAGAATAAAATACATGTTAAGCTCTTTAAAGAAAACTTCCAAAGTATCCTTCAATATAAACAAATCCGATAGAACAACAACATTCTTATTAACTTACAAAAGTCATTTGATAAGAGCGATTGTCATCTTCTTAAAACTTAATTCTAAAACCTTCTAAAATTAGTTATATATAGTTAAGGAAATAGAATCCCAATAAAAATATTTTAGCAATATATCTGGCTGATAATTTATCTTAATTATAATAATTAGTTATAAAAATAGCCACTTAAATAATCTCACTTAATGTTATATATACTTGAAAGGCTCCAATTTAAAGATTTTATTTAATATAGTGAGCCGCAATACAGCATAATATAAATTGTACTATCTTTCAAATAATATTATAAATTTTATATTAGTTTTTGTTATTAGTAAACATGTTATAAATATTCATAATATGTAGCTTTTGATACAACATAAAGAAAATATAGTAAATAATAAAACTAGTAAAAACCTTTATTGTTCCAAACTATTTATTTTATAATTTCTTAGCCATCATTAAGGTAACTGCAGCTGACTATGCAGTAATTGATTGAAGTATATTTTATAAAAACTTAAGGTCTGTTATTGCATACTCCTCTCTTACTAAAAATAAAAGCAGTGTTAATGGAAACAAGTAGACAAAATATTTTCTCAAATCAAATAAATTGTATTCATTATTTGAAATCATTTATCCAGTTTCTTCATAGGGAAAACTGTCATTGAAAACTAATAAAAAATCATATACAGCAAGAGATATTTAAAGTACTAAACATACTATCAAAATATTTCTATAAAAGCTCATTGATTTTTTAATTATAAAAATTATAGATATTAAAGTCTTTGGATAGAGAATTATTATAAAGAGTTGTTTTTTATCTAAAATAAATTTAGATTTAAATAATTGCATAATATATCAAAAAAATTATTAAGTAATAAAAAACATCTTGTAAATTGATAATTATTTTATATTTTTATTGCATTAAATAAAAGCAAAAATAAAAGGAATCATTTAATAAATAAATAACTTTAAATTAATAATGACATTTTTTTATTTAAACAATTAGAGTTTTAGGTTAACCAAGAAATTAAAAATGAATGAATTTTTGATATGAATTAAATTTAGCAAATAAAATTTGAAATATAGATAGTCTTAATAGTTTATTTTAATAAATATTTTATGGGATGTTTTATTGCCCCTTTATTATTGTTAGCCAATCATCCATTATAATTATTATGTTAAATGCTAACTAATCTCTAAATATTTTATTCTTTTAATACAAATATAATTATAATGATACACCTTGTAAGAAAATAAATAAAGAGAATTTTATATAACTTCTAAACTATTTAGAAATTAAGATTATAATAGTTCCAAATACTGTATAAAAATACTTAAAATTTAATTAAGAAAAATACATAAAGTTAATTCTATGAAAATCTTTGTAGAATTTATGATTAATTTCATTTAAAATATCTAGATCACTTTTATTGTTGTTTGAGAATCCAAGTTCTTTATTAATCATATCTAAAAATTATTACTTATTAAACTCTAAAAATGAGTAGCTTTTTTTATTTAATGAAATTCCTTTTTTAGCCACTTATATACTCAGGTTATTAAGTTATAAGTAGTCATATTTTCTTATTCCTGTTGGACCATTGTTCAGAACTAACAAAGAGCTTTCATAATTATTTCTTAGCTACTCACTTGCTTAATAATCATTAAGTATTTTCTTATATATATTTTTTTGGTGCTCAAATAAAAATTGTTAGTATTTTTTATCAACTTATAAGATACCTTATTCTTCTAAAACTCTTTCTTTCTATGGAGTATTTATTTTAAAAGTTGCTTTTAAAACATTTTGTAGCTTATATAACAGAGTTAAATTGTAGTCTTAATTTGACATATGGTCAAAGAGACCTTATGAGCTACAGTAGCTCTCACATAAAAGAAAATTCTGTGTTTATAAACCATCAATGCATTATCAGGTAGAAAAATATGTTGATTAGAATATGTCTTAAATTTATTAATTTTGATATACTAGTCCTTGTTCTTATAAAAAGTTAAATATATAGATGATAATGTTTTTGGAAAGAGGCATTGCTCCTTTAGCAAACTCCAAGCATGTTTGTATTGAAACAACTGCTCTTTATTTTATGTAGTCTACATATTTATGATTTTTCTATGTACAAAATAATCCCATTTCTTTTTAATTAAAGCTCTATTTAAATTTTATATAATCTCTTATTATTTTCTTGACATTAAGATCAAATAGGTTTTTGACTGGCTTATTCTGTTAGGATAATATAGTCTATATTAAGTTATCTATACTCTACAATTACTCTTTATATTCTTAGAACTTTTGATTAATAAATACCTAAGAGTGTTAATAGGTATTGTATATATCAATTTTCTGAAGAACATCACAGCATGTATTTTTTGTATCAGATTATTGATAAGGACTTATGTTGTAGGCAATCATGAGTTTCTCTTAGCATTTATTGCTTCGGCTTAAACCAATAAATAGAAAAAAGAATAAAATAATCTAGCTTAACATTATAACAGTAATTTAAAGTAATATTTATTCAAGTAGAAAGTCAACAAGGTCTCTTGGCTCTTATTAAACAATTTCTGATTTGTCACTCGCCTCAAGCTCCATGGATTATTTTCTATGTTCATTATTCTCTGTTAGCTCTTAATTATTTCTGATATGAAAAAACATATCTATTATTTTTGAGTTTCTAAACTGATTTTCTGAGTTCCATCCAAACTCAATTTAATAAACAAAATTTGATAATAATTAAGCAAGATCTATATTAATAGGACTTGATGAAAAGATCTCTAGGCCAACAAAAAGCCTACTACAAAACTTAAAGTCATTAATCAAAGAACCTTCAACTTGTTTCATGTTTGGATATTCTTTTTGAAAGATCTTGGGAATGAGTCTAATCTCAACATTATAGATGCTATAAAACTAATCTAGTTTCTCAATTAGTACTCTGATTTTTGACTCAACAAAACCAGACCAACTATTGAATTTATTTTGATCATTTCCTACTATACAGATTTCTAAGTACTATGGAAATAAGTTGAAAAATTCAGGTTCTTTAAAAATCTATAAAATTGAGCTCTTATAATCATAGCTTTCTCCCTGTTCCAAATATCCATTTAGTATATTAAGCATATTTGAGTGTTCTTTTTAATAGACATTTATTATTGCTTTTTTGTTTGAGAATCCAACATTGAAAGTTGAAGACATTTATGGCCAGGCGGGAGTCATTACTTCAAAGTATCTCTTTTTCTTAGAAAATACAATATCATCGCTGAAGTTAATCTAGTCCTTATAATTATGTGAGTTTTTGTTGTCTGAGGGATTTTTCTTCTCAGGGACAATATAGACTGGATACTCAGCCCAGTTCCAAACATAACCATATATATAGAAGAATCTCTCTAGCAAATGTATTACAGAATAATTAGGATAAAGCTGTATTATTTTTGCTGCCATTAAAGCCAGTGTTATTCCTCCGAAGAATCCAAGCTTATTTTCATAAATTGCTTTTTTTTTATGAAAGACTTTCAAAGCCACAACAAAAAGTCTAAATACATCAAGCTTTTTCTTTATGTTGCTTTTGTTCTCATAGTCCTCTGGTAGTATAATAGACTCTAAAATCATCTCAGCGTTTCTAAATCCATTAAAGCTTCTCTTCATCTTCTCATCCATGTGGTCCATAAGCAAGTCATTGTAGAGATTTGGTCACTTGGAGAGACCCCCCTCAAGAATTTCTCCATCAAATTACTAAAGATTATCCATTGAGACATAAAGAAGATCAATTTCCACATCGTAGAAATTCATAGCTATAAGAGGAGTGACTGAGGTCTATGTGTTTACTGCTTGGAGATTTTTGATATTAGAGTTGTGTCTTGAGTAGTCTTGAAGCATCTCAAAAAGACTGCCAAAGAAATGTTTTTCTCAGTCAACATAAAATGGGACTAGAACAATGGCATCAACATCTCCATTGGGACTGCTTACGCCTAGCTTATAGGATCCAAAGCAAAGCACTCTAGCTTGATTGCCAGAGCTCTGTTTGTTATAACCAAGAGTGTCATTTATTTATGACATCCATGCATTAATAATCTCAGTTATTTTTCCAATTGCAATTTCTTTTTTATTTTTATCTTCTTTTGATTCGATGACTTGAAAATCTTCTTTGCAAAGTCTTCTTATTTCCATGTCTAGGTTTTTGAACTCTGATCTTGTTTTGTCTTATGTGACTTGGTAGCCAATTTATTATATTTGCTAACTATCCAATTGGTCTTAATTTAATTTATTTATCATTATAAAAATTATTTAATACAAAATATTATTTAGGGGTTTGGGGTTTGGGGTTT
>ERZ724508.914-NODE-914-length-19215-cov-6.812787_pt1 | contig 19215 bp, 29 predicted proteins | sample MGYA00376041_ERZ724508 | MGnify/ENA primary metagenome ERZ724508 (study PRJEB28724, sample SAMN07190887) | wastewater metagenome | isolation source: effluent of sewage treatment plant in Hong Hong | place: USA: Christiansburg, Virginia | collected 2016-03-01 ...
AACCTCTCTTTGCAGGTATATAAGCGCAATCAATTGGTCTATATATTGTCATGCACCATAGCTCTGGCTTGCTTGCATTTTATTTATGAGTGTGGACAGGTCGCTCTATGAAGAGCATTTGAACTTCTACAGTAGGCACACACGAGGCGATCCGTCATACCTGCCAGACAGCCTCTACTATGAAATAGGAAGGCCACTGCCCGATATTGAACTGGAGTTTCCGAAGGGGCGTCAGCCCATAGATAACCGAATTCTAAGCAGCGAGCATGAAGAATAGTAACGCGAGGAGTCAATTAACTTCGATAAGTATGAGGTTATGCTGCAGGGAGAACAGCTGAAGCCACCTCCTGTCCAGCTTGAAACTTATACGAATGAGGGAGTCAGTGAGGATCTATTACCGCCTCCGGAGATGCCTCGGAAGATTACTGAGGAACTTGGCTCGAGCCAATAAGCAGTTAACGAGGAGTTGAATCGGAGCCATGATGAAATACCCCTGGAGCAGATATTTGAGAAGGGTGAACAGCCTTCGAACGTGGCGAATAAGCCAGTGGAAGAGAATAGCAAGATTAATGACGTGGATGTTGAGCAAATACTGACGCAAGAACTTACTGAGGACGTGAAGTTAGATAGCTCGCCGGTTCACATTGGTCGAGAACCGCCAATCTAGGAGTGGTCTCCAGAGCCAGTCAAAGTGCCCGATCAATTTGTTGAGGAGCACTTTATGCGCGATGAGATTCGGTACGATGGTGACGGATTCGTGACACCAATGATAGTCGATGACACTCCACTTGAGAAAGCGAAACCCGAAATTACAGTTGAGTAGCACCAGGAAAGAAAATTTGAATAAGAACCACCGGCTCACCACGAGATACTCTCCCCGAGAAGCTAAACAAAATACACACAAACACACTCCATTTTCGATTTACCAAAGGAGTCTGTGTTACGTGAATCATCTCTGGAATCTAACTCACAGGATTCGCCAACCCCTCGGAAGATTCCATTCCGGCTCGCAAAGAAAGAATCCAAGGAACGGCGTAAAAAGAAGAACAAGAAGGAAGAAACCGGTTAGTCCTCCGACATAAAAACAGAGAACTCCAGCACGACTGAACATTCCAAACCTAAGCCAGCTGCGATACACATCGAGCTTCCAGTAACTCTGACCACCTAAGCGCCCACACATTAAGGTGCAAAGAAGAGCTTCAGCAAAACCTTTCTGAACAGGTCTCCTATAAACAAGCTGAGCAATAGCGATATGGATCTCCCGGCTACCGCAGCGCTCTCAGAATGCTGCATGCCTTCTTAGCCACACCTCTCTGAAAATGAGAAGAAGCATTTGCTGAGCAAGTTCTTCTCCAGCAATGCATGACTGTCTCCGGAGATATATAATTATGGATATTAAGGGAGCTTTGCGTCTGGTAGGCGACTCCAACGGATACCAGGTCTATACGATTGCCTTTGTGTGCTTCAAGTGGATGATAGTTGCCTTCATGATCTTCGGGCCGAGCTACATGCTTATGGTGCCCACATTCAACTGCGGTGAACAGACCAAGGTCAGTGAGGAAGATGCCTGTAAGCGCATTCACGAGTGTACTATTGACAATCCCTTCACCGTAACTGCTCAGAACAAGCTGTACTGTGATGACAGGTATCTTCGTGATGGCCTGCTTTCAAGCGAGTACATTGGTAGCGTTGCTGGACTCATTGTACTGTCCGTCCTGGCTGATAAGCTTGGCCGCAAGCTGATCATCAACATAACACTGCTGCTATCCATCATCGGCACAGTCTGTAAGTTATCTGGTTATGCAGTGTTTGGGCTTGGCGCGTTGTAAAACATCTATTACCTCACCGGAGCAGGAGTGGTACTAATGGGACTCGGAGGCTACTCTCTTTCTATCGTTTCGTTTATCTACCTTGGAGAGGTTTGTAGTGATCGCTGGCGACAGTTCAGCATCATCCTCAGCTACACCTTCTGGTAATGTAGCCACTCATTGTAGGGCTGTCGCAGAAATGCTCTTCTATCCACTCCTCAAGCTCAACCAGGATTGGAAGTTCATGCTCGCAGCAACCACTTTAGGACCACTTTTAGTACTGGGAGTTATGTCGTGGTGGATTTGCTAGACACCTGAGTTCCTATACATCAACGTCTCAAAGGCAGAGGCACTGGACAGTCTGAACTACATTGCGAAGTTCAATGGCAAACCAGCACTGGCGGCGGAAGATGTACAAAACCGTAAACTGGATACAACCGAAAAGTTCGCGATCAGCGATACTGTCTTTAAGCTCAGGTTCTTCATCCCCCTGATAATTCTGAGCCTAGCACAGATCTGCAACAACGGCATGTACTACATCACTCAGTACTCCATCAACCAAATTGGCTCTACTTTCGAAATGAACATGCTCATCATCGGAGCTCTTGAGTTCGTGGCATACTTCATCACGAGTACCGATGCATATGATTCTAGACATCTATTGCCACAAGATGAAGAGGAAGCGTTGGTTGATATTCTTCATGCTACTCTCAGGAGCAATCGGCATCCTCTTCCAGTTCGTCTTCCGAGCTCAGAACAAGTAGTGGGATGCAGACCGATACATTGAAACAGTGTTCATAGGCATCAGCCGACTTGCTAACAGTAATTCCATTACTATCGCAGCTTTCTGCTTTGGGCTCTACTCCCTTATCACAACTGAAAGCTTCCCATCTGGAATCAAGACAACAGGCACAGGTGTTGTCGAGGCTATGTCTAATCTCGGCAACATGGCATCACCATTCATAGTGACACTCGCAGATAAATTCGGGCTGCAGTCGATGTTCATCGGTGGTGTAGTTTGCGCTGCTGGTGGACTTGTGATGTTCCTATCCAAGTAGACTCTGGTGGAACAACCGAAACCAGAGGATGCTTCAAGAACAACATCGCTGGCAGAAGAGCCACTGCTACGTCAATCGACCCTTGAAGCCAATGCATCGAATCTTGAAGTACAGACCCGCCCTTGATTGGATTGTTTCGTGTTTATAATTTACAACTCAATGCCTTCGATACGTCGAGCCAAGGTGGAGGATCTCCACGAAATGCAGAACTGCAACCTGTGGTGTCTACCCGAAAACTATAACTTCAAGTACTACCTGTACCACTACGCCTCATGGGCTCCGCAGCTGTTCGTTGCCGAATAAAACAATCAGGTCTGCGGATATGTCCTATCCAAAATGGACGATGACAACGACTAGACACCCGAAGTACCAATCACAGGTAATCATAGCCTCACGGTCATATTACCTCGCTATCAATTCTGCGAAGTCACCGCAGGCTAGGTCTCGCCAACAAACTAATGAACTATTCGCATGATTCCATGCAGAAGATTCAAGATTGCGAATTCGTTTCTTTGCACGTCAGGGTGTCCAATCGGGCAGCCTTGGGACTGTACCGCGACAGACTCGGATACGAAGTAACCCCAATTTTGATTTTAGGTACATGAAACTTCGGTTGGCTATTATGCCGACGGTGAGGACGCTTACGACATGCGGAGATACTTCAAGAAGAAGGAGCCACCAGCTGTAAAGTGATGCCACCCCAATAAATATATACTGATGGATTATAAAAAGTTATGGAGTGGTGAGGTCGTACGCCCACGGCGTCCAACTCTGGCCCCATGGTAGAACGAGGAAGAGGGGTGGGAATGCGATATGTTCCCAGCAAAGAACACAGAGTCCCCTCGTAGTAAATCTTGCATTCCACAACTTCCCAACACAAGCAAAAAGAAAGTTGTGCTGGAGTACGTCAAGCCTGTTGTGTAAAACTTCACTGTGAAACGAGCTCGTCCCATCCAAACAAGCAAGCGTGAGGTCCGCTGCAAAGTGAAGATCAACAGCATCAACCAAACATTCGAAAGTAATCATACTGTAGGCTAACCTGCTCCGGAACGGCCATCATAACCACCTAACAAGAAGGAGCATAAGTATCGTTTTTTCACAGAATAGGTAGAACCCAGAAAGGGGGTACAGTCTCCATCTCCCCAGCTGATTGCACCCTCCAAGCAGAGATTCTCCACTATTTCTGTCGAGGAAGTAAACAAGAGTCTGAAGGCAACTCTCCGGCTGTTCCGGGAGACGTTGTAAGACAAAGGAATTCAAAAGGTGTTGAGTACTCCCAGCACCAAATGTAAACAAACTTTAGGCATACGCTCACCAAATCGTTCGTCGAAGAAATACCTGCGTCCATAGAAAGCAGTTATAGTAATGCCAGCACCTCATCTGGGGCTCCCACAGGAGTTCGCCAATCCGTACTCCTTCTCGTTCTTCCGAAATTCGAAGCTTACTCAAAGCCTGCCCAAACAGCCACGGAGAAAAGTGCCAATGTTTAAAAGCCCACTACCAGCGTTGCCCAACTGACCTTCCCTTCGAGTTCTCAAATAGTCCTATCAACATACGATCAGTAGTGCTCATACAGGTTCTTGGCAGTGTCAAAGTTTGGCTGCAGGTCCAGAACCTTCTTGTTTACGTAGCTTCCCGGGTCAGTTCTGGCGATGATTTCACTACCCTGCATGTTGCATTCTCGCAGGCCACTGAGAATGTGGCTTGCAGGGTATATTGGTTGTAAATGTCGTTCGACTGCCGAGTGATGTTTTGTTAGTATTTGGTGTGGCGGCAGTCTCAACTGAACGTTTGAGGTGACTGACATCTGGTTCTGAATATTCTGCAATGGGACAGCAGTGTGCACTGACATCCGTGACTGCTTGTGGTAGTTAGAGGCGCCAATGGTGGGTATAGCCGAGCCAGGCCGAGTGTTTTCGTTGCGAGGGATGGTTATGCAGTTGCCCATCTTCGTTTTCTAAAAAGAATTTCTATTAATGAGGTCGTCAGCGTCCGCTGAAAGCTTAATTAAGCACTGGAACATCACATATCGAACCCCTTTTAGTCTACCCCAAAGCGCCAGTTCGCAGCATACTCAAATCACCCTTACACCGATATCTTTTGTTCTCCCTTTCGCAATTCATCTATAATGGTCCGTTTGAGCTGAAATCGATTTCTGAGAAAGTTGAAACCATCAGCTCCCAGCTTCGGTGGTTGGGGCATTAGAAGTGGCTACCGGCAGGCTGCTCACCTCCAATAAATATATAATAAACCGTGATATTATAATAATCTATAATCACGCTATATTTCAAATAGCTGTTTGATGCTCAAGACTATCGCCGAAGCGAGGGATTTACCTCTGGTAAGACAAGGAGGCTCCACACCCAATCTCGACTTCCAGTAGGAAAGGGCGCGCCCAACAGAGACACCTAACGACTAGCGGCCACATCCCAGCGAGAGCGAGGTGCAACGGGCTGAAAGCGAACAACCAAACGGCTAGCCGTCACTCAAAGAGAAAGCTAGGCGCAGCCGCAAAGACTAATAGGGTAGCACCGTTGTTATTTAGGAAGAAATTATAACTGTGGTTGCGGCAAAAAGTACCTAAGCTACCCCGCACTATACACCCACATCCGCAACAAGCACTTCGGCAAGACTCCTGAAGGCACTCGCAACACAGCCTCAAATGCGACCAAGAGAGGTCGTCCCAAGCGGGTACCAGATAGCACTATGCAGGAGTCCAGCGAAGGCACTGAACGCAACTTCGAGACGTACGTGGAGCTCTCTGACCTGACTATCCTGAAGCACCTTGACGACAACTACGAAGGTACCGCAACCAACTAATGTAGGAGAATTCGAGCTCGCTAGTGAGTATGAAGAGGTCTTTGACGAGACCCTATGCAAGTTCTACCGCCAAATAATCACGAGGGAGGCTGAGTAGCGACCGTAGATCAACACACCCTTCGGATTGGTGCTTGCACACTACTGTATTGGTATCAGCAAACTGTTGAACCATACCCTCTGCTGGAACTACATCCAGTTCCTCAAGGTAGTTCGGTTGGCAACGCAGATAGTCTACAAATGCTTCGAAGATCACGCCGAGGACGTTCTGAATAATTGCTTCGCGGGTGGCAACGCTAACCTCATGTAGATTCGACTCAGTCTGTTCCAAACCCCACACAACGAACTGCTACAAAGTAGCTTTCTCGTGCCTTTGTTGGGGGACTACTTATTCCGGAGCTATCTGCCATCGCGCAGCTAACATGTCAACGTCCACCTCGGAGTGTTGATGTTCTGCGACTTGTGTCGCTGGCTGGCAAGGATGCGTCTCACTAAAATCTAATTGGACATCAACCTGCCTTATAAGTAGGAGTTTGCCATGTGATATTGTATTTTCTCTCCAGGCAATCATTTCAGCAAGTGGGTGCGGTACATGTAGCTCACCGATTTGTAGTTCTGGTGGTGCAACTTTCTCTTGTAGTCCAGCAGATCCCGCTTTACGGTCTATGGATCCACGGGGAAACGGATGTGGACACCTTCTGGGCAGTCTTCTCGGTGGCGCAGCTACACTCCAATCAACAGCTCGATTTCATCCGTGGGGTAGATATCGAAGGTGATGGTCTGCTTGTCACTGATGAACTCGGGGTTGAACGTTAGCAGGTTGGTGTTGTAGTCCTTCATCTCAATAGTTCCGATATGCCCGATTTTGGGAGGCTGGGCATACTTTACCTGCATATCTCTTCCGTAGCTAAGATACTTTCTCAGCATCTAATCAACCTGCCCGTAGGTCGTCGTGTTGAAGTTACATTCCAGCATGAGATAAACACTCCTCCGGGAGCAGAACTCGCAGGATGGGTTTGGATCGTTATGTTCTGAGCCCATCAGCTTTTCGCGTGAATCGTTGTAGTAGGTGATGTAGTACAGCTTGTCGTGTTCGCCAGCCAACAGCTTAATGATTTCCTGGACTTCAGTACCTGCAGCTATAGAATTCGTGGAGGCAATCGCTGGAATTACGTTGCCAGCCAAATCCTTGCACTCATAGTAGGTCTGGTAACGATGGCGATTGAAAGTACTCTCTCGTTTCATGAAGTTATAGGTCCGCAACGTCGAGGTGCAGTAGACCAGCATCATGCAGTCAGCATCGTCTTTCTCGAAAGTCAGTGACCCCAATTGATTCTTCTTGTGCTTCAGGATATTCGACATCGAAGAAAGAAAGCGCTCAGCGTAAGTCTTGATCGACCAAAGTTTCTCCTCACAGTATTTTGACTACCTTTGTTTTTTGGCTGCAGCTTCAGAATGGGTGCTTGGAGGATTCGTCAATACTTCGTCCATTGTCAAGGCATGTTCGATACATAGTGGATTAACATTCGACACTATTTGCTTCTGTTCGTTCTCTTTCTACTTCGCAGCTATGCGGTTATAGAAGAGTGCGTTGAATACCGATCGACATGCCAAATCGATATCCTTATCACTAACATTATCGCCTACGAATTCTGAAAGCTTGATCTCTCCCTTAAAGCTGTTTTCTTCATCACCTCCAAAGAAGCAATCGTAGAAGTTCTTTGCGTAGGTCACACAATGTATTGGGAGTTCAGGCCGACTGCGAATCGTACAAACCGCAACACTTTGCTCGACTTGTGGGGGGCGGCAGTTATGGCATTCGGTGAATCCTCTGACTACAGTTTTGGTTTGTCCATTGTACCCTTGCGTGCCAGCATCGACCATCTTGCAGCCAGCTTTCATACACATCATAGCCACGTGAGCCCTCGCTTTCATGTTGTCTAGTGCGCTAATCACGACATTGAATTGCCGAAAGAACTCGACGTTGAAGTCTCCTCCTCGAATACTATCACTAAGCTATACTAATACTCGTCTCTCAGCGCTATGATTTAGAGGGTGGGGTCTAGTTCGAGCGTTCGAAGTCTACCGACCTCCGACTTGAAATGGCCGACATCTTCCTTGCGGAAAATGAATTGCCGGTTGAGGTTGGTCTCTTAGATGATGTCCAAGTCCAATATTGTGAAGCGACGGAAGCCAGTCTTCGCGAGATTCTTGAGCAACTAACAGCCAATGCCACCCACTCCAATGACAAGGAGGTTGGCGTTTGCTATCATCTCGCTGATCTCCTTGCCAAACAGTAATTCCAGATTGCGTCGAGACATTGCAATACTTTGGGATATTACGACTATGAACTACTGAGCAATGCTGGACCAATGATAATGACGCTGATAGAGACTCCCCGCTATCAAGCAAACGGCTGACATTCATAGCGTGCCACACAATAATGTGTCTCCGTCAAACTGTAATGACAGTGATATGGTCAATGCTCAAGCTTGAGCTCAAGCCATTCAGTTGGACACCCAACCTAGTTACCGACTCCCCTCGATTTTTTTCCCTGTTGGCGGCTTATATTCCCGCGATCGGACGGTTGTTGGTGTAATTACTATAATTAAAGTCCGCACCCTCGAACTTTTTATCAACGGAGCCGATCTGCATCTACCCTCCAATGTAAATCAAAACTACGCTAACCGAGAGGATGTGGCTGCCATATCTGGCTCATCGTAATCCCCCGCAGCCAGCTAACACTTGGGCTTGCGCCCTCTACGACCCCTCACCCTACATCTATCCTCAAGTGGTCGTGCTGAATAGAAGCATGTCTTACTTGCAACGAAGCGGCCATCCCTGCCACGTAACCTACTCACAGCATGAACATGTCGTGATTCGTAGCGATAGCCACGCGACTGCAACGCCGCTAACATCTCCTGAGGTTAGCAATCCGCTGACTTGACCTTCTCAAGTTCCTTCCTTACTCTTCGCTTCATCATGCGCAACCATTGCTTACAGTTCACCAATCTGGCGTTGGGGTCTTCCCCCAATAGAGAACGATCGGCTATCGAAGGAAGCTCAGGTGTGGCCGACGATAAGAGGGTATCTGCTGATTGCAGCTGGTTATAGTATGCTGCTGCTCTGTCGGGGGAGTGTTGCACTCTATCCACCGGAAAGTTCGATTGGCTTCTGATCGTGGTTTCGTTGTTCCATGCAGCGAAATTAAAAGGCGGTTGGAAACCGCCAGAATTGCTCCGCTGATCCAATCCGGCGAAGATGTTACTGGTAGGGATGCCGGCGTGACTGTAATTGAGCGAGTCGCAGAGGGGCGCGCTGCTCAGGTGCATCTCAGGCCACTATGCCATGAATAATTTATTGATTATTTAAACTCAAGTATTGGTGGTAAATTGACGCGGCATCCCCCTGAACAGATAGCGGTTCTTCTAGTTGCTGTGCAGCTGCAGTTATAGCCGAAAATGGGCCATGTGGGGCTGGATTTCAATAATTTTATTATGGAACCTCAATTTCTCATCGATTTTGTTGAGTTAGCGCCACCATAGATCAAGAGTATCAGTACTTCCAATCTTTTTTGGAAGTTGCCCAAAGTTCTGAGGAAAGAACAAAAAGTGAGATAAGCACCCGCCGCTCATCAATATGCCCAACTTTACTTGATAATAGCTATCTAAGACTATCAGTCAATCGACGATATCTGGGCTGGAACAGACTCGAATATACCATCACGGTGGCGAGTCGAATCGCTCGCCACAAACTCTGCATACCTGCTCCGAGCGACGTTTGTCTGCACAGTAGATGGCAAGGCAGGATGAACACAAGTATGCCTCGGTGATGCGACGATCGCAGCAGATGCAGTTGACTGCAAACTCAATACTCTTCGATTTGCTTGTGGTTACTATCTTTCGGAGGTCAGTATCGACTGCGAAGTCCTGCACGAAGGCCGCTAGAACATCTCGATCGCTGACTGGTCGATGGATTCCACCTGTCCAGAATGGCAGATAGGAGTTCTTGCCTGCGACATCTACAACCACCTGTTTACGCTTGCAGGCAAGAATGAGCTTCCAGCTGACATCTTCCTCCCCCAACACGCATATGCGAAACCTGCGATTGCCCTTCTCTGCAAGCAGTTCTTCAATGATGAATTCCAGTGGATAGACCGTTCCTTCTTTGGTAAGATAGCGCACCAGGTTTTCGTAGATAGGCTTTTGGAGTTTGATATTGTCACTGCTGATGACTTCCAGAGGACCCACTAACTCCAGCATGGGAATGATCAATTTAAGAGCTGGAATCACCTATGGCGCGACAGTCCTGCGACTCACCACCAACACCAATGTCTCCTTCTTTTTTAGCATTTGCTGCTCGCTGCCAGCAAGACTAAATTATTAATTGAAGGGTTCCTAACGAAGGCTATCGATAATCATTTTTGAAATCCACTCAGCTTTGATTTGCCTGCATTATTGTTCGATACCGATGGCGGTCTCCGCTTGCCAGCCGAGGAAGCGATTAGTCTTATCGATCTGCCCTCCCCACCGAATTGTAATATAATTCCATAGCCGTGTGCGAACTAACATTCAAACGAATGTTCGCATACCTTACCGTCGAGAACGAGTTTCTACAGAGCAACAAGGTACGCGCGTTCGCTTCTAACAGTTCCGCAGACCGAAGACGAAATTCGCAAGTTCACAATAGAGGAAGACCTGGGTGAGCGCAAGCGCACCCTGCTGCTACTAACCAAGGGCGAGAATATCCAACGTCGAGCCATATACGAATCCCTCGCTACGCTGCTCGCTGGGCAACCCACTGTCTGGCCGTCAGTTCTTCATATCCTCAAAGAAACTGCTGGACAGCAGGATGGTGAGGCTCAAGCTGCCATCGCTCGAGAACTGCGTAAGCTCGTGTTGGCCGGCTTTTAACTGGAAGAAAAACAGTTCGCCGAACTCTTCCAATTCACAGTGGGCATGCTTGAGCAGTGGAACGAAAAGAGTTCGGACGGCTGGCTGCTGCTATTTGCTGCCCTGACCAGTAAGAAAGACTTTACAGTGCTGGAAAAGTAGGCAATGACTGCGTTGGTGAGATTTTCAGACCCTCATTAAATCCAACCGATAAGAGTGGTAGCAGCCAAGGCACTCGGTTTGCTGTCCTAAGTATCTCCATACCTAACCTAGATTATGAAGAGTCGAGTGAAAGGGTTAATGCTTGACCGCATGCGTAGCTACTGCAGGGATCCCGATAGGGAACTGCGTCTCACGGTACTGAAAGACGTGTTTCCTAAGCTATACCAGCATTTGCCACCAGACCTATTAGGCATGCACTTTAATGAACGTATCTTCTAGCTCATTTACGATTCTGACCAGCAGGTGAAATTGGCTGCACTGGAGTTTCTGTTTGGCAGCTGCGAACTCTTTCCTGCGTAATAAAAGTAAAATCGCATAACAAACATCCTCATCGAGCACCTAGAGGGAGGCAACGAGCAAGTCATGATGCGTCTTTCGGGAACAATCGGCGAGATCTATGTGAAGGTACACATATTTAGCATTGTAGTTGAGACAGTATCTATAAAAGAATCCGAAACACATGAGTGCCTTTTTGGCAGCAGTTCGAGCCATGGCTACAAGCCAGCAGTCTCAGACAAGAATGAACTTTCTGTTCAACCTCCCTGGACTGCTGTACTATCTTGACCTGAAGCTTTGGAGCGATGTGAGAGAGAACTATTTGCAGTTGCTGGTAGACGGATAAAGTCCGGAGGTACGTAGCCTAGCACTGCTGATATTCCACCAGATCGTGCAGATCTGCGGTATCAAGAACTTCAAGGAGTACCCGCAACTGCTGCTACAGTTTCTGCAGGAGATTAACCGATAGCAAGATATCAATAAGAAGCGAGATCTTGTGAGCAGGGTGTTCGCAGGCTTGCTCGAGAATGTTGATTTGGTCGTGGGAGCGATCCATAGACACATGCTTCAGCTGGAAGAGCGAGAGGAAAACAACGAACAGGTACAGGCCGTGCTGGTTAGTGCATGCAACAATCTTGTACAAGTGGTTGCTGCAGCGTACACCCTTAACAAGCACTACCTTGTGGAAAAACTGCACAGAAAGCTGCGAGGCTGCCTGCAATACTTCAAAAGCAGTCAGCTCCTCACAGAATATGTCCCCTTAATCTTAGAGCAGCTTGGTGGAATGAACCGAATCACTCTTCGAGAAGAGTTGCAAGCACTCGGTGAAACCATCTATGGAGCCCCTCGCAGGGTTGATACCGAGATAGTGCTCAAACGCCTCCACGATAATTTCTTGAAGAGCAACTGCTGGAGGAGGAGGAGTGTCTACCTAAAGGTCTCTCGCATGTTGCTGGACTACCTCTCCTTCGGCCGTTACCGATAGCTCCAGCTGTTCCAGCTGAGTATGGAACTAGCTAAAGATCGTGTTCTTGAAGTGCGCCTGGAATGCCTGAACTACCTTGAAAACTGTCTGAAGAACTTATCTTTTGACGAAGAGGAGAAGAAGTTACGAGACTAAGCTATCGAGTATTGGCGGCAAGATACCCACTTTCTGATGAGCGAGGTACCGTTCCCTCTGATATAGTCTCTCGAGCGATTTAAAATCATCAGCGATGCAAATGCCGACCAACAGCAACACTGGCATATGGTAAGAGAAATTCGCAATGATGAAAAGTTGAGACACGAGAACACCCTCGTCGAGTTCTAAAGACCTAGTATGCAGATCGAGAATACCGTAAAGGTGAGTACACTGCTGAACAAGAAAGGCTTACCTCCGAAGCAGAAGAAGCAGTATGGCTCGAAGTATGCAAGCAAACTCAAGGCAAAGATCAACATCTCTCTGTCAACCAACAGCCTGGGGATGCAGACAGCGCTACGCATTGAGCACCCTCTGAAAGACAAGCTGGCATAGAAGCTATCTGAGAAGCGAGAGTGCATTTCAGCCGTAAACCGAGATGCCCTGCATGAGGTGATCGGCCGGGTCAAAAAACCGTCGATTGTGTAGCACATGAACGAAATCGAGCGAATACGGATCCGCAAGAAGCCATCGATAGACGCCAGCAACTACCAATAACTCATTCGGAAGGACGTGCTCAAGAGGAGTTCCATGGATACCAAACGACGCCGCAACGCCACTTAAAAACGAATCGAATGAACGTAATTGCTGCTGACTGTAAATCATTTTTCTTTGATGTTTGCAAAGGTTGCTTCGATGGCTTCATGGAGTTCCAGGCTTAGTGGGTCTCCCAGTTTTGCGTACCGTTAGCTCAGGTCAAATCCAATGTTGTGTTGGAGCTTGCGAACGCAGACCGGGCATAAGTGGGCTGCTTTTTGGATAGCCTACCTATAATGGTTTGAGCCGTTCATTAAGCATGTGTAGTGAATACAGTGCCGCAACCCAAAGGTATGGCATAGTTCGTGGTTGACTACCTTGAGCAAGAAGTCCATGTTTACGTCGTCCTCGTCCTCAACTCCTTAAGGACGTTTGTTGCCATAACCATGCTTCACGATTTCCTCGAGGGTGATGACGGACATGCGATCCTTAACACATCCCAACCCAAAGACGTACCTTTCTGAAAGATCCTCAACGGGGTTGTCTCCGTTGTAAATGAGAAGACTGGTAATGATGGCCATGCTGTATGCATTCTTTGGGAGATGCCGTCTAAAGTACTGGTTCAGCTTGGCAGCATCGTAGTACTTTTCTCCGTTGACCGAATTCTGCTCAGCAAATTACTACAATGGAGCCTTGGTAATGTGGTGTAGCTTAACCTTGATTCCAAGGAAGAATTTTTTAGCAGACTTACGAATCCACTCCAACCGCTCTTTGCTGAGTTTGCACTCGAACACCGCTATGTAAATCACCTCCTTTGCCGGATCAATATAATTTTTCAGCACTCCGGTGTACAGGTCGTAAGACTGACCGTCTTCTTCGAACTCGTACAGATGATCTGTTGGTTCCGGCTTCTTAATTGGTTCGAAGAACTTGATAATGGCTTGCAGTGATTTCTTGAGTCGCCACTTCTCACCAACCAAAGTTCCCAGTGCTGCCATCCTCTCCTGCTCATCGGGTACTCGGAATGGAACCACCCGGGTTCGATCTTTCAGTGGGTTGACCCACTTGATCTTCTTCTCTTCGGCTTTCTGAGGATTTCTGCTTTACATGCTGATTATTATAACTTCTCAAATTGAAATTTGGATGAGTGAGTCGGAGTGCTGCTCGTTGGTAACAGTGCTGACGGAGTCTTCTGCAAGCTACCTCAGAACCTTACTGAGGGTCGAAGGGACTGGCTAACGACTACTCTAGCGCTGTCTTCGGTCGTATTCCAGATTATCATGCTACTCCCGCACCTTATTCTCGTAGTCGTACTTGTTGGTGGCTGGTCGAACCCAAAATGCGACATCAATGATCTTCTGCTTGCTCCGATGGATCGCTTCTGCGATGGCCTGTCGCCACTTCATCTTTATCTTTGAGTCTGCATTGAGAGACTCTGCCAAAGCTATATTCTCTGGATCTGGTTTCAGCAGTTTTGGAGGCTACGAAGGGGAGTTTTGCTTCCCCTATTCATTCCGTTTTCGTTTGGTGCGTTGCGGCTTCGATAGAGTTGATTTCTTCTTTAAGGATTTCCTCGAGTTCCTTGGCTTAATTGGGTTGTGAACACTCGTCCCTGGCGATTGGTGAAAACTCCGAGGCTGAGATGTCATAGGACTGGCTTCGCGTGTCCACCTCCCAAGATTCGTGAAGTATGTTGAGGCAGTTTGCTTGGTTGCTATATATCCCGACATCTCTTTCTTGGCAACTGCAAACAAATCCCACTTGGCTGACTTCGGTCGACTTTCATGCAAGGTTTTTATGTTTCCCGTAAGGAAGAAAGTTCTATTCTATGACTTTCGACTTGACGGATGTAGATTGCTGATTTGCTCCTTCGCCTCGTTTGTAGACTTTCGATTCTGCAGTCCTCCTCCTCCTGAAACCGGTAGTTTGCCTGAGCGAACGACCCACTGGTTGTAGTTACCATTGTCCCTTGTGGTTATCTGCACTTCCTGCCGATTCTGCGCTGTAGTTGGTCGAGTGGTTGTCTGCGCTGAGTGGTAAGCAGTATTGAAGTTGTCTACAGACCGAAATTCACGGCTTAATCCATGTCGCTGTTTGAGCCGTGCATGGAATGTCTCTGCTCTTTCAAAGAACTCATTGGTTGTGCTTCGTTCTTCGTATAGAAGTTGGAGAATGGCTGTTTCGGCTGGTTCCAGCTTTGTGAGTCCAATCTGATTGGCAGTATCAGCGAGACCCAGCAACAAGTAGTTGGCTCTCTGCTGTTCCAAGTATTTAAACATGGATAATAGAAGACGTCAATGCCGGTGGATAGCTTGGTATCTACGATGAGCCTGTTGCAGCCTCTCCTCAAGATGTGGAAGTCTCTCCAGAAATGTTTCGGTTTCGGTAGTGAGCAGTTGCTACCTGAGCAACTGCTTCTTGCATTCGACAGACTGACGATACTTGTGGATGATGCCAAGGAGCTCTTGGCTAGTGATCATTTGCTTCTGTACTTACTATTCCATGGTGTGCACATTATAACGAAGTGTGTTTGAATTCGGTTGTTGAGGGAAGCTGGGGGCTAAAACCACACAACCTTAACGTCGTAATCAATCCGAAACAAGCAGTAGCTACATGGCAGCCACTAACCCGCTCGATGTAATATTAATGCTGGAGAGAAACAATTCGGTATTCAGCTTGAATCTGCAAGTGCGGGCTTCGCTGGACCATGGGATTTGCATCGGAGCGGACAAACTGCTCTCGGTCGAGGACGAAATGGTCAAAGTGGAGGCTTCCGAACAGCAGGCGCAGCCGGAGGCAACGACCTAGCGTGATACTTTGCTGCAAATCGGCAATGATGATGCTCAGTACCTGGTGGAGGTGCTTGGGCTGAACTAGGTAAGAGCCAGCACCGACGTAATTTCTTTCACTGAAGCAGAGCACCGGTCCGGCAAGCCCGCGGAAGACACCAAGAACATTCTCCGCAACTTCGGCAACGCCCAGAACCAGTACGTTCTGTACAACGACCGGGCTCAAAAGCGCATTCGTATGCGACTGAGCGATCCAGGCCGCTTTCACAAGTGGGTCCGGCAGCTTCGCCTGGAGAATTTCCAACAGTTCAAGCGAGTATGGCAGGGCGACAACCGGCATGCTATCTATACTCGGCTCTACCGGGAGTTGTGCTGGAGCTTCTACTCGGAGGAAGCAGCCTGCTATGTGCTGAGTAGCCGTATGAAGAACGAAGCGACACGAGCAACTCATCTCAAGTACATCTACAGGTTCTTGGAGGGCCTGGCAGATCCAGAAAACTTCTACTACTTCAAGAAGCAGTGATCAGACCATTGATAATGCGACATTTATAGTTCGTTCCGATGCTATCAATTTACGTGGGGGCGACAGTTGCCTTCGTCTCACTATTGTTTCTGCGCCGTGATGACAAACTCGTGAAGCAGTTGAAACATCAGCGTTCCATGGCTGAGAGTGAACTCCATAACCTCAAGGAGCGACGCAGGAAGGAATCCGCGAAGTATTCTGAGTTGACATAACCGCTGCAGCAACCATCCTTAAGCGAAAAGTTCCTGAGAACACTCAGTGAAGATGAGGAGGCCAAGGACGGTATATTGAAGGTGGTGATCGAGTATCTTGATGGAGCAACAAGTCCTGCAGTGATCAACCAAAACCCGCTGTCCCGATGGATGAAGTTTATCAAGGTGGGCTTCTATGTGCTTGTGTCCATCATTGGGCTCGGACTGGGATGCTGGCTATATTCACTCGCTGGAGCTAAACACGAGCAAATCGATATCGTTGAGATGGTCATGGAGGCTGTCGTCTCGGTCTACCCCAAACTCAACATTACTTAGCCTGAGCTATGATGAACTCAATGCGCTCGATCTTACAGTATTATGAGGCAACTATACAATAGGCAGACAATATCGCTAAGCGGTTGGTATCTACTTCCTAAAGAAACACCTTAATCGTTCAGGACAGGCTGGTCTGTCTGCCAGCAGCCTGCCTATAATTTTTTTCGAAGAGACACAAATTTCCCTGTTATAGAATTTTCGAAGAGTATTCGTAACGATATGCAGCTGACTCAGACTCCTAATAAGTAGGATCCTCCCCGATACGAAGCCATTCGAAGCAGCAACTAATAAGGCTTTTCCTTCGGTATTTGTTGGCGCCATCCGACCTTCCCAGCCTTCCTCGGAAAGCCCTCCACTACTTAAATGCCATTTCTTGGTTCGACAGTAATATTAATTTGTTGCTTTCGATGTACAACTAAAAGAGATCGAGCTACATGCCTACGCCCTACGATGAGTGCTTTGAGGAATGCTTGAATGCTAGGAAGATAAAGCCGGAGCAGGAAGCGCCGCCATCATGCGAATAGGTGCTGGTGCCCACCGAAGTGCTTTTGCAGAGGATGAGAAAGAGAGCGCGTCGCCATCCTAACCAGTCCCTTCTTAACCTAATCGAGCGCTATCGAAACGAGCCGCACCTGCAGGATTTAGTGCGGTTGTTGCAGAAGGAACTTGATCGCGACGATCAACAGCGTTGCATCTGAAGTGTACCAACCCACGCCTTCTGGTGGTGATAGGCAGTCGCACTGTGCGTGCCCGAGTGGTACCTCGCTGCTGGATTTTGATGGTGTGTTTCGTTGGAATTTTAAATCGTTGATGAGTAGTCTCGTACGATGAAGCAGAGTCGCTTGGAACTGATGCGATTGGAATAAATAATAATAAAGTAACCGATGCACAACTATACCATCCCCAACAGGTATCTCGGAGACGCGAAGATGGGCAATTGGTACGAGGAGAAGTGTCTGAAAGAGCATAATTTCAAGGACTACCTCAAGACTAAGGAGCAGGGGAGACTGCTAGCCACGAACCAGCAGGATAAAATCGGTTTCTGTTTGCAGCAGGTAACCGAAGTTAGTTATGCAGCGCGAAGTCAGTAAATCAGAGGACGGGGTACTCCACTTTGGGCAGACAGTGTTACTGGCCAACAAACTCACAGAAGGAGTGTTAAGTTTCAACCCGAACGATAAGATCATTGGCGAAGATGCTTTTGCAGTGACGACCAGCCGTAGCGAAGATGGCCCGGCACTACGAAATGTCTTTACAGTGGAACACTTAACCAATCCCGAATCAAAGGAAGTTGTCAAGTATGGGGATAAGTTCAGGCTGGTAGCAGTGCTGCCCAACAATATCAAGGTACGTGTGAAAGCAACTGTAGTTGTACCTGCAGAGTTGGCCATTGAGCCCTCAACGTGGATCCAAGATCAGCCGAAACCAATAAGCTTCGGTATCCGAAGCAAAGACATCCAACACAATCTGGCTATTCGATAATGTCAACCCGAAGAAACGGTTCGAAGTGAAAGGTAACGAGGTACACTGCAACGACGAAGTGCTTGTGAGGCATGCACTGACAGCACAGTGGTTAGCAGCAGATCGTAACATCTACCTCAATGAGTTCGGAGAAGAATGCGAGGTGTACGTGAAAAGTCATACACATGCCAACAAAACTCAGAATCTGTTCGCCGAGAAGGTTGGACACATAGCGGTGGAGGTGCCACTCCGGGACCAAAAGGACCAGAACTGCTGGAGGCTGGTCACCCAACAATGACAACTTCGACATGAAGAACCATAATAATTGATGTTATTCAATGACGCTGGTGGTGGTGATGGTGGTCCTTCTTGAGGCTTGCTTAGATTTGTTCCTGGAACTCTAGGTCACCATAGAAGGATTGATTGAGCAGGTCCTCTCCGCTGGTATCTGCAGGTGGAGAGTGGTGGGGACGGGTCTGATGACTATTGGACACATAACTGGCCAAAGGGTTTGTATTAGCTGTAGGTTGGTGACGTGACAACCCCGACTCATTTGGTTTGGGCTGGTGATGGTGATGACTGTAGATGTTCTGGTAGCTTGCAGGGTTAACTTGGTACTGGGAAGAATGGGTCATGACTGGTCCTTTGGATTTCTGGATGTTCTCAAGGATGGCTTTCTGCACTTCAGTGTCTTAATCTAACTCATCGTCAAGATAATGCTGAGGAGGTGCTGGGTTATAGTTGTAGCTAACCGTAACCTTTTGTGGCTGGTAGCTGGCAAGGTTACTAGCATGAATTTTACTAGCCTGAGTCGGTGCTTGCTGCGGTTGTGGTTGTTGCTGAGTACTTTGTCGAATGTTGCTCTGTGGGTACTGTTGGCTCAAAGATGAACTCTGAGGGTATATTACTTTTATTCCTGGTTTCAAGGCTGGATCATTGGAGCGGATCAACTGCTGCTGGTCAGCAGACCTCAAAGAAGATTGGATCTATGATGATTGCTGTTGCGTTGACCCTGACTGTCTGACTGATGAAACTTGCTGAACCTGTTGGTTTGTGCCTGTTGCTTGGCGGCTTCCTCCTGTCTGAGAGTAGTTCTGTCCTGCTGAGAAGGAGTCGTTGCTGCGTAGTTGGCTCCTTTCGATTCTTTGACCCAATAGACTTTGCTTAACGAAAATACCCGACGGAGGA
>ERZ724508.916-NODE-916-length-19203-cov-8.894506_pt1 | contig 19203 bp, 20 predicted proteins | sample MGYA00376041_ERZ724508 | MGnify/ENA primary metagenome ERZ724508 (study PRJEB28724, sample SAMN07190887) | wastewater metagenome | isolation source: effluent of sewage treatment plant in Hong Hong | place: USA: Christiansburg, Virginia | collected 2016-03-01 ...
ATCTTTGCATCTTTGCATCTTTGCATTGTTTAATGTTTCACGTGAAACATTGATCCCACTTTAACGCGACGACAACGCCAGTTTGATACCGAATCCAACCAAGAATAAGCCCGCCACTTTTTCCAATACCCGCCCAATGACCGGATTGGCACGGATATGCCCCGCCAGATAGTGCGTCAGCAGTACCGATGTGAGACCATAGAAAAAGGTAATCACCGCAATCGTCACCGCCATAAAGCCGTAGGTTACCAATCCTTGATGGTGTGCTGGATCGACAAACAAGGGGAAGAATGCCATGTAAAACAAAATAGCTTTGGGGTTGAGCAGCGTAATCAAAAACGCCTGACGAAAATAATGCCCTGCTTTGATATGCAGCACCGGAGCAGCACCCGCTTTGGCCCACAGCATTTGAACGCCCAGCCAACCCAAATATACCGCTCCCAGCCACTGCACTGCATTGAAGGCTTGTGGGTATGCGGTCAAGAGCGCGGCAACCCCCGCCACTGCCGACCACATCAACGCCTGATCGCCCGCAATCACACCCAAGGTAGCACCCATGCCGCCCAATATGCCACCTTTGCTGGTGGAGGTAATCAACGCCAAATTCCCCGGCCCCGGAATCAATAAAAAGATGATGATGGTCACCACAAAAGTGCCGTAATCGGTAACGCCTAGCATGGAGATTGACCTATGGTTAAAAAGAAAAAACATGGAAGAGCCATTTTCAGCTTGGTTTCATCCTAGGTGCTTACAGTGAGGGTTCTTTAGCACGCTCTCCCAAAAAGGTTCATTGTATGAAATACCAAACTTTAGCATCCGTTATAACCATCGCTTGTGCATTAAGCGTACCGGGTTTATCTTTTGCGGCACAAGGACAAGGGCAGGGACAAGGCAGCAATGCACAAAATCCATCATTGCAAATACCAGCCGGAGTATTAACCGAACAAGATAAAATAGATTTACACTATTTACAAGAAGAAGAAAAATTGGCGCGTGATGTGTATTTAACATTGCGTTCAAAATTCAATTCCGTTATTTTTCAAAATATCTCAGAATCTGAACAACGGCATACCGATTCGGTATTGAATTTGCTCAATCTTTACCAAATACCCAGTGTTGCGTTGTCAGAAGTGGGAAAATTCCACGATGCCAGTTTGCAAATGCTGTACAACGATTTAATTTTGAGCGGAACCAAAGGTGCTTCCGAAGCTTCATTGGTCGGCGCACTGGTCGAAGAGGTGGATATTGCCGATTTGAAAAAAATGCTCAGTACCACCAAGAACCCGGATTTAATGAACACCTACCGCAAACTGATGACAGCATCCGAGCGGCATTTGAATTCGTTTGTTTCCTTGTGGAAAAGTCAAACGGGTTCCACTGCCTATAAAGCGCAAGTTTTATCCCAAGCTGATGTCGATACCATTTTGGGCTGCAAACCATTGACCGTGAGTTCAGCATTACAAATTCATTTACCCCATTTAAAATATAAAAATATGAATTTATGGGCTACCTTGGATTATTATCAAAATCCAGCCAATGAATATATTTTTGAAATCAGTGATTATGGCGTGAATATAGCGGAAACAAACTGTACTTCGGCAACCTTAGAACCCTTGGATTTGCGTTTGAAAACCCCGTATGCTACCTTTAAGTACATCCCTTCCAATGATGGGAAAATGCGCTTCTCCCTAGAGCAACTCACACCTTAAAACACATTTTTCAGCATACTTGAGAAAGCCACCCGTCACCATGCCCCATCTAAAACATTTTCATTCTATTACTTGGGTTTTGGGTTTAGTCGCTTGCACATCCGCCTTGGCAGTCGCACCCAATCCCATACACCCGGGGGCTGCGGTATTTCAGGCAGCCTGCGCATCGTGCCATGCGCTGGGTGATAAAACCACGGGGATTGCACCACCCGCGTTTGGAATGAAAAACCATGTGATGAAGGCGTACCCCGAACGCGAAGCCTTTATCGCGCATATTGTGCAGTGGACGCAAGCACCGAATGCTGCAAAAACCTTGATGCCGGGGGCGGTGCGGCAATTCGGACTCATGCCCGCTATTCCGCAACTTAGCGCTACCGACCGCCGCGCCGTCGCCGAATTTTTGTACGAAACCGCGATTCAAGAACCGCATTGGTACCAATCCCATTACGAAGAAGAGCATGGGAAAAAACCATAAGCAATCATAAGCAACTATGCGCTTGCTTTTAGTAGAAGATGATGCGGCTTTGCGTGACAGCATAGGCAAGCAACTCAAGCAAACAGGTTTTGCCTTAGACCTTGCTGATAATGGCGTAGATGCCGAATTCCTAGGGGATGAAACCGCTTACGCCGTGGTCATTTTGGATTTGGGTTTGCCCCAGCGCAATGGTTTAGAGGTGCTGCGAAATTGGCGTAAAAAAGGCAACCGCGTCCCGGTGATTGTGTTGACGGCACGCGATACTTGGCATGAGCGGGTGGATGGCCTGAAAGCCGGAGCCGATGATTATTTGGGCAAACCCTTCCACTTTGAAGAATTGCTGGCACGTTTGCAAGCATTGATTCGCCGCAATTGGAATGCCGATTTAGGGCAAAACCAGCTGCATTACCACGGTTTGCAGTTGGATGAAGAACGCCAACAAGTCACATCCCCCGAAGGAACAGTGATGGATTTAACGGGTATCGAATTTCGCCTACTGCGTTACTTTATGCTACACCCGGGGAAACTGTGCAGCCAAGCCCAACTCGCACAACACGTTTATGACCATCCGTATGACCACGAAAGCAATGTAATTGAGGTGTACATCTCCCATCTACGGCGCAAAATTGGGAAGGATTGGATTCAAACTCGGCGTGGACAGGGCTATATTTTTTGCCACACCTTATGAAATCCACGAAATCATTAGAGCGACAATTACAAGCCCAGTTAGCCATTAACTTGGTGTTGGTGATGGTATTGATTTGGGTCGTGGGCAATGTGTTTTCGTATGCCATTCCGCAGGAAACATCGTCACACCGCTTTCGATGGATGTTTCCCATTTTGGCAAGCCTTGGCATCAGCACGATTTTGCTTTTACAACGCTCCATCATTCGGAATACCTTCCGGCAATTGGATGGCATTCGATTGGAACTTCAACAGCTCAAAGCCGGACAAATTTCCCAGCTTAACGAAGTCGTTCCGGCTGAAATGGAATCGTTCGTCAAAGAATTAAACCATTTGCTGCGTTTGATGCACGATAGGTTAGAACGCTCTCGCAACGCTTTGGGCAATTTAGCCCATGCACTGAAAACGCCTTTGTGCTGGCTTCAGCAATACTTGGAGGGTTTGGATAACCCAACCGCCGTTATGCAATGCCAACGCATTCGACAATTAACCGAGCGGGAGTTAAAACGGGCACGTATGGCGGGTTTGGGGAAAACGCTGCAAGATTTTGATCCGCATACCGAATTGCCTATGCTGATTCATGTTCTCCGCCAAGTGCATTTGGCATCACCACAAATTGATTGCACGATATGCCCCGCAATCACCCGCTTTGGGGATCGGGAGGATATGCTGGAACTCATTGGCAATTTACTCGATAACGCCTGTAAATGGGCACGAAACCAAGTGGTATGCCGTGTTTCTTTGGAAAATCACCAAGTGCATATCGTGATAGAAGACGATGGGATTGGTTGCAACGCTGTTGAGTTACAGCAACTCAGCGACCGGGGTGTGCGTTTGGATGAAACCGTAGCAGGCTACGGCCTAGGCTTGGCGATTTGCAAGGATATTGTCCAACTCTACGGTGGCACCTTGGTTTTTGCGCGTTCACCTTCATTGGGCGGGTTACTGGTTTGTGCCAGTGTGGGGCTGCGGACATAGCCACACAATGCAGCGTTGCGCATCCAGCCCGGGGACTTGCAATTGTTTCACGTGAAACATTTTTACATCAGCGGGTAAAACGGCAATTTCTTCTTCAGGGTGTTTGCCCTTCATCGCCATCCATACCCCGCCTTGTGCCAACGCGCCGCGTGACCATGTGGTGAAATCAACCAACGACGCAAAAGCACGCGAGGTAATCACATCATACGAATCAGTCAGCGATTCGACCCGTGCATGAATGCCACGCAGATTCGGCAATCGCAAGCTTGCCGCCACCTGCTGAATGAATGCCGCTTTTTTACCGACCGTATCCACGCAATGCACCGTGACTTCGGGCAAACAAATGGCAAACACGATACCGGGTAAGCCCGCGCCCGAACCCACATCCAGCACGCGAATCGGATTGCGCTCTTGCAACGATGAAACGGCGGCAAGGCTATCCAGCAAATGGTGCGTCAGCATTTCCGCCGGATTGCGCACGGCGGTGAGGTTATAGACTTTGTTCCACTTTTGGACTAAATCCAAATAATCCAGCAGGGTGGTGATTTGGGCAGCGCTTAATGGCAATTGCAGGGTGTGTAGACCTTGCTCTAATTCGGCTTGCAAAGGGCGTGGCATAGGATGTGGCATTACAGCGACTCCTTCGATGTAAATCCTTTGAAGTTGCCTTTTTTCAAATGAATCAGCAGCAGCGAAATCGTGGCGGGCGTAATGCCCGACATGCGCGATGCTTGCCCCAGCGTCTCAGGGCGGTGTTTATTCAGGCGCTGACGGGCTTCGATGCTCAAGGCGCTGACCTGCATATAGTCCAATTCGTCGGGCAGACGCAGATGCTCGTAATGCGCGGCACGTTGCACTTCGTCATTCTGGCGGTCAATGTAGCCGGAATACTTCGCCACAATTTCCACTTGCTCCACCGCTTCGGGCGATAGGGTTTCTTCGGGTTGAAAACGTCCATTGTCCAGCGACATGAGCGCAGCGTAGTTCACATTAGGGCGGCGCAATAAATCGCCTAAACGGTGTTCGTGTTCCAAGGCTTTGCCCAGCACGCGCTCAGATTCAGCGGCGGGTAGATTCTTCGGGCTGACCCAGATACTGCGCAAACGCTCGGTTTCTTGGGCGATGGCATCGCGCTTTTTGCAGAACGCCTCCCAGCGCACATCGTCCACCAAACCGAGTTTGCGTCCGGTTTCAGTGAGGCGGGCATCGGCATTGTCTTCCCGCAGTTGCAGGCGGAACTCGGCGCGGCTGGTGAACATCCGATACGGTTCGGTTACGCCCTTGGTGATGAGATCATCCACCAGCACGCCCAAATACGCCTCGTTGCGGGCGGGAGTCCAGGCGGGCTGTTCACGGGCTTGGAGCGCCGCGTTTAAGCCCGCAAACAAGCCTTGCGCGGCGGCTTCTTCGTAACCCGTTGTGCCGTTGATTTGTCCGGCAAAAAATAATCCGCTGATTTGCTTGGTTTCAAAGCTGCTTTTGAGCGAACGTGGATCGAAATAATCGTATTCAATTGCGTAGCCCGGGCGCAGGATGTGGACGTTTTCCAAGCCCTTCATGCTGCGCACCAATTCGTATTGAATGTCGAATGGCAAACTGGTGCTAATGCCGTTGGGGTAATACTCGTGCGTGGTTAAACCTTCGGGTTCGAGAAAAATCTGGTGGCTTTCCTTATCGGCAAAGCGGTTGATTTTGTCTTCCACGCTGGGGCAATAGCGCGGGCCTACGCCTTCGATTTTGCCCGTGAACATGGGGCTGCGGTCAAAGCCGCTGCGGATGATGTCGTGCGTTTGTTGATTCGTGTGCGTGATCCAGCATGGCATTTGCTGCGGGTGCATGGCGGCATTGCCCATGAAGCTGAAAACGGGCATGGCTGGACTCATACCACCCACCATACCGTCCCCGGGTTGCTCTTCGCACTGGGAGAAATCAATGGTACGTCCATCCAAACGCGGCGGCGTTCCGGTTTTCAAGCGACCTTGGGGGAGTTTCAATTCTTTCAAACGGGCGCTCAAGGAAACCGCTGGCGGATCACCGGCACGCCCTGCGGCGTAGTTATTCAAGCCAACGTGAATTTTTCCATCCAAAAACGTGCCAGCCGTCAGCACCACCGTTTTGGAGCGAAATTGAATGCCGACTTGCGTCACCGCACCCACCACCTTATCGCCTTCCACCATCAAATCATCAACGGCTTGTTGAAAGAGCCATAGATTGGGTTGATTTTCCAAGGTGCGGCGAATCGCAGCTTTGTACAAAATGCGATCCGCTTGGGCGCGGGTAGCGCGAACGGCGTGACCCTTGCTGGAATTGAGTGTGCGAAACTGAATGCCGCTCTCATCGGTGGCGAGTGCCATTGCACCGCCCAGAGCGTCCACCTCGCGCACGAGATGTCCCTTGCCGATACCGCCAATCGACGGATTGCAGCTCATCTGCCCGAGGGTTTCGATGTTGTGGGTGAGCAGCAAAGTCTTGCAGCCCATGCGGGCGGCGGCGAGTGCCGCCTCGGTTCCGGCGTGGCCGCCGCCGACGACGATAACGTCAAAGTGTTGTGGGTAAAGCATGGCAAACCATTCTAATGGGGTGGGATAAAAATAAATTTTCCAAACAGGGTAAATTACCCTCATAATGGTGGTGTATTGTCGGAAAGTTTCGATAGGAATTTGCACGAATTCTGGCGTACAGAGTTTGCGGTGTTTTACCAGTTTCGCGTCTGCTTGAGTCTTCATTGGTTTGTTGATTGCGGTTTGGACACCATCGCGTTTTGAGTTATTTTGAGGAGTCCTGACATGGGCAACAAACTTTACGTAGGCAATTTGCCTTATTCTTTCCGTGACGAAGATTTGCAACAAACATTTGCACCCTTCGGTCTGATCACCAGCGCTAAAGTCATGATGGAGCGCGATACAGGTCGTTCTAAAGGCTTTGGCTTTGTGGAAATGGGCAGCGATGCAGAAGCACAAGCCGCTATCGGTGGTGTAAACGGTCAACAACACGGTGGTCGCGCACTGGTTGTGAACGAAGCACGTCCTATGGAAGCACGTCCTCCCCGCACTGGTGGCAGCGGCGGTTTCGGCGGCGGCCGTAGCGGTGGCGGCGGTTACGGTGGTGGTGGTGGCGGCGGCGGTTACGGCGGTGGCGGCGGCGGCCGTAGCGGTGGCGGCGGTTACGGCGGTGGTCGTAGCAGCTACTAAGCCAATCGCTAAGCCCTTCGCTTAGAGAAATAAAAAGAGCCGCAAGGCTCTTTTTTTATGCCTTGTCGCTTCGATGCTTGCGCGGTCGCCCTGCCAACAAACGATCAAACCACGCATTCGGCAAAAGACGCAATACCTTGGCGACCAGTGCCATGGGCCACGGAATCACACAATAGCTGGTTTGTGCGGCAATGGCAGCAAACGCACGTTCGGCAAAGGCTTCAGCTGAGAGTAGAAACGGCATGGGGTAACGGTTTTGCTGCGTGAGCGGCGTATCGACATACCCGGGGGCAATGGTGACGACTTTCACGCCCGTACCGCGCAATTCTCCACGCAGGCTTTCGCAATAGGCCGTGACTGCTGCTTTGCTGGCACAGTACGCACCATGCCCGGGCAAACCGCGAATCCCTGCCACGCTGCCAATTCCCACCAAAGTGCCTGAACCGCGCTGCACCATCGCTGTGATAAAGGGGTGAAACGTCGCTGCCATACCGAGATTGTTGACCGCAAACGTATGCGCCATCACCGCCAAATCCGAGCGGATGGAACTATCCACCCCGATGCTGATGCCGGCATTGGCAATCACCACATCCGGCACACCTTGGCGCGATATACAGTGCTGCGCGGCATGCAATACGCTATCCACATCGGCTACATCACAGCTATAAATTTGATAGCTATCTGTGCTGATTCCATGCGCGTTAGCCCATGTTTCGATATTTTCGGCGCGGCGTGCAACTAGTGCCAACGCATAGCCCGCACGGTAATAGCGCAGTGCCAATGCCTGCCCAATACCACTGGATGCCCCCGTGATAAAAACTAACGCTGCCATAAAACGCCGCGCACTTTGCCTGTGAGTACGGCTTGTTCGTTCTCGTTAATCAATCCCTTTTCGGCGCTGACGGTGTTGAGTTGGCCTTTTTCGTCAAAGCGGCTGAGTTCAATTTGCTCAACCTCTATCCAATCGCTATCGGCGTAATGCAGGGCTTTGGTGCCACGCACTTCGGTACGAACCCGTCCGGCTGCATCAAAGGTTTTGACGGAAAAATCGTTCAAAAAATAATCCACCTCATGCCGCACGGGGCGCGGCGGTGTGGCGGTGGTTGAGGGCGGAGTCGTGCGTACCAACCAATACGTTCCCAGTGCCAACACGCTCATGGTGATGAGGGGAAAGTAGAGCAGAAAATGCTCCCACGCACTGCGCAGGTAGCGGCGAAGGCGACTGCGTATCATGTAATCATGCGGTGTAGCGTGCCAACAAACGGGCGTATTGACCGCTGGCGGTCAGCAGCACATCGCACAGTTCGCGCACGGCCCCGTTGCCACCCGAACGCTGTGTGACGTAATGGGCGTAGGTCAGCACATCCACATGGGCATTGGCAGGCGCACAGGCGAACGCCGCACGGCGCAGCATGGGAATATCGGGCCAATCATCGCCCATTGCTGCCGCTTGGTTCCAATGCAGCCCCAGCGTAGCGAGGATTTCTTCCGCCGCAGGGCGCTTATCTTCCGTGCCGAAACGGGCGTGTTCAATGCCCAGTGCCGCCAGCCGAACGCGCAGTGCGGGCGAATCGCGCCCCGTAATCACTGCTGGCGTAATGCCCGCTTGTTGCAGCAATTTCAGCCCATGCCCATCCAGCGTATGAAAGCGTTTTAAGACTTCACCGTCTTGCGAAAACAGCAAGCCTCCATCGGTGAGTACGCCATCGACATCGAAGAAAACGACCTTGACGTTTTGCGCTTGTAGCAGCAAAGCGGGATCAAATGTGGAGAGGGGCATCAATGTGGACATCAAATCACCTTGGCACGCATTAGGTCGTGGGTATTGAGTGCGCCACACAGCCCACCCTCGGAATTGACCACCAGTAAAAAGTGAATGCGATGATGCTCCATCATGCCCGCAGCATCTGCCGCCAGTGCATTGGAGGCTATCGAAAGAGGAGCAACGTGCATCACATCCTGCGCGGTTTTGGAGCGCAAATCTGCACCTTGTTCCAATAATCGGCGTAGATCACCATCGGTGAACACGCCCGCTACGCACCCTGCGGCATCGACGACTGCTGTCGCGCCCAAACCTTTGGCACTCATTTCGCGCATCAATTCGCTGAAGGTTGCTTCCAAAGAAACGCGGGGGATAGCGTTGCCCGAACGCATGACATCTGCCACATGGGTCAGCAGCTTGCGCCCCAATGCGCCACCCGGGTGGGAACGGGCAAAATCTTCGGCACGAAAGCCGCGTGCATCCAATAACGCCACCGCCAGCGCATCACCCAGTGCGAGTTGCGCGGTCGTGCTGGCAGTGGGTGCTAAATTCAAGGGGCAGGCTTCTTTATCGACGGTCGTATCGAGCCACACATCGGCGTGTTGTGCCATGGTCGAATCGGCATTGCCCGTCATGCAGATAATCGGCACGCCCAAACGCTTGAGCAAGGGCAAAAGGGTGATGATTTCCTGCGATTCACCGCTATTGGAGAGCGCCAGCACCACATCATGCGGCGTGATCATGCCCAAATCGCCATGACTGGCCTCGGCAGGATGCACGAACATGGCTGGCGTTCCGGTCGATGCCAGTGTGGCGGCGATTTTGCGTCCGATATGTCCGCTTTTGCCCATACCCATGACGACCACGCGCCCGCGATTGGTCAGTACCACTTCTAATGCCCGATGGAACGAGGTGCCGATGCGATTTTTCAATCCCAAAATGGCAGCGGCCTCAATCTCCAGCGTTTCGTGCGCAAGGGCGAGGCTATGTAGAACGCTTGGAATCGCTGATTGCTGCATGGGGATTTTCTTCAACACGGGTGGTTGCAAAATTGCGATCGCCTTTCTTGGCATCGGCTCGGCGTTTACGCCAATTGGCGGCCAAACTACCGCTGGATAGTTTCAGGGATTGAAGCAAGGAACGCCCCTTTCCACTGGAACGCGGCTCATTCGAGGGCATGATCGATTGGTGCGGCAACGCGACGGCGGTGGGTGGGAAAGCGGTCGAAGCACTCTCATCCGCTCCTATGCTGGTGCGGAAGGGGTGTAAAGACCGTGTCGGACGCGCGGGGCTGCGGGTATTGCGGGGGCGTGTGGGTGGATTTTTGATCCGTGACACCAAACTTTCATTGACCCGAAAATACACACTTGTCACCACCAAGTGGTGCTTGTGCTTGGCTTGTTGTATGACTTGGTATTCAATTTCTTCTAAACGGCCGGTATCATGCATCAACTCGCGTGCCATATCCATCATGACCAAATGCTGGTGACCGTCTCCGTCCAACGTCAAGGCCTTGAACTTGTAGCTGGATGCTTCTAAGCCCAGCGTATTCATCACCTCGGTGATCACGGCAAAGAGCAAGTTACGCCGTCCGGCTCGTATCTCGCGTCGGGTGGTGGGCTTTTTATCCTGCGCGGGGGGCGCGTCTTCGGTGAGAACCGATTCTTTATTCGATTCCCTTTTGAGCAACCAGTTCAGTAAGGCCATCATGTATCGTTTGTTACGTTATTACGTCGTTACGTCAGGGTCAATAATGGAGAGAGTATAGGACGGTATATCCGTCATTTACCGATACAAAACTGGGTGAAGATTACGCCCAATAAATCGTCTGGTGTAAAAGCGCCGGTGATTTCGCTTAACGCATTTTGCGCCAGCCGCAATTCTTCCGCCAACAGTTCCAAGACCACAAAGGGCGCGGTGAAATGCGCGGCGGCGGCATCCAAGTGCTGGTTCACGGTGCGCAGAAGTTGTAAATGCCGCTCGCGGGCAATGAAAAGTCCTTCACCACTGGCTTGCCACCCCACGGTTTCGAGAACCGATCGGCGCAATGTTTCCAAACCCGCTCCGGTTTTGGCGGATATGGCAATGCCCTTATGCGTATCAGTACCAGTACCAGTACCAAGAGACACATCGCACGAATCGGCTTTATTCCATACATTCATGAGCGGCACACTGGCGGCGATTTTTTCGGCAATTTCCCGCGCAATCGACGCATCATCGGCTTGGTAGTCTGCCTGACCACGGCGGGTTAAATCGTGCAGAAACAACACGGCATCGGCACGCCCAATGGCATCCCAAGTGCGGGCGATGCCGATTTGTTCGACTTCATCGTCACTTTGGCGCAATCCAGCGGTGTCGATAACGTGTACCGGAATGCCTTCGATTTGGATGGTTTGCTGCACTTTATCGCGCGTTGTCCCCGGAATGGGCGTGACAATCGCCAACTCAGCCCCCGCCAGCGCATTCAGCAGGGACGATTTACCGACATTCGGCTGACCCGCAATCACCAAGCTAATGCCATCGCGCAACAACGCGCCCTGCGTGGCACGCTGCATCAAGGCCGTGAGCTGGTTTTGAATGCGGGTGAGCTGCGCCAAGGCATCGGATTCTTCGACAAAATCAATTTCCTCTTCGGGGAAATCAAGGTGCGCCTCCACCAACATCCGCAGGTGGATAAGGGCATCTTTGAGCGTATTCACTTCGCGGGAGAACACGCCGGAAAGCGATTGGGCGGCACTGCGGGCAGCGGCTTCGGTGCTGGCATCAATCAAATCGGCAATCGCTTCCGCTTGGGCGAGGTCGATTTTGCCGTTCACAAAAGCACGTTCGGAAAATTCCCCGGGGCGTGCCAAACGCATAAAGGGAAGCTGGGGCGATGCCGCTTCTAAGCACCGTGCCAGCAGCAACTGCAAGACAACTGCGCCGCCGTGTGCTTGCAATTCCAACACATCCTCCCCCGTGAAGGAGTGGGGAGCGGGGAAGAAAAGTGCCAACCCGTGATCAATTGGGACACCGTGGGCATCGTGAAAGGGCAGATACGTCGCTTCACGCGGGCGCAACGGGCGACCCAGCCATTGTTCTGCCCACGGGCGCAGATTTTTTCCGCTGACCCGCACAATACCCACCGCTCCTCGGCCTTGGGCGGTGGCAATGGCGACGATAGGGTCGCTATGTGTCATGAACTTTGCCCGTTCAGAATTTGGGCATGTAGAACTTTGGTGGCACGCCCAAACGGGTGTTGATGACCCACTGTTGGGCGATCGTCAAGATGTTGTTGGCGATGTAGTACAACACCAAACCAGCAGGGAAGAAGAAGAACATGACGCTGAACATCATGGGCATCAACCACATCATTTTGGCTTGCATTGGGTCGGGTGGCAATGGATTCAGCGAGGTTTGCAACAACGTAGTCACCGCCATCAGGAAGGGCAAAATGAAATACGGGTCGGGCTTGGACAAGTCGTGAATCCACAAAATCCAAGGCGCATTGCGCATTTCCACGCTAGAGAGCAGCACCCAGTACAAGGCAATGAACACCGGAATTTGGATGAAGATAGGCAAGCAACCGCCCATTGGGTTCACCTTTTCTTCGCGGTACATGCGCATCATTTCTTCTTGCATCTGCTGCGGCTTGTCTTTCAGGCGCTCACGCATTTCCATGATGCGGGGGTTGATGATTTTCATCTTCGCCATGCTTGCCATCGACTTGGCGTTTAACCAATAGAACGCAATTTTGAGCAGCAGTACCAGCGCCACGATCGACCATCCCCAGTTTTGGATCATGCCGTAGAGCTTATCCAACAACCAGTACAGGGGTTTGGCGATAACCGTGAACATGCCGTAGTCTTTCAGCAGTTCCAACCCGGGGGCGAGGGCTTCGAGTTGCTTTTCTTCCTGCGGGCCAACGAATAATTTGGCGGTCAACGCGCGACTGGAATTGGGCAAAATGCCTTCCAGCGGAACGACAGCCGTCGCACGGTAGCAGCAATTGGGAACGGACGAACCAATATCAATGCCGTCTAACGAAATTGTGCGTTGCAAGCCTTCCGGCAAAATCCATGCGCTGGCGAAGTAATGCTGTGCGATAGCGATGTACCCATCGGTCGATTGCTTTTCGTATTCGGCTTTTTTCTTCTTCACATCCTCAAACTCTGCCTTTTGGTAGTGCTTGGCGGAGGTGTAAACCACAGGCCCCGTAAAGGTTTGGTAGAAATACGAAGTGCCAGCGGGTGGCGTGCCATCGCGTACCAGTTGCAGGTAAAGCTGTGCTGAAATCGGTGCGCCCGATACGTTCACTACTTCGTGCTTTACGTCCATATCGTAAGCACCTCGGCGCAGAGTGTAGGTCTTGATGAGCTTCAGCCCACCGACTTCGGCGGAGGTGAATTGCACGCTTAATTCGTTCTGCCCCTCTTTCAAGGCACGGTCACCGGAAATGGTCATCGGTGTTTTGTGCGTGGGGAAGGCAACCGTTGCACCGCCACCAATCAATCCGGTTTGCGCGACGTAGAAGCGATCTTTGCTGTCATCCAACAACACAAAGTTACTTTTCTTGTTTTCTAAATCCGTGTGTTTGAGAAACTCAGACCGCACGAGAGAGCCGCCTTCGGATTCAAACGTCAGCTTGAGGACATCGGTCAGAACTTCAAAATGTTGTTTGGCGACCACCGGTGCGGCGGGTGCAGCAGCGGGGGTTGGCGTGGTAGCGGTAGCCGGTGCGTTGGTGGCAACCGGAACACTCGCACCCGAGGCAGCTGCTTGAGCCGCTTGTTGTGCCGATGGTGGGGGGAAGAAAGTGGCTTTTCTACCGTTGTATAACTGCCATTGGTCCCAAAGCAGCACCATGGAGAAACCAAAGATCATCCACAAAATGATGCGACGAGTAGTATCGTTCATACAGAATTCTTTTCAGACGAAGGAGGAGGGTCAGCCCATAAGCGACTAAATAATCGGGGGGGCTGCGCGGGAACCGGATCAACACCACCCGCGCACCAAGGATGACAGCGCCCAATGCGACACGCCGTTAAATAAGTGCCAGCCAACGCACCATGCTGTTGTAACGCTTGGAGGGAATAAGCCGAGCAGGTGGGTTCAAAGCGGCACGACGAACCCAGCCACGGACTTAAAAATAGCCGATAGGATTTCACCACACCGATGAGGAATGATTGCATCATAGTTGCACCCTCTATCACGCTTTGGAAAAAAGCTGCTGCAATTCGGCGCGAATCGCCGCTTTAAGCTGCTCTGAACTGGCGCTCATAAACTGCGTCCGGTCAAACGATGCCCGCAGACGCACGACATGAACGCATCGGGGGAGGCGATCTTCTACACTGGCTGCTACCGCGTAAACCTGACGGCGAATCGCATTGCGCGTCACCGCACGTTTGGCCCATCGTTTGGGTAACAACGCGCCCAGCCAAAGGTCAGAATCGGCTGAGGTGCAACAGTGCAGGGAAAAGTGAACGGTTCGCGCCAGCGGACGCTGCGATAGCGCGGCTTCAAATTGAGGCCGCGTCTTCAAACGCTGCACGCCAGATACGCCGAGGCGAATTAAACGGCCAAACGCTTGCGACCTTTAGCGCGGCGTGCGTTGATAACAGCGCGACCACCGCGTGTTTTCATGCGAACCAGAAAACCGTGGGTGCGAGCGCGGCGTGTTTTGGAGGGTTGGTAAGTACGTTTCATGTTTTGATTCCTAATCCTAAGTCTTTAAGCCAATAAGTCAACTTCCCTGCATGAAACAAGGAAACTGCGCATTATCCCGCAAATTTTTGATAAACGCTGAACGAAATACAAGAATCGTTGCGCAGGGCTGTGGATAAGCTTTTAATAAACTACAATTTGCGGCCCGTTAAGCCATCAATTATCCACAGAAATACACCCTAACGATGTCAGATGGACGCATGTCAAACAGTGGCTTTTCCCTTGAGAACGATGCCGGACAGAGCTTGTGGCAAAGCTGCATTGATCAACTTGCCCAAGAATTGCCTGAGCAGCAATTCAACACTTGGATAAAACCGCTCAATACCCGCGTGGCCAGTGATTTTTCTAAGATCACCATCTTCGTTGGCAACCGTTTCAAGCTGGATTGGGTACGCGCCCAGTATGGCGGTCGCATTGCGTCCTTGCTCGAAAAAATTTACGGGCAATCTATCGCGGTGGAACTGGCTATCACCCCGCGTGAGGCGATGGTACGCCCCGCAGCCCCTCCGCCAGCCCCTGCTATGCCCACGGCCAGTGCAGAATATCGCACCGAGCATCGTGCCGATACGCGCTTGGTTGATAACACGGCTGCCGCCATCTCCATCCCCTTTGAGCCACCGCGTGAAACCACCACGTCCATTAGTCTGCCACGCAATCGGCTGAATTCCATCCTGACGTTTGATACGCTGGTGGAAGGTTCTGCCAACCGCATGGCACGGGCGGCGGCAATGCACATTGCGTCGATGCCCGGTGTGTTGTACAACCCGCTGTTTATTTACGGCGGTGTGGGTTTGGGGAAAACGCATTTGATGCACGCGGTGGGCAACCAGTTGCTGGTGAATCGACCCGCTGCCAAGGTACTCTATATCCACGCCGAGCAATTTGTGTCGGATGTGGTGAAGGCCTATCAGCGCAAGACGTTTGATGAGTTCAAAGAGTATTACCACTCGTTGGACTTGTTGCTGATCGACGATGTGCAATTCTTCGCTAATAAGGATAGAACGCAGGAAGAATTTTTCAACGCTTTTGAAGCGTTATTGGCCAAAAAATCCCACATCGTGATGACCAGCGACACCTATCCCAAAGGGCTGGCGGATATTCATGAACGGCTGGTGTCACGCTTTGATTCCGGCCTTACCGTGACCATTGAGCCGCCCGAATTGGAAATGCGGGTCGCCATCCTCATGAACAAAGCCCACGCCGAAGGCAGTGCCATGCCGGAGGAAGTGGCGTTTTTTGTCGCCAAAAATGTACGCTCCAACGTGCGGGAGCTGGAAGGGGCGTTGCGAAAAATACTGGCGTATTCGCGTTTCAACCAAAAAGAGATTTCGATCCAGTTGGTGAAGGACGCGCTGCGTGATTTACTGGCGATCCAAAACCGACAAATTTCGATGGAAAACATCCAAAAAACGGTGGCAGATTACTACAAAATCAAGGTCTCGGACATGTATTCCAAGAAGCGCCCCGCTAGTATTGCGCGTCCGCGCCAAATCGCCATGTATCTCGCTAAGGAGCTGACCCAAAAAAGCCTCCCCGAGATCGGCGAATTGTTTGGGGGGCGCGACCATACCACCGTGTTGCACGCCGTGCGCAAAATTGGTGCGGAACGCCAACAATCGACCGAATTGAATCAACAACTACACGTACTTGAGCAAACGCTCAAGGGCTAATTTTTCATCCATTTTTACGCATTTTCATAAGAGGTAAGTCCAGATGATCGTATTGAAATCAACACAAAAAGAGTTTTTGACCGTCCTGCAATCCGTTGCAGGTATCGTCGAACGTCGCCACACCTTGCCTATTTTGGCAAACGTGCTGCTGCGCAAAACAGGTACAGCGTTGCAATTCACGACCAGCGATTTGGAAATTCAAATTCGCACCACCGCCCAATTGGATGGTGATACCGAAGATTTCAGCACCACCGTGGGCGCACGCAAGTTGATTGACATTTTGCGCACCATCCCTGCCGACCAAACCGTATCGCTGGAATCCAGCCAAAACAAGGTCATCCTCAAAGGTGGCAAGAGTAAATTTACCTTGCAAACACTGGCGGCCGAAGATTTTCCCTTGGTGCAAGAATCGGCGAACTTCGGCCCCGCCTTTAGCGTGCCGCAAAAAGCGTTGAAAGATTTGCTCAATCAGGTGGCGTTTGCGATGGCCGTGCACGATATTCGCTACTACCTGAACGGTATTTTGTTTGTCGCTGAAGGTTCGCAACTGAGTATCGTCGCTACCGACGGACACCGTTTGGCCTTCGTTTCCGCCACGCTGGATATGGAAGTTCCCAAGCAAGAAGTGATTTTGCCGCGCAAAACGGTCATCGAATTGCAACGCCTGCTCTCCGATGCCGATGGCGCGATTGAAATGCAGTTTGCCAGCAATCAAGCCAAGTTCTTGTTTAGCGGCATGGAGTTTGTCACGAAGCTGGTCGAAGGCAAGTTCCCCGATTACAACCGTGTGATTCCCCGCAACCACAAGAACCATATCACGATGGGACGCGCGGCCTTCCTCGCCAGCTTGCAACGTACCGCGATTTTGACCAGCGATAAATTCAAAGGTGTGCGCCTCAACATCGACCCGGGTGTGTTGCAAATTTTGTCCAACAACGCCGAGCAAGAAGAAGCCGTGGACGAAATCGACATCGACTACACCGGTGATTGCATTGAAATCGGCTTTAATGTGACCTACTTGATTGATGTGTTATCCAATATGGATCAGGACATGGTGACGTTGGAACTATCCGATGGCAATAGCTCGGCGCTGTTTACCATCCCAGACAACCCCACATTCAAGTATGTCGTAATGCCTATGCGCATCTAGTTACCCTCACCCCTGCCCTCTCCTTGTGGGAGAGGATTGGGGTGCAAGGTGCTTTCATTTGAGTTTGATTGCGTTTGAGTGAGTTTGATTGAGTTTGTTGAAAGTGAACGATGACCGAAGAAAATAAAAACAATGCCAATGCTGTACCCAATGCTGTGCATACCGGAGAAGGGGGTGCGGACAGTTCCAACTTTCAACCCACCATCGACACCAATCAGGCGGGCGCAACCGAGGCGTATGGCGAAGGTTCGATCCAGATTCTGGAAGGGTTAGAGGCCGTTCGCAAACGCCCGGGGATGTACATCGGCGATACGTCCGACGGCACGGGCTTGCACCATCTGGTGTTTGAGGTGGTCGATAACTCCATCGACGAAGCGCTTGCCGGACATTGCGATGACATCGTGGTCACCATCCATGCCGATAATTCCATCAGCGTGACCGATAACGGGCGCGGGATTCCGACGGGCATCAAGATGGATGATAAGCACGAACCCAAGCGTTCTGCCGCTGAAATCGCGCTCACCGAACTGCACGCGGGCGGTAAATTCAACCAAAACAGCTACAAAGTGTCGGGCGGTTTGCACGGCGTGGGCGTGAGCTGCGTGAATGCGCTTTCCAAAATGCTGCGCCTCACCGTGCGGCGCGATGGCAAAGTCCACGTATTGGAATTTTCCAAGGGATTCGTGCAAAACCGCATCATTGAGGTTACCAATGGCGTGGAAGTGTCTCCCATGCGCATCACGGGCGATACCGAACGGCGCGGCACGGAAGTCCATTTCTTGCCCGATTTGGACATTTTCCCGCAGAATAACGATTTCCATTACGAGATTTTGTCGAAACGCCTGCGCGAATTGAGCTTCCTGAACAACGGCGTTCGTATCCGCTTGAAAGACGAGCGCACGGGCAAGGAAGACGATTTCTCCGGTGCAGGTGGTGTAAAAGGCTTTGTGGATTTCATCAACAAGGGCAAAACCATTTTGCACCCCAACGTATTCCACGCGATGGGCGACCGCCAAAGCGACCAAAACACCAATATCGGCGTGGAAGTGGCGATGCAGTGGAACAGCGGCTACAACGAGCAGGTGCTGTGCTTCACCAACAACATTCCGCAGCGGGACGGTGGTACGCATTTAACCGGACTGCGGGCTGCGATGACGCGTGTCATCAACAAATACATTGACGAAAGCGAATTGGCGAAAAAAGCCAAAGTCGAAGTCTCTGGCGACGATATGCGCGAAGGATTGTGCTGCGTGTTGTCGGTGAAAGTTCCCGAGCCGAAGTTTTCCAGCCAAACCAAAGACAAACTCGTTTCCAGCGAGGTGCGCGGGCCTGTAGAAGACATTGTGAGCAAGCTCTTGGCGGATTACCTGCAAGAGCGCCCCAACGATGCCAAAATTATCTGCGGCAAAATCATCGAAGCCGCCCGCGCCCGCGAAGCCGCCCGCAAAGCCCGCGAAATGACACGCCGCAAAGGGGTGTTGGACGGCATGGGCTTGCCCGGCAAGCTCGCCGACTGCCAAGAAAAAGACCCCGCTTTGTGCGAAATCTACATCGTGGAGGGCGATTCGGCGGGGGGTTCAGCCAAACAAGGGCGTGACCGGAAATTCCAAGCGATTCTGCCCCTGCGCGGCAAAATTTTGAATGTGGAAAAAGCGCGTTACGAAAAACTCCTGACCAGCAACGAGATTTTGACGCTCATCACCGCGCTCGGAACTGGTATCGGCAATACGGGTGGCGGCGCAGATGGAAAAGGCGGTAGTGACGATTTCAATGTAGCCAAACTGCGCTACCACCGCATCATCATCATGACCGATGCGGACGTGGACGGCGCACACATTCGCACGCTGCTGCTCACGTTCTTCTACCGCCAAATGCCGGAAT
>ERZ724508.917-NODE-917-length-19196-cov-6.174338_pt1 | contig 19196 bp, 16 predicted proteins | sample MGYA00376041_ERZ724508 | MGnify/ENA primary metagenome ERZ724508 (study PRJEB28724, sample SAMN07190887) | wastewater metagenome | isolation source: effluent of sewage treatment plant in Hong Hong | place: USA: Christiansburg, Virginia | collected 2016-03-01 ...
CATACATATCTTCTGCAGGTTCGCCAACTGATAAACCTCCAATGGCATTTCCTTCCGCATTTTTAGAAGCAATAAATTCAGCCGATTGTATTCTCAAATCTTTATAAACCGAGCCTTGTACAATTGGAAATAATGCTTGCGGATAACCGTATTTTGGCTCAGTTTCGTTAAAACGAGTAATACATCTATCTAACCAACGGTGTGTTAAGCCTAAGGAATTTTTCGCATACTTATAATCACAAGGATAAGGAGTACATTCATCAAAAGCCATCATAATATCAGCTCCAATAGTACGCTCAATATCCATCACACTTTCGGGCGTAAACAAATGTTTACTACCATCTATGTGCGATTTAAATGTTGCTCCTTCTTCCGTTAACTTACGTGAATTAGCTAAGGAAAATACTTGGTATCCACCGCTATCCGTTAAAATTGGCTTTTCCCAACCATTAAATTTATGCAAGCCTCCTGCTCCTTCTAATACTTCTAATCCTGGACGTAAGTAAAGATGATAAGTATTTCCTAAAATAATTTGAGCTTTAATATCATCTCTTAATTCATGCTGATGTACTGCTTTTACTGTAGCAGCTGTGCCAACAGGCATAAAAATAGGAGTTTGTATTTGACCATGAGCGGTTTCAATAACACCTACTCTGGCTTTTGATTGTTTGTCTTTATGAAGAAGCGAAAATTTCAATGCTAATTTTTTGCGTAAAGATACATTTTTAACTAAAAGAGTGATTGAATTGAAAAATTAGTCTACTGATTTTACCACTTATTAGCAAAAAACAACCAGATACAAAGTGCAAATGTAAAGTTCTGTTAAAAGCGCTGCTTTGGCATAAGCATTGAAATTAGGTATACAACTAACAATAAAAAAATAACATCATGAAAACCTCTATTAAAACATTAACTACTATTTGTACAGTAATTATTAGTTTAAGTGTAACTGCTCAACGAAATCATAACGGTGGCAGTAATTCACCTCAACCGCAAAACCAACCTCAACCACAAAATAATCCTCAACCAAATCAACATAATAATCATCATGGTTGGTCGGGAAATAATCATCACCCAAATTGGGGAGGTAGCGTAAATATTCACATTGGTGGTTTTCCAAATAATTATTACAATAATAATTATGAATACGGTGGTGGTTATAATAATTACTACAGCATTAAAAAAGCTGCAAGAAATTCTATCCGTCAATCGGCTAATGTTATCGGGCAAGCTTTACAATTTAGTGATTGGAATGATACATATTCTCCTTGGTTAGCAAAAGCAATTCGTCACCAACAATATGCTAAACAATTATATTTTTGGGGAGATTACGCAGGTGCTTTAAACCACGCTGAACGTGCAGGTTTCTTAGCTTGGAACACCTTAAGTTACTTTAATAATGCTTATGGATATGATGATGGTTTTGCTGGTAATAATTATCCTAACCCTTACAGCGACCCAAACAATCCGTATTACAGACAAAGTACTCCAAATACTACAACGCAACCAAACACTGGTTCTGACGAAGATTTTGGATACAGAAAAGGTAATAGCGATAAAACAAAAGAAGAAAGTGGTTCTGTAAAAAGGGAAAATCAATCTTCACCAACTAATACGCAAAAAGTAGATAAAGCGCAATTAGACGGTTCGTTACCTCAAAGTAAATTAAACGACAGAGAGCTTTTAAAAACAAATGTAAAAGATTTGGATATTGAGTAATCTATAAATAATCCCGTTAAAAAGTCCGACTAATACAGTCGGACTTTTTTATTTATATTTAACGCATGTTTCAAAAAATTCCAAATTACATTTTAGCAATCATTAGTGGTTTATTATTTAGCGCTGGTTGGTTTGCTCCCTTAACTATTTTATTATTTTTTGCTTGGGTTCCATTATTTATTATTGAAGATAGAATTTCGAATAGCGATAGCATCAAACGCAAAAAATTAAAAATCACTTGGTTAAGCTACTTTGCATTTTTTATTTGGAATATCTGTGTGACTTGGTGGATATATTATGCTTCATTTGGAGGAGCTGCCATGGCCATAGTTTGCAATCCTATTTTTATGTGCGTGGTATTTATGATGTGGCACAACTTAAAACGTCGCATCAACAAACCTTGGGCAATATGGCTGTTAATTCCTATTTGGTTAGGATATGAATACGGACATACTTTATGGGATTTAACTTGGAGTTGGTTAATACTTGGAAATGCATTTGCCTTTAATCACAACTGGGTACAATGGTACGAATTCACTGGTACATCGGGCGGAAGCTTATGGGTATTAATAGTCAATATTTTATTTTTTAATGCTATTAAAAATCCAAATTATAATATCAAACAATTTGCAAAGCCTGCTGCATTTATAATTGTGCCGATTGCAGTATCGTATTTAATTTTATCAATTTGTACTACTCAAGCATACTCTACTGGTAGTTATAAAACAGTAATTGTTCAACCTAACGTTGACCCTTACAATGATAAATTTTATTTTGCTCCTGAAATCCAACTACATAATTTATTAATTCAATTGCAAGGAAAACTAGATTCCACAATTGATTTTTTAGTATTACCAGAAACATTTTTAACGGAAGATTTTACTGAAGGGCAGGAAAACGAATCTTACAGTCTACATTTTTTAATGGATAGCATTTTAGCGTCCAATCCAAACTTAACTATTATTGCAGGTGCAAGCACATTCAACGTTTACAAGCCAGGTCAAGCTAAAAGCTCAACCGCTCGTCGCGACGGGAATTCTGACGTTTATTATGATTATTTCAATACAGGATTACAGCTAAATAAAAAAGGCATTTCATATTATCATAAATCAAAATTAGTTCCTGGTGTTGAGCGCATGCCATTCCCTGCACTATTTAAACCTTTAGAAAGTTTTGCGATTGATTTAGGAGGAACAATGGGAAGTTTAGGAACGCAAGATGAAAGGGGGGTGTTTTATAGTCATGATAAAAAAGTATGCATTGCACCAGTAATTTGCTACGAAAGTGTGTACTCAGATTATGGAGCCGATTATGTTAGAAATGGAGCTAATTTGATTTTTATTTTAACCAATGATGGCTGGTGGGATACAAGTCCTGGTCACCGACAACATTTAGCTTATTCCCGATTACGTGCTATTGAAACTCGTAGAGAAATTGCGCGTTGTGCTAACACCGGTATTTCTTGCTTTGTAACACCTTACGGTGAAATTGAACAAGCTACGCCTTATTGGGAACAAGCGATTATCAGTAAAAGTATGACGCCAAACAATAATCAAACTTTATTTGTGAAGTTTGGGGATATTATCTCTTATTCTTCGGCTTTTTTAGCAATTTTAATATTTATTTGGAGTCAAATATTACGTTTTAAGAAAGCATCGCACAAATAAATCAAAAAAACACTTATTTTTTATTTATCACTGTTCTTTCAATTAAAATTGTATTTTTAATGTATGATGAAGCGATTAGTAACTATTGTGTGTTTTTTCATTGCTATTTCAATCTCAATTGAAAAAAGTTTTGGACAAAAAGAGGTAGCCGATAGTTTATTTAAAACATTAAAAACTTCTATACCTGATAGCACACGAGCAAAAAACTTAGTGACGCTAAGCGAAGTAGCTGGTTGGCGAGTAGGAAAATATGATACTGCGCTTATACTAGCAAATGAAGCAAAAAAACTGTCCGAAAAAATAAATTTTAAATCAGGTATAGCAAATTCATATAACAATATTGCTAATGTGTATTATTTTCAAGAAAATTACAAGGAAGCACTCAAAAACTATTCATTAGCGTTAGCAATTTATCAAGAAATTGGTTCTAAAAAAGGTATTGCCAATACGAACAATAATGTCGCAAATATTCAGGCAAATCTTGGAAACTATAACGAAGCACTTAAAGCGTATTTTTCGGCACTTAAAATTTTTGAAGAACGCGGCGATAAGAAACTTATAGCGGCAATGTATGACAATATATGTATGATATACGAATATCAAAAAAATTACGAGGAAGCTATTAACTATTGTAATAAAGCTCTAACTCTTCAAAAAGCAGTCAACGACAAATCAGGAATAGAATATTCATATTTCAATATTGGACGGATCTATTCTGAGCAAAAAAATTACACTAAAGCATTGGAATACGACTCTTTAGCTTTAATACTCACTATTGAGTTAGATGATAAAGTTGGGAGTGGCAATATATATAACAACGTTGGTAATATATATTCTAATACGGGAAATTATGATAAAGCCCTTGAAGCTTATTTAAAAGCTAAAAATATTTATGAATCTGTTGACTATCAAAGAGGGCTAATGTATTTATACAATAATATTGGAACGATTTATACTAAACAAAGAAAAGTTCGAGATGCATCATTGTTGTTGCAAAAATCTTTAACTATGGCGCAAGAATCCGCCGATAAATTTCAAATACAACTTAGTTATCTGAGTTTAGCGAAACTTGACAGTGTTACAGGTAATTACAAAAGTGCTTTTAATAATTACAAACTTTATACTATTTATAAAGACAGTCTTATTAACGAAGAAAACACCAAAGCTACTGTACAAACTCAAATGCAATACGAATTTGATAAAAAGCAAACTGCTGATAGCCTTAAAGCAGAGGATGTTCGTATACTAAACAACTTAAAATTTGAACAGGAAAAAAAACAACGTTGGTTTTTGTATAGTGGTTTAGCTTTGGTAGTATTGTTTGCTGGGTTTCTATTCAATAGATTTAAGATAACACAAAAACAAAATATAATTATCACTGAACAAAAACATGTAGTAGAAGAAAAACATAAAGAAATAACAGACAGCATTAATTACGCAGAACGCATTCAGCGGAGTTTATTGGCTAGTTCAGAACTTTTAGATAATAACTTAAACGAATACTTTGTGTTTTTTAAACCCAAAGACATAGTTAGTGGTGATTTTTACTGGGCAAGTAACCTTTCAAATAAAAATTTTGCTTTAATAGCAGCTGATAGCACTGGACACGGCGTACCAGGCGCAATTATGAGCATCTTAAATACCGCCTGCCTAAACGAAGCGGTAAAAGAAGGCTATACAAAGCCCAATGAAATTTTAGACAGAACTCGAGAAAAAATTATTTCTGTTCTTAAACGAGACGGTAGTGTAGAGGGTGGAAAAGATGGAATGGATTGCAGTTTGTTAGTATTCACTCCTACAAATCAGCAAGAAGAGAAAAACTACATGAAACTTTATGTTGCATGCGCTAATAATCCTGTATGGATAGTGAGAGCAAGCGCCTTGGAAAACACTTCCTTTGAGCGAAAAGACGGCTTTTTTGAAATTCATCCTGATAAAATGCCTGTGGGTAAACATGATAAACAAAATGAACCGTTTACTTTACATGAAATTGATTTACAGAAAGGCGATTTGGTTTACACCATGACGGATGGCTACCCAGACCAGTTTGGTGGTCCAAAAGGAAAAAAATTTATGACCAAAAATTTACGTGAGCTTCTTATTAAAAATGCTCATTTACCAATGTCTGATCAAAAACAATTATTAAAACAAACATTCAGTAACTGGACTGGCAATTTAGAACAAGTAGACGATGTGACAGTGATTGGAATAAAAATATAATCATTAAATGGAAACAAGATTCTAAAACGCAATTATTTAGAAAAAAAGTCTTAATATTTCGTAAATTTGGGTCGTTAAATTTAAAACACAAACAAAACACTATATATGGAAAAATTTGATGTAACCATTATTGGTTCTGGTCCTGGAGGATATGTTGCTGCAATACGCTGTGCACAATTAGGAATGAAAACTGCTTTAATTGAAAAATACCCAACTTTGGGTGGCACTTGCTTAAACGTAGGTTGTATTCCTTCAAAAGCATTATTGGACTCATCTGAACATTTTCACAATGCAGTTCATAATTTTAAAGAGCATGGTATTGAAGTAAAAGCACCAAAAGTAAATTTAAAACAAATGATTGAGCGTAAGCGCGGTGTTGTAAAAATGACTTGCGATGGTATCAATTTTTTAATGAAGAAAAATAAAATTACGGTTTATACTGGTGTTGGAAGTTTTGAATCTAAAACAGTTATAAATATTACTAAAGCGGATGGAACTAAAGAACAAATTGAAACGGGAAAGGCGATTATTGCTACAGGGTCAAAACCAGCTTCGTTACCAGGCATTGAAGTAGACAAAAAACGCATCATTACTTCTACTGAAGCATTAGAAATGACTGAAATCCCTAAACACTTAATTATTATTGGTGGTGGCGTTATTGGTTTAGAATTAGGAAGTGTGTATGCGCGTATTGGTTCTAAAGTTTCAGTCGTTGAATTCATGGATCGTTTAATTCCAGGTATGGATGCAGGGTTAGGAAAAGAATTACAACGAGTGATGAAGAAAGATTTGAAAGTAGAATTTTTCATGAAACACAAAGTAGAAAGCGTTGTATCAAAAGGTAAAGAAGTAACTGTTACTGCAGATAATGGCAAAGGTGAAAAAATTGAAATCAAAGGTGATTATGTATTAATGGCTGTTGGTCGTAAACCATATACTGAGGGATTGAACTTAGAAAAAGCTGGCGTTAAATTAGATGCTCGTGGACGCGTTGAAGTTGATGCTCATTTAAAAACTAGCGCTGATAATATTTATGCGATTGGTGATGTAGTAGTTGGCGCCATGTTAGCTCACAAAGCAGAAGAAGAAGGTGTATTTGTTGCTGAGCAATTAGCAGGACAAAAACCTCATATTGATTACAATTTAATTCCTGGTGTTGTTTATACATGGCCTGAAGTGGCGGCAGTTGGACAAACAGAAGAGCAATTAAAAGAAAAAGGTATTAAATATAAAGTTGGTTCTTTCCCATTCAAAGCAAGCGGAAGAGCTCGTGCTAGTATGGACACAGACGGTTTTGTAAAAGTATTAGCTGACGAAACAACTGATGAAATTTTAGGAGTTCACATGATTGGTCCACGTACAGCTGATATGATTGCAGAAGCGGTTGTAGCCATGGAATACAAAGCAAGTGCTGAAGATATTTCTCGTATGAGTCATGCACATCCTACATTTACTGAAAGCTTAAAAGAAGCTGCTTTAGATGCTACAGGAAAACGTGCTTTACATATTTAATTATAATTAAATTATACAGACCTGCTAGGTTTTAAAAACCTAGCAGGTCTTTTTGTTATTATGAACGAAGAATTAGACCCAAAAACATATCCAATTGGTAAAGCGCAAAATCGTGAATTCACCAAAGAAGTTTTATATCAATCTATTTTAATGATTGAATCGGCGCCTTTAAGATTGCGCCAGCGTATTACAACGTTAAATGAAGAAGAGCTAGAATTGAAATACCGCGAAGGCAGTTGGACAGTGAGACAAATTGTGCATCATGTAGCCGATTCACACATGAATATGTGGATTCGTTTTAAACATGCGCTAACACAAGATAACCCAACGATTCAACCTTATAACCAAAATGTGTGGGCAGATTCTGCTGATTACAAATCAGCGCCATTAGAAAGTTCTTTGTTAATTTTTGAAGGCGTTCAAATGCGTTTTTCAAATTTATTAAAAACCATGAGCGAAGCTGATTTTAAAAGAACGTACATGCACCCAGAATATAACAAACAATTTGTTTTAGGAGAAGTAGTGCAATTATACGCTTGGCATGGCATGCATCATGTGGCGCAGATCGAAGGGATTTTTAAGTAATCTGTATTTTTGAATTTAGTCTTAAAATCGTTATCTTTACTATCAGTAATAAATATATATCATGTTACTTCAATTAGATAATATAAATAAATTGGCATTAATTAAGTTATTTGAATTTGCTAAAAATAATAGCTTAGAGTTAAAATTAGTGGACGAGGATAAAACAAAAACATATTTACCAGGAAAGCCGTTAACAGCTAAGGAAACAAAACAATTGATCGAGAAAAGTCGTAAAAGTGGCGTCTTGGCTCTAAAAGACGCGCATAAGGAATTACGAAAAAAATTAAATGGAAATTAATTATACTCTTGATGCTTTTGATTCATTAACAGCCTTATTACTTTTTATTGAGAAAGAAAACACCAAAGGAGCTGGTATTAGATGGCTTAATAAATTTGAGTCCTTCTTAATGGAAACATTACCATCCCACGAAGTGATGCCTTTTTGCAACAATAAAACATTTCATCAACTAAAATTAAAGTGCTTAAATTACAACGATTGGATTATTGCTTTTACAGTTCATCATACAACTATTAACATTGAAGCTATATTACATAAATCAAGATTAAAAGATTAATCAAAACATAAAAAAATCCTTCTTCGTTAAACGAAGAAGGATTTTTTGTTAAATGTTATAGATTTGTTTTTTATTTTAAAAATGTATCTATCGAAAAAATATTAGACAAAGGAATGTGTTCAATTAAACTTGTAATTTGACTTTCATCTGTTGCTAATATTTCTGTTGCTGGAATAAATTTAATTCTCCCCTCGTGTTCGCCATTTATAATGGTGCCATATTTTCTAATCCCGTTAGTTAATATGATCATTGCTTGCGTTGTATTCATGATTTCTTGTTTTTATTACTTTTAATTAGGCAAACCTAATGCCAAAAAGTAATAAAATGATTAAGTAAAGGTTATGAAACCGTAAAGCACTGATATTAATGAGTTAAGGTCACCTCAAAATTTGAATTTTAACATTTTGAAAGTATTAAGGTACTCAATTCAATAACCACTAAATAAGTTTAATCAAGTTAAAATGCATAATAAAAGTCCGTTTACCAATGGCAAACGGACTTTTAAATTTGTGATCAGAAGATTACATGTGTGAATCTAACTTTCCAGCTAAAATATTTTTTGCAGCAACACCAACGTGTTTTTCTACAACTTCACCATTTTTAAAGAACAATAATGTAGGAATATTTCTAATACCGTATTTTGCTGAAATACCTGAGTTATTATCAACATTTACTTTACCAATAACTGCTTTTCCTGCATATTCTGTAGATAATTCTTCAACTACTGGACCAACCATACGGCAAGGACCACACCACTCTGCCCAAAAATCTACTAATACTGGTTTGTCTGATTTTAATACTAATTCTTCGAAGTTAGCGTCTGTTATTTCTAATGCCATTTTATTTTTTGTTTTAGGTTTATATTTTTTTGAATTACTAAATTAACTCTGTTACACTCAATAATCAAACTTTAAACCAAATAGTTTTCCATGCCTTTTTGACATTATTTGAGTAAAGTCACATGGCCAATCATACTATGTTTTTCACTTAAAACGTCTGTTACCTGAGCTTTCCACACATAAACCTCTTGTTTTGTTGATTCAAAATCACCTTTTCCTTTAATACTGCCATCCCAAGCTTTATTAATGTCATCAGTTTCAAAAACCAAAGCGCCCCATCTGTCAAATACCTGTAGTTTAAATTGAGCAATACCTACTCCAACTGCTTTAAAACCATCATTAGTTCCATCGCTATTTGGCGTAAAAGCATTTGGTACGTAAATCACGTACGCTGGTTTAATCTCTATTTGCTTAATAATGGAATCTCTGCAACCGTAAGAGTTAACGGCAACCTGCATAATTGACACTGTTTTTGCCACATCTGTATTAAAAGTGTAATTAAAATTAGGTGTATTTCTTATAGTACCATCATTAAATATGTATTTAATAGCACTTGCTCCAATCGATCTGTCTTCTACTTCTATCATTGGCGTGGTGATTTCTACCTCTTCTGGTGTCACATTAAAATTAGCCACTGGCAAAGGATACACATTTACCAAACTTGGCATAGTTAAACTACTAACACAGCCACTATCTGAAACGACTTTTAACATCACATTATAATTTCCAGTTGAGTAGCAGTGTGTGGGATTTTGAGAATAATCAGGATTACTATTATCTCCAAAAATCCATTGATGTGTCACGATGTTTCCACTTCCAATAGTTGAGTTGTTGATAAACTGAACACATAAACTTGGACAGCCCGTATTATTTTGCGCTGCAAATAAAGCAGATGGTGTAGCATTTACATAAGCTGATTTGATAATGCTATTAGTACAACCGAATTGTGTTTGCACTTCTAGTTTTACACCATAGTTTCCAGATTGTAAATAAATGTATTGAGGATTCTGTTGATTATTGTCTATCAAATTATCTCCGTTAAAATCCCATGCATAAGATGTAATTGTACCGTCGCTACTCGTTGCCAAGCTTGTAAAATGAGAGCTTGCAGGCATACAAGTAGATGGTACAGAAAAATTAGCCGTAGGATTATAGTGCACCACTACTGGATTTAAATTTTGATTAACGCAACTGTTATTTGAAATTGCCATTAATCGGGTTTGTTGTGTGCCAGCAGTAGGGTAAATATGACTTGGATTAGCCGTTGAATCATCTATCGTTCCATTGTTTTCAAAATCCCAACGATATTTAATAATTGTTCCACTAGCAATGCTACTTTGGTTATTAAACTGGGTTGCTTGATTTAAACAAGTAGTAGTTGATTGAAAATTAACCGTTGGTTTTGGATGAATCGTTACTAATTGTGAAACAGAGTTTACACAACCAAAATTACTAGAAGTAATTAGCGTGACATTAAAACTTCCAAAGCCATTATATAGATGAGAAGGATTAGCTAATAAAGAAGATGTATTATCGCCAAATGCCCATTGGTTATTCACAATTTGACCACTTGCAATGGTTGATTGATTTGTAAAAGTCATTTGAGTTCCTTCACAAACCGGAGAAGCATTAAATTGCGCAACAGGATTTGGATAAACCGTAACAATTAATGTACGAGTTGCTGAACAATTTAAATTGGAGATAGCCATCAACTGTGTTGTGTAAGTTCCAGTATTATTAAATATCGTACTTGCTGTTTGATTTGTATTATCAGGTGTTCCATCTGATGTGTAATCCCAGATGTAATTTGAAATACTTCCACTTACAATGGACGAAGTATTTACATAATTAGTTGCATTACCTTCGCATACATTATTGGCTGTAAACATCAAATTTGGCAATGGATTCACGGTAACTTGTTGTGAGATGCTATTGCTACAATTTGAATTGGTAGTAATATTTAAGGTTACATTATAAGTTCCTGCATTAGCATATTGATGTGTTGGCTGATTTAATAAGGATTGTGTGCCATCACCAAATTGCCAAGTTGTATTAGTTATAAAACCTGTAGTAACTGTTGAGGAATTAGTGAAACTTGTTTGTCCATATAAACACACATTATTAGCAACAAAAGCTGCTGTTGGCAAAGGACTAATCGTTACAGGAACAATAGCAGTATCTCTGCAACCCATATTACTTGTTACGATTAACTGTGCGTTATAAGTTCCATTGTTAATGTAATTGTTTAATCCATTTTGCGTATTAGAGGTATTGCCATCTCCGTATGTCCAACTGTTGGAAGTGATACTTCCGCTGGTGATATTACTTGTATTAATAAAACCAATGGTATGAGTACAAGCAGAAGGTTGTACTGAAATAAAATTTGCATTTGGTTTTGGGAACTCCGTTAACAAATAAGTTATGGTTGGGCCAGGACAACCAGTTACAGTGGTTAAATTTAATGTATAAAAACCATGAGTTCCTGTTGTAAGTATCTGCCCTGTTGTTAGAGTTCCATTTGGCAATGTCCAATTATAAGTTGCAAAGCCAACAGGTGCTGCTAATTGAATAGTTGAACCTTGACATAAAATATTGTTTTGAGTAATATTAAAATTTGAACAACTTCCATCAATATAGGCGTAAGCATAATGTCCTCCTAACGAACAATCTTGTGTTGTAAATCTAATAGTAACATCTTGCCCAATGTAATTAGTTAAATCAACGCTAACATTTGTCCAAGGTTTGTATACTACATTAGCGCAATTTGTAGAATTAACGAAGCCTGGAATATTTTGTCCAGCAGCTACATTATAATAGGTACAAGGAATTTGCACGCCATTAGAATCTAACATTTCGATTTCAAATTTTGGTTGATCTGCTGTTGCGTGCCCAGGATCTTGAAAAACAACTGCATAGCGATAGGTGAAATTTGCATTAGCCGATGTCACACTAAATGTTTGCTCTAATCTATCTGCAATGCCACCCGTGCCGTTGTTTCCTAATCTTACAGAAAAATTTCCGCCAGCTGCAACTAAAGGAAATCCGCCGCAAGCATCAACACCTGCCACAGATACAATAGTTTGAGCGCCTCCAGCATTTTGACAACAGCCCAATGCATTGTATGCGGGATTGTAGCCTGTGGAAGTTGACCAGCCATTTAGATTTCCAGATTCGAAATCAATGTTAGTACATGCTTGTTGTGGAGTGTTTGGTTGACCTGAGATACGTTGAGGAGAGAAGTACGTATCGCGAATATAATCTCGCTTGTGAGCATAAATGAATTCAGGCAAATCATTTACTGATGTGTGATGAGACCAATAAAAATTAGTCCATTGTTTTGTATTAAAGTTGGCTAAACTGTCAATCGGAGATACAGAAGTGACGTTTTGCCCGTTTGCTGGCGAGTGCAGAAGAACAGCCAACAGAACTGCGGTTAGTAAATAAGTTTTCATGGGATGTAGGTTTTGAAATGTTTGTAAATGATTTCATGCTTTTTGTTTTTTATTTTTAAAATTTAATTAAAGCTATAAGAGCTTAATAATCTTGGTTTTGTGAAATTCTATAATATTGTACGACGGTATTTTCTAAAAGTTTTAGTTTTAGTCTGTTTTTTTTCAACTCTTATCTAATTTATATATCTTTAAGTCAAAATAAAAAACGATGGAAGAAAATAACATGTCTAATCAGGGAACACAACAAGAACAAAATACAATCCCACAATTCAATAACCAAATGGGGCAAATAGCATTACCAAATGCTGCTGCCGTTTTAACTTTAGGAATTATCTCCATAGCATTATGCTGGTGTTATGGTTTTATAGCTCTAACCTGCGGAATTATTGCTTTGGTTTTAGGTAATAAAGCAATGGCGTTATATAAAGCAAACCCAAGTAACTATACCCTATCTTCTTATAATAACGCAAAAGCAGGTAGAATTTGTGCTATTATTGGTTTGTGTTTATCGGCATTGATGTTAATTTATATCATTGTTGTATTTGCATTTATTGGAGCAGCATTTACAGCTTTACCATGGGAAATGATGGGCAGACATTAATAAAAATAAAATTACTTAAAAATGTCTTTGATAATATCAAAGACATTTTTTATTTAAACTAAAATGATAAACTGGCTCGAACAACATCTATCTCCTTGTTTTTTTAAATCGCATTTCAATTTGGAGTGCCCCGGATGTGGTATGCAAAGAAGTTTAATTGCATTATTAAAAGGAGATGTTTTAGAGTCGTTGCACTATCACGTTGCTTTAATCCCTTTTATTATTACCATCAGTTTATTAATAGCACAGTTAATTATTAAACACGAAAAAGGTGGTAAATGGGTGATGTGGGCTTTTATTATTACTACAGGAATTACAGTAGTTCAGTTTATAATAAAGCAAATAATGCTATTTCAAACACACTAGCTCCTCTTCAATAATTCAAAGTCTTTCTTAAATCGAAGTAAATCTAGCAGACTAAACTTGTTTTCTTTTAGGAAGAAAGCCACCAATATAATGGTTGCCACAAAATATGAAAGACAAGCAGAATAGGAAGCTCCCAACAATTGATCTTTTGCAATTAAATATCGGCTCACACTAATCGTGGTTAATAACCCGCAACTATTTGCTATTAACAAGATGCGTTGCTTTCCTAAACCAGCAAAATAATGACTAATAATCGTAGCAAAACTGATAAATAAAATACCTGGAGATAAATACATCATCACCGTTTTTACGTGAATAAAATCTTCACCCAACAAGAAAACAAAAAACTCTTTTGGAATAAAGTATAAAACCACTACGCAAAGTAAACTCAACAAAAAGCAAATCTTAGCTAATAACAATGTGATCTTCGCATTATTTGCTGGATCTTTTTCATTGGCTATATAAGTTAAAATAATAGGCGAAACACTCCCGCTAATTATCCAAACAGACTCAATTAAAGATGTTGCACTCGAGTAAATACCAACCAAAACAGTATTGCCTAATAAATAAAAATTGTAGCGATTACTGAGCATGTGACACAAATTTGCCAATTGATTATAAAAACCATTTTCAATAATACGTTTTGGTTCAAACAGAGTTAACGTATTATTATGATTTTTGAAAATGCTAGCTACTTGAATAATGGATAATATAATTGCCGCCGAAAAAGACACATAAAGCGCTATGATATAACTATCGATTGTTTTGATATGGAAAACGAAAAACATTAAAAATAAAACCGATAACAATAATGCTGGCTGAAAAAAATTCAAAAAATTGTAGATTTTAATTCTTTCTTTAGCCAATATAATTACCATGTGAAACGAATGAATGATAATTAATAAGGATAAAACCAATAAATGAACCCAATGATGAATGGAGCCTACTTCAAAAAAAACGAATAGAAAAAGCATGACAGCAACGCACAAAATAGTACAAATGATTGCCCATAAAAGACCTGAAGTATATATCTTTTTTAACGAAAACTTTGGAATAAAATACACAAGTATATATCCTGTGTATATTTCATTTATGATTTGAATAATAGCGATATTAAAGATTAATAAACTCACTTGCCCTCTAATATCACTGCCTAATTGTTGGCAAGACACTAGCAAAATTGCCAAATTAATAAAAGCCACAAAGCCTTTAGTAAATAAAGTAGATATGATGTTTTTTAACAAGTGTATCTTTTAAATCAGAAACCTAAAAATATGAATTTTTAGCGGACTTGTCATATAATACCAAGTTTAACTATAATTTAATCCAACATACTCGTCCTTTTTCATCAATACTTCTTCAAAAAATAGTTCCGTAGGCATTGCTATGCAACAATTTTTATTCATCGTCTTGATAAAAAATCACTTCGTATTTTTGACCAAATTATAATTACACTTGGCATAACAATAAAATTTGCTTTATATTGTATGCTTATTAGCTAAACTCGGTTTTGAGACAATTAATTAAAAGCATATTACTATCTGTTTCCCCTTCTATTATAAAGAAAAGGGTATTTGCCCATTACCATACTTTAAACTGGAAAAGTCTTTCGAAAGTAGAATTTGATGCAGAATTAGTATTACTAGAGTTTTTATTAAATAAAGATTCTGTGTTTTTTGATATTGGTGCTAATAAGGGCGAATATGTCTATTATGCTGAAAGATTAATAAACTCCAAAAACATCTATTTATTTGAACCCGAAAAAAGATTGAACAAACAATTGAATGCCATTTTTAAAAATTGCAACGTATTTGATGTGGCTTTGTCTGACTTTACTGGAACACATCAATTTAAAATTCCCGTTATAAATGGCGTAGCTGATAATTGCTTGAGTTCATTAGAAGTAAATCATAAAGAAGATAACGAAACTGAAGCGATTGTGTATGAGGTAAAAACAAACACTTTAGATAATTTCACCAAAGAAAAAAATGTGTTTCCTGATTTAATAAAAATTGATGTGGAGGGACATGAATTATCTGTTTTGAAAGGTGCTGAGCACTATATATCAACTCATCACCCTACTCTAATTATTGAAATAGAACAGCGTCATCATCAAGACATTAACATTGATTCTGTTTTTGACAACTTTAAACAAAAAGGCTACCATGCTTATTATTACTCAAAAAAACACGCTCAATTATTTCCTTACGATAACAAAACACATCTAACTAACTCGAAAGAATATTTTGGAAAAATTGATTATATCAATAACTACATTTTTATTCATAGCAATAATACAACGATAAAATCCGTTGATGTCATCAATAAAGAAATTGCCATTAAAACAAAACCTTGAGTTCAAACCCACATAAAAAAGCGTTAGTATTTTTCTCTGCCGGAGTTGGAGATGCCATTTTGCTTGTTCCATTAGTTAATGATTTAAAAAAGCAAGGTTATTTTGTTACGGGTTTATTTACGTCGTCTTTCGGCTGTGAATCTATTTTTGAAAACACGCAATTATTTGACGATGTAAAAATCAAGAAAAATAAATTGCTATTTGTTTTATTTTCTATTTTAAATTTCCGAAAATATGATGCAGTATTTTTAAATCATTTTTCGTTCAGTAAATCTAACTTAACACTTGCGGCATTTTTAGGAAAAGATGTTTATACCAATTATAAAGAATTTACTTCTTCTCAAAGCTCTCCAGCTATTCATTTCATCGATCCAAAACCGAACACACATGATGCTTTGCAAAATGTATTTTTAATTAATTCATCGGCAACCCTTTCTGATTTAAATTTTAACCTCAACTATACATCACAAAAAAACAGCTTTAATCTTCCAAAAAAATACATAGTAATTCAAGCTAGTTCTGCTAACAACAAAGCGCCTTACAAAAATTGGGATATTGAAAAATGGCTTGAGTTGTTTAAATATTTACAAATTAAATCTCCTAGTTCAACACTTGTATTATTAGGCGACAATACCGAATTGCATTTAAACGAAAAAATAAACTCTTCAAGTCATCCTAACGTTTTATCCTTAATTGGAAAAACAACTTTGAATGATGCGATGGAAATTATTTATCAATCACAATTTTATATTGGATTAGATAGTGGATTAATGCATATCGCTGTAGCTTTAAATAAACCAACCTTTACAATTTGGGGTGCATCAAATCCTACTCTGTACGGTTATGAATGGTTGGGAGCAAAACATAAAATTGTTTCTTTGAATTTAGCTTGTGCGCCTTGTAGTTCTTGGTTAAATGCTAATACTAGTAGAGTTAAAAATCCGGCTTTATGCCCGGATTTTAAATGCATCAAAGATCTTTCTGTTGAAATGGTAAATAAAGAGTTAGATAAATTCATTGAAACAATTTAATTTAAGGCATTCAAAAATAACAATTACCAAGTGTAATCATATTAATAATAGCTTTTGAATTGTGACATAAATTGATAGAATTGTAATAATTGAATTAACTCAACCTTTAATTAAAAATACTAATTTTACAAGTTTAAATTAAATTCAAAAATATAACAAAACTATTTTTTGAACATCTTTTTTTATATAAAGCCTATTTTATGTTTACCACTTGTTATGTGGTTAACAAATTCTGTTGCGCAAAGCAAATACGAGCAAGCTGTTAATCTTAGTAAACAAGGAAATTACGACTCTGCCGTTTATTATTTCAATTATCTGATACAACAAAAAAAATCATTAAATAATGAGGTTGACATTGCAACTGTTTTATTAAATAGAGGAAAAACCCACCAACTGAGTCAAAAATATGATTTAGCATTATCTGATTATTATAGTGCCTTAACCCAATGCGAAAAAAGTAATAACATAAACGGCAAAATGAGTGCTTATATTCATCTTGCAGAATTTAATAGACATCTTGGAAAATATAAAGATGCCAGTCGCTTTATTGAGCTTGCCGATCAATTAAAAAATAATTCTACTATTTTACCTCGAACCAAAGCTAGTTTTTATAATCGTAAAGCCGCTATATTAGCCGAAACTGGAGGAACACGTGAAGACATAATTTCATATTCTAAAAATGCGATTGAGTTGGCAAACAAACACCGTTTTTTTGAAATAGAAGGCTCTTCGTTAAATCAAATTGGATATTTATATAGCAACGGTACAATTGGACTTAATTACTATAAAAAGGCGTTGTCTATTTTCGAAAAAGCAAATGATATAAGATCTCAGGTTGATGTTTTAATTAATATTTCGAGAATATATCAATTGTATGGCGGACCTTTTGATAAAGGAATTTTATACACAGATAAAGGAATATTACTGTGTGAAGGTAAAGATTGGTTTTCTGCTTTACGCGACTTACATCATATTAAAGCCTCATGTTATGATCAAATGGGTGAATTTAAAAAAGTAAATATGGAACTGGGTTATGTGATTAAGTATACTGAAGCAAATTTGTATTCGCAATTCGAAAAAAACCTAAAAGACGTAGAAACCAAATATCAGGTAAAGGAAAAGGATTTAATATTAGCTGACGAAAAAAAGAAAACCGAACTATTAGAAAAAGATAATAGTAATAAAAATCAACGTTTAAACGCTATTGTTGTTGTTACGATGTTGCTCATTCTTTTTTTGTCAGTTTCAATATTTTTTTACTTTAAAATAAAAAAAATAAATATCAAATTGTCGCTCTCCAATAATCAAAAAGATGTATTGATACAAGAGATACACCATCGTGTAAAAAATAACTTTCAAATTATTAGCGGCTTAATGAATATGCAATTAAAAAACATTTCAGATACTGAATCGCGAAAGGTTTTTGAAGATGCTCTACAACGTATTCATTCCATGGCCATTATTCATCAACAATTGCATAGTGGCGAAAATTTAGATAGTGTGAAAATCAAAGAATTTTTAACCGACATCTTAAAATCGCTTGCTCATTCTGATATGCGTAGTCAAGATTTTTTTAGTATTGATGGAAATAATACCAAAATGCACATAGAACAAGCTATTCCTCTAGGCATGATTATACATGAGCTGGCAACTAATTCTATAAAATATGCCTGGAACCTTAATCAAAACAAAAAAATTGACATACACATTGAAAATAATAACGGAACACTTATTTTAAGTTACAATGATAATGGGAAAGGATTACCAGAAAACTTAAACATTAAAACAACAAAATCTTTAGGATTAAGATTAGTAGATTTGTTTATTCATCGGCAGTTAAAAGGCAGTATGATTTATGAAAACAAAAATGGGGCATTTTTTAAATTTACATTTACACTCAGGTAGTGGAAAGAACCTATAGAATATTAATTGCTGAGGATGATGCCATCATTTCTGAAACATTAAAAGATTATGTTGAAGAAATGGGGCATACAGTTATTGGAATTGTTTCTAGTTTTGAAGAAGCCATATCTTTTTGCAATGAACAACCAGATTTTGTTTTTTTGGATATTAGAATGCATGGTAAGGACGAAGGATTTAAAATTGCCAAAACAATCAGCGAAAACTACCTCATTCCTTTTTTATTTTTAACCTCTTTTTCCGATAAAAAAATGATACAGGAAGCGGCGAAATTTAAACCTGCCGCCTACCTTATAAAACCCTTTACCAAGCACGATATTTATGCAGCTCTGGAAATTGCCATTGCAAAAGTA
>ERZ724508.918-NODE-918-length-19175-cov-7.398640_pt1 | contig 19175 bp, 5 predicted proteins | sample MGYA00376041_ERZ724508 | MGnify/ENA primary metagenome ERZ724508 (study PRJEB28724, sample SAMN07190887) | wastewater metagenome | isolation source: effluent of sewage treatment plant in Hong Hong | place: USA: Christiansburg, Virginia | collected 2016-03-01 ...
TAAATTTTTTACTAATTTATTTCTTTATTCTAATTTTATTTAGGAATACTTTAATACTTGTTTCCTATTTTTAGTTTTTATTATTATTATTTTATGGGTACTTTTACTTCTTGAGGCATATAAAGATTAATCTCTTATTTAGGCTTAGCTTTAATCTATTAAATAGTGGAAAATCCACTTATACAAGTGTTTAATTTCTTATTGTTTTAAAAATTCTTTGAAATGCTTCTTTAAAATAAAGTATTATAGAAGCTTTAATCTAAACTCTTAGACATTTGGGACCTATTAATTCAAGTTTTAAATTAACTTATTGTTGAGGAAAAGATTTATTTAGCTTTAATAAATTTCTTGTCTAAAGAGCTTTTTACATTTTTTTAATTTGCTATTTTATTTTCTTTATTTTCACTTTTTGGAGGGCTTTTATTATCAACACTTATTTAAGATAAGGTTTCATTCTAAAATATAGTATCACTAAATTTAGGGTTGAAAGTATCGAAATTTATGGTCAACATTATATTCGTTTTATTTTTATAAATTTTAATAATATTTAATTTATACTCTGATAGCTTTCTGGGATGCCTTTTTAACCTTTTTTAAACTCTTTTATTTCTGTTTTTTTTACAAACTCCAATCCATTATAAAGTCTCTTAGAAAAGTACTCATAAGAGCCATAAAAATCCTTGAGCACTAATTAAGAGTTTTAATTACTTTTTAGCTTACAGTAAACTCAGCCACTTTTCATGCTTTAATACCAAAGAGTTTTGATCAGCATCTTCTTATTAGATATCTTTTAATAAATTAAGACTATCTATTTGGCTCATAAACTATTTAGAATCAGTAATGTCTATTTGACCCCAAAAGTCAAGATTAAAGCCAATAAAGAGCTCTATATAGTTTATAATAAGCATTCCTTTGTAATCAGAGTCGTCTAAAATGACTGAAAATGGACAAGTTATTTATACAAAGACTTAACACTCTTCAAAATTTCTTAGCTTTCCTTCAGTTATTTTATTGGTTATTAAGGTGTAGAATCATTTATTTTAGCATTGTAATGTTTATTTGCAGAACTCAAAAATCTATCTAAAGTTTTAAATATTTGCATTCATGACAATTAGGCCAAATCTATCTAAGTCTCTTATTAACTTACTTAATTTTCATAAGCTTATTGAATCTTTTGTTGATTATTTATTGATTTTTTTAAAGTCCAGAAACTTGTTGAATTTCTAAATTAATTAAAAATAAATCACACTCTTTATTACTTAAGAATATTTGCAAATAATACAAAAACTAACTATTCTCTTTGCCTACATAATAGATATTGTTTTTAGTATTATTTATATCAGCTTAATTATTTATTGTAATGTATCTATTGAGAAAATAATATTCATTAAATAAAGAAAATCAATTCATAAAATTTTTCGTGGCAACTATTTAATTATTGCTTTAAAGTAATTTATCTAGTATTTATTGGTCCAATAATCCTTCTGCATACTGATCTAAAATAATAACACTATTCTCTACAACATAGTTTAAAATAAAATCTCTTTATACACTATTATGAATAAACTACTATACATAAAAAATTTAGTATTTTTCACAGTCATCAAAATAACAATGCTAGCCAAACTTTATTATACATTTACTTGCTACTGTGAACGCAGCTTTAGTATCAGCACAGCAACAATTCTTAGTACTAATTAACCTACTTATCAGACATTATATAGAACTATGTATCTAGAAATATTTATTTCAAGAACTCCTACACTTCAACTGCATATTAAAGAGTCTAATCATCAAATTGCAAACATATTTTTTAACTATAATTATCCCTTACAAATTATTCTATAATTTAAAGATCAAATTATTATTCTAAAGTCTTCATTTATAAAATTATAATCTTAAAAATATATTTATTAGTTGAACTTTTGTTTCTGAACTGGCTCCAGTATTTTAAACTTGCATTTAAGATCTTCATCTACTAGCAAAATGGCGCCAGAATTATCAAACTCTCCACAATAATTTGGAGCTGAAAAAACAGTCACTAATTTTCTTTAACAAAAAAACTCATATCCATCCTCAACTACTTAATGTCCTCTGCATATTAAATCCAGTCCTTATGATTCTACAAAGTTTTTAACAATTTGCTAGCCAAAGGAATATGAGACTCCTCTTTCATTTTCACCCCAACCTTATATCTAGTCACTTGGATCTGACCACAAAAGATCACACACAAGACCATTGTCTGGTATTTCCAAAGGAGTTTTTAACTTCTATAAACATTCCAGAGAGTAGAGCTCGGGTGATAAGCCTCCATGCATGCAAAGAATCTTATTCTCTACAACAGCGGCAACTGGCAGATATTCAAACACAGCAGAGAATCTTTTCCAAACCTTATAATTATATCTCAATTTACATTCACTATAGAAACCATATATTTTGTTAATGAGTTCTGACTCATGATTTCCTCTTAATAGAAAAAAGTTGAATGGGTACTTGATCTTGTAGGCAAATAGTAAGCATATAGTCTCTATGTTTTAACTACCTCTGTCAACATAGTCACCTAAAAAAAGATAATTTTAGTGAGGGGGATATCCAACATATTCAAAGATTCTCAAAAGATCTGCATATTGTCCATGAATGTCACCGCAAATTGCCAAAGGAGCTGCCAGCTCTAGTACAGCAGGTTGTTTTTGAATGACTTTGAAAGCCTAATCTAGGAGCCAGAAAACATCCTCTTCTGATAGATTTATTTTTTTGTTAATTTCAATGGATTTGCCTTATAAAAGTTTGTCTATTATTTAATCAAGTCGTTGTTCTTTTTGCTGTTCCTTATTTAAGTTTGATGTTGTATTTTTTAGGTTCATTTGGGTTTTATAATTAAATTAAAAAAATTTAAGTTGATAATATAAAATAAAGGTTTATAATAATAGATGTTGTTTTAAAGAACAATGGAGCAAGATATTGTATTATGTGGTCATATTAAGGAGGTTATTGTTACTTAATAAAATATTTATATTTTGATAATATAAAGTGAAGAAGAAGTGGTTATAGAAAAGTTTGAGCTTTCTACTAGTGATTAATAATATATTTGATGAGAAAAGATAAATTTAAAAGGGAAGTATAGAGGTTTTGTTTAGATATTAAATAATTAGGATTTATAGTTGGTTATTGATAGTGACATAATTTTAATTAATATGAAAGCAATGGACCATTAATTTATTCTTAAATAATTATAAATTTAAGATTGCGACTAAATTATTAGTATTTAGAAAGATAATGAAAAGCAATTGGTAATAGTATACTTAATTAACAAAGATAGAGAATTAATAGTATCTAAATACTGTACTAAAGACATTGATAAATTCTCTTCTTAAATTACTATATTAATAAAAAATATTAAGCATTTAAAATACTCTTATCATCAATAAACAATAATTACGATTTAATAAAATAATATAATAAACTATTAACAAATTAATAAAGAGAATTATCATAGTAATTTATTCAAAAACAAATTCTAGACAGATCTTTTTCATTTAAAATAAAAAGCAAATATTGATGTATAAAAATTTGATTTTGATTAGACTTAGCAATATTTTTTTGTGCTAGAAAATAATTCAGTTTGTTATATTTTTGAATTTTTGACTGGAAAAATAATTGATAAAATAAATATACATGAAGATATAATAGCTAAATTATAAACTAATGTTAGGAAATATGATCTAGAATTTTTAAAGGACTTTAAATTAACAATTAATCAAGATCAGGTTTTTATTTTTTTTATTTATTAAGATAATTTTTTCTATACTGAATTTCATTTAAACAAAGTTAAAAATATTAATTACTTTAAACTAAAGAAGCAGTTTTGTAATTTCTGTATAGTATAACATCACTTACAAGATAATATACAATCTTATAAAATATTATATTATTAGAAAGATTTATTAGAGTTTTATATTTAAGCATTTCAAATAACTTAAAAAACCTCTATCAAATAATAAACTCAAATAAATAAAAAGTTAATTGAAAATAATTAGCATAATTTAGATTGTTTAAATCATGCTGTGATTCAAACTAATCATGGCAATATAACCATATAGCTACATTAAGAAAATTATCCACAAATAATTTCATTCTTTAAGTAATTAATATATTAGAAATACTATGACAACTAACTCGTTCATAGAATAGTCAACAATTATTTTCAAACTGGAGACCCTGCCAATGATGGCACAGGAAAAAACTAAAAATATATAACCTTAACAACTGCTTTGTAAAAACAATTAATAGATAATAAATTAGAAGACCCTTACTAAGTATGTATAATTCATTAAGATTAAGAAAAAATTATTGGAAGCTAGTTTTTTATAACAACTACTCCTTGTCCATGGCTCAATGGAAAATATTACATAATTGGCCATGTAGTAAAAGGCTTCGATTCTTTATAGAAAATCTCTCGCATGCCAACCAGCAATTTAGAAATTCCTTTAGTAGATATTAGAATATAAATGTTCTTAAAAAAAGATCATCAATAATAATTTTATTTATAATCTTTTTTTGCTCTTTCAGCTTGGCTTGTTACTTTCATCTGTTTTCTTTCGACTATGTTGTCTCTTTTGTGATCATCAATCAATATTAATGTTTTATTTCTATATGTTTCTTATATTAATATCTTATGTGCTTTAAATGTGGTTCTCAGTTTTTTATTTGCTATTAAAAAAAGGTTCTTAGATATTCTTTGGCTCTTCTTCTATTTATTATAATTATTTCAGCATATTTTTCTTTTATTTTCTTATCTCTTAGTACAGTTATAGTTTTTATATGATGGGCTCAAACTTATCCTTAACTTCTTATAGAGCTATCATGTACTGATCTTTAACACTTTATATGGTTACTTATATTTAGCTGCATTTTGCTTTTGGATTAAGACTTAATTCTTTCTCTATAATCTCTTATTATTATCAGAACTGATTAATTTATTATTTCAATTAGCTTTTATCAAGACTCTATTTTATTTATTTGTCACTTTTTCTTTGCTTCTCAATTTAAATTTATTATTAAATCTACGTTGTTTCCAATTGGCTTTCTTTTAACTAAAACTCCTTAAAATCAATGCACTTATTATCAGCTGATTTATCATTTAAATTCTCCAAAGATAAGCATTGATAATCCAGAAGCATCTACTTAATTAGATCTTGTTTATTCTTACCTCCAATTATAAAATTATCAACAACAAGATCTTTTATACTTGCTCTTTGTTAGGGATCAACAACAAGACATTTTCGAACAAAAGCGCAGAAATTTTCAGACCATCAACCCTCATCTGATAAATATGTTTGTGGGCTTTCTCGTAATTTATTAATAAATGCATATTGTCTATACTCGGTAAATGGAGGCTAGTTTTCAGCCAACTCTATTGCTGTGATGCCTATGGACCAAATATCTGTCTTGCTTGTATATTTGCTTTTCATTAACAATTCTGGACTCATCCAAAACGGTGTTCCTATTACACTGTCTTTGCTAGCTAAAGTATACTCCAACTAAGTTGAAATTCCAAAATCTGATATTTTTATTTTTCCATTCTCAGCCAGCAAAATATTACTTGCTTTTATATCTCTGTGAATCATTCATTTAGTATGAAGCTAGAGTATGCCCTATATAAGACTATATAAAATTCCTTATATGAATTACTCGTCCAAATTTCATCCATATTATTAGTAGACCTAAAGAATGTCTTTAACAGACCCACCTTGGCAATCCTCCATAACAATCCACATGTCTTGGCCCTAAAAAAATGATTCATAATATTTTACAATGTATTCGTTCTAAAATTAAGACATTATTTCAAGCTCTTATAGGCAAATTTATAGCTCTTACTCTGAGTTTATATGTATGACTTTTATGGCTCAAGTTTACTAGAGTTATTTGTGTCTAGCTCAGTATACTTTTCCATAAGAACCCTCTCCAATTTGAGAAAGAATTTCATACATTTCATTTGGGTCTTTGTCAAGAGTGATTAGCTTTTCAAGCCTCTCAATCATATATATAATTTAAATTTATTATAATAATAAGCATGGGAGTTTAGTATTTATATTCTTGGCTTAAGCACTGATATCCACTGGCTTTTATAGACAGTCACATACACAATCAACCTATTATAGATCACTTCTATATGGATGTGAATTGTATTCTATATTAGTCTTTACAATATCCAGAGGGTGTTTACAAAGACTATATTGATCTTCAGGATCTTTAACAAGTGTTTAAGAAGATAGAAGATTATCTAAACAAACTTATCAAGACTATTAAGCCTAAGAAAAGCATAACAATTGTTCTTGACGGTGTGGCTCCAAATGCAAAGCTCAAAGACCAAAGAAACAGAAGATATAAAAGATAGTTTGAGAAAGAACAAGAGCTATCATTTCTGTGTGAAAATATGGAAATTCCTAACAAGTTTCTGAAACCTAATAATACTGAGGTTACCATGAATCAAAAATTTCTCTAATGAGTAAATGATGTGATTTATAACTTTATTGAATGCAAGCTGAAACAAGATCCAATTTTCAAAGATGTTTTGTTTTACTTCTCAAGTTCAGAAATGCCTGGAGAGGGGGAGCATAAGATACTTGACATAATAAGATCATGAAATTTTAATTAAGAATTTAACAAAGAAACTCATTGTTTTTATGGAAATGATTCTGACTTAATTTTGCTCTCAATGTCAACTATGATAGACAAGATTATGGTTCTTAAGGAGTAGTATCCAAAATATTAAAGAGAATTTATAAGTCAAACTTCCTTAAGAGAAGATAACTCCTTGCCTCTAGAGCTGATAAATATTAAGATTCTAAGAGAATTTGTTTAGATGGAGTTTAATGGTCTTACTGAGGAGATTTATAATCCTGCTTGAATTGTAAGAGACTTTATTCTGGTTGTATAATTTGTTGGCAATGATTTTATACCTTAGATTTTTTGTATGAATATTTGATTAGGAAATTTTGAACTCATTCTCAAGCAACTAAAAGTTTTCTACTAAACATTTTAAAGATACTTAGTTGATGGCAACAATATAGATTACCAAGCACTAGGTTTGTACTTGAATTTGATAAAGGAATATTAACTGAAGATGATTGACAGTACTTTAATATCATTTGAGTAGGAGATAAAATCATGTAAATAAAGCTACGCAATGATATTATAAAGTGATTAAAAAATAAGCACAAGATCACAATATGAAAAAGATATAATTGAAGGTTATCAGCTCCTTATTGAGACTAAAGATAAGATAGAAAAGCTTCTAAATTTAATCGATAATAAAAAGGACTATAAATAATATTATTACACAACATATTTCAAAGAAAATCTTGATAAGAACTGACTCTGCTATAAATATTTATAAGGTCTCTAGTTTGTTTTGGATTATTATTTCTCAGGTTGTTAGTGTTGGGGATTCTAATACTCTTATTAAACGATGCCTTTGCTTGAGGACTTAGTTGGGTACTTAGAGAGTTATACCTCACAGCTTAAATTATAGCCAGTTTTTTAGAACAACAGGCCTTTATTATACTCATTATAACAGCTATCAATTTAACCAATAGAAAGTATTTAGAAAATGAGCTAAGATATTTTTGAGTACATTTAAAAGCATCCATTTTTATATAAGCTTTATCCGACATAGAGCAAGCCTCACCCAATAGACTGATTTAAAGCTTATTCCTGGCACATTGGCCTACCTAAAATATCTCTCAAACATGTCATTAAGCTTTTCGAATTTAAAAAAGAAAGCTTCTTAGCTGTGGAGAAATAACAAGATATTTATTAAGAGAATTGATTTTAAGAATATAAAAAACTTCTTTGCTTTTATAAGCATAATGATTAGATAATTAAACAAGTTTTTGATCTCCATGAAGATAAAACTTTTGCTTTCTTCTAAACAAATTGTCATCCAAGATTTAATGAGAATAATTTTGATGAATTTGACACAACTAGATTTATTTTTCCATCATTGAGTTTTTATTAAAATGTTTTTTTGACAAATTAAAAGAAAAAGTTTAAAGAGGCTATTTACCTAGTCCTAACTAAAGAGTCTGTGATAAAGTATAATAATTTAATAAACTAAATATATAATTAGAGCTTCAAAGATAAAGAATATCCATTTGTGGCCTATCATAATCCTTATAACTAGTCCTTGCTCCTTGTAAATAAAGTAAAAGAAATTGATTTAAGTTGTCAAAATGACCCTAAGTATATCAAAGCTGTTAAAGGATGCTTATTATGATTATAAACTATTGGTGTTTTAATAGAGGACCCTAGTGTGTTTTTAAGCTTGGATAAGCAATTAATTTTTACAGCATTTGAGCCTAATCAATCTTTTATAAGATCAAGATAAGAACTAACTGAGATTGTTTTTACTGAGGATCATAAGAAACATTATTAAGAATATTTATTCTTAGAGATTATGCTTATGTAAAACTACCAATCAATATTAGGATTTTGCCAAGACTATTCGCTCTTAAATGATAAGCATTTTGTTTAACTAGATCTTAATTCAGGAGCATTTATCAAGAAACCAAAAAATATAAAAAAATAAACCATTGAAAATATAAATAAGAATATCACTGTCATTGAGTTTCCAAATAACTAGCAATTAAATAAAAAAATAAATTATGAAATTAAGGACCAAGATTTTAGCTTATTAGATAAGTAATTACTTTTAAGTTTTGGATTTTTAGAACAAGAATATATTCTATTGATATTGCTCCTGGACACCATGATATTTAAAGCTAATTAAGATGATTCGAGCTATTTAAAAATTAAAGATGGTTTTTAATTAGGTCTATGATACATCAGTGTCATTAATAAAAATTAATAATAATGGTAGCAGGTCAACTCAATGATCAAAATAATCAAGCTTTAGGGGAACAACGTGTCAAAAGAAATCTAGAAATTTTCTTTAACAAATTAAGATAAAACTGAGAGCCATTATATAATGCTTCTTAGTAAATAATGTATAGATAATATTCATAAGTATATTTAAATATCTTAGCCTATTGTCTACCTTCTTAAGAATATTCTTCAGTAAAAAAAACTACAACTAAATTTCTCTAATGGAAGAATAAATTGTAAAATTGATTATGATTAAGGTCTGTTTAAAGTCTTTGGTGTAGTGTAAAAGCATGTTAATGTAAACAAGCTGCTATTTTAGATGTATATTTCTATGTGTTATAATTTTAGAGAAAACTTTTATTTTAGTTAAATAAACAATATTTAGGTTTGTAATAGTACAATTCAAAAGATGCTGGAAAACTTTAACAAATTGAAATTACTTAAAAGAAAAGCTTTAACTAATAATTAGAGTTATATTAGTCTTATACCATGGATGCATTATACATATCCTCTAATAAATATAGTTAATAACTTATATAACCTAGGTGACAAGGTCATTCTTATTAACCAAGAGTATTAGGAAGCAGATTTTGGACAAGCAGGTGTTATAATAGGAATGTATTAAAATAAACTTGAGATTTTATGGGAATAAAAAACAGTCGGTTAATGTGATTTAAATGGCAAGCTAAATGTAATGTAAGGAGGTGTATGCTCAATCATGGATGTTTTTAATCTAACCAACGCTAAAGAGATTTTAGATATTGAAAAAAGTGAGCAAAAATTAAATCCATAAGTATCTGAAGAGAATATAAACATTTATACATAATAATACATCAAACAATAAAATTAGATATATTTATAGTAATTGTTTAACATAAAAAATAAATAAATTTAAAAAGCTAAAATTATTTAAAAAAGTACGAAATTAAGGTCATTTGGTAGCCTAATAAATTATTTGTATTATTGTTCTGTATAGCTACATTTAAAAATCATTACTATGTAACTTTGTTGGAATCTAAAGCTATATAATTTTCTCAGTTTTAAAGTCTATATAAATAAAAGCAATTACTATCAACTTTTTCTTAAATAAAACTCTGCATTAGAACTCAAACAAATTTCTTCTATTTTAAAAAATTATAAATCTTTTTTAATCCTTCAAGTGTTTCATTTCCTTAAAAACTTATCTCCTAAGATTATAAAATTTGTTGTATCAAACTCAAGCTTGTTTGATTAAATGAAGTTATTAAATTGCCTATAATGTTTTTACCACTATCAAACTAGAGTCACAATTGATTTAATACTGAATGATCTTTTGATGATATTTAGTTTTTATTGAAATTTGAAACTTGCTTTTTTTGTTCTTAATTATCTACTCTTTATTGATCTAAAATCTAATACATAAAATTTATATCATTATCCTAAAGTTCTTTAAAGGTTATGATTTTAATCATGCTAAGCTCAACTTTTTATTAGTTTAAAGTTTTCTCTTCTTTGGCTTGGTTGCTCAATGTTACCACATCTTAAATACCTTAAATGTATCCTTATAAGAACTCATTGATATTTTCAAAGCCATAATCAAAGACTTTATTTTTTTCAAGAAAATTTGAGTCTTAGCATAATATTATTTATTATTACTACGAATTTTATCCTTAGTAAATTTTTACAATATCAAAAATAGTTTTCTATAAATGTAAAGTTTTAAGCGGTCTTAAAGTAACTCCTATCATAATATTAAGATCAAATAATTGTTTAATAATATCAATAAATTAAATAAAGACTTCTAAATTAAGATCTTTGATCTATTTGAAATGATTCTAACAATATTGTATGTTGATACTTATTGCCGTTGTTTACTGCATGTAGGTTTAGTCAAAGCTTTTATCACAAATTAAGCACAACACAGTTTGTAAAGCAACTGATTTAAATGCTTAATAATAGCCATAGAACTGCTATGCTTTTGGAACTATCAAAGATACTTAAGATAACTAATCAATTATTTTAACTTTTTGTTTTTAAATTGTCTCTGTATCAAACTAACTACTAGGCTATATGTTCTGTGTATTAAAAGAGCTGAAAAACTCTAAAATCTTTTTAAATAAAGTCATGTTGTCTTACATCTTTTTTATTTGGTTTTTTTCATTTTGCTAATGATTGATTAAAAATCCTTCATTATATAGTTTGTGAAGATATAACTGACTTTCAAATTCACACTAATTGTTTTATATTAAAGGACACAGAATATTTTATGTTACTGACCCAGAGTTTGTTTGCAAGCCTAAAAGATCCTAATATATATTGTTGTGAATAACCCCTAGTATAAGCATGTATATAATTGTATGAATTTGAAATCTTAAAGTCAAAGACATTTTTATAATGCTTAATAAATAAATTTTATTTTGTTAATAAAAAGCAAATAGAAGTATTTAATTAAATAACCTATTATATCTATAATTAATTAAAGTTACTTTAATTAATGTGAGATCTTTTGATAAAGCAATTTTAATTTACAAAGGTCTATTAATGACTTTTATTTAAGATTATGATTATATCTTGTAGCTATTGACTAAAACTCTTAAATAATTTTGTTTAATAATAACTAATATGCAAATAAGATAATAAGTTAAAATTTTAATAGTGAAAAGTTAGAAAATAAGTTATTTTTAGATCAAGTATTAACAAAATATTATTTTTGCAAATAAATTATCCTATTTTTATCTATTATATTTTTTACGAACCTTTCAGAAAATAATAAATAAAATATAAAAATTATAAAAACTTTATCTTAATAAACACAAAATACTAATTTATTATCTTAAATTTCATTTAAACATAAGTATCATTAAATTTAATCTTTATTCCGAAAAGCTAATTATTTTTTATTCATAATAATTAAAAAATAAATGAAATAGTTAATATTTATACCAATATTATAGCATAATCATAAACAATAAAAAAAAATTTAACTTAAAACCATTTATCAAAATTAATAAATTGCTTAAAATTAAAAAACCTAAAATATTTCTATATAAATAAGCGCATGATAAAGTATAAGACTTATTATTATTTTTTCAACTGTGCCTTGAGCTATACTTTTCTTAGCTCAGTCTTAGAGTTCTAAACCTCAGTGCAGATGAAGGCCTTGAGAATTCTCTCTTTAAGTTGCTTTGGAGTAAGAACACCGCCATAAGCTCTAGAAATAGTTCTCTAGGTATAGGTCTATCTTCCCATCTCTTTATTACTAACCTACTTGAGACCGCTGATTCTTGACTTGGTTTCTCCCATTGGCTAGACAGCCTTTTGTCTCTTACCAACATACTTAATAGTCAATCTACCACCTGGGGTTCTGTGCTTTCTGATCTTGTTTGATTTTGTGTTGTAAGACTTTCTTCTCAAATAAGTGACTCTGTTTGATGCCATTGCTTTATAAATTTAGATTTTAATCTTAGAAAAATTTCAAATAAAAAATGAATAAAAACAGATGAAAAAAATAGATAAAGCGTATAAATATTTAAAGTCTTCTTCCTCTTCTACCACCTTCTCTTCTGGTAGTATCGGTTGGAATTGGGGTAACATCTTCAATTCTTCCAATCTTGAGACCGCATCTGGCTAAAGCTCTGATAGCAGCTTGAGCACCTGGGCCTGGGCTTTTTGTCTCAGTACCTCCTCTAGCTCTGAGTTTAATATGGACAGTGTTGACACCGACTTCCTAGAGCTTCTTATGGACTTCCTAAGCAGCCATCATAGCAGCATAAGGAGAAGCCTCTTCTCTATCACAGGTGACTTACATACCTCCAGTAACTCTGCAATAAGTTTCTTTTCCAGACAAATCAGTGACGTGAATGAAAGTGTTGTTCCAAGTAGCCATGACATGAGCAACTCCGATAACGGCTTCCTTTTCAGAGGCAACGTTTGGACCGTAGGTCTTTATATCCTTCTACTCTTTGTGGATTTTCTTCTGCATGTATAAGGTTTATAATTTTTACATTTTTTAATAATACTTATGAAACATAACAGCTAAGATTAGAGTTTTCAGGCAGCATTTTTGATTATAAGAAAATTTGTTGAGAAATTTGAAGAATGTTGTCTGTCTTTAAGGAGCTTGAGTGCATAGGAGATGCTGGATCGAAAGACATATTATTAGAACCTTTCTACAATGCATGATTTGTTATTGAATTCTGTTGACCAAGTTAGATTTATATATAAATCCTTTGAGCAATTGTTTTAAGAGATTCTGAAAAAATTAGATGTGTAGTTTCCACACTTAGAAGATAATATAAAACTCGAGCAAGATGATTGGATAGATTTATTTGTTTTAAGAATTGATAATGTTTAAATACTAAGCTTTGTATTATAGAGATTCTTTATATACTATGACAAATAAGAAGTTAGAAGTATTTGCCAGCTAGACTATACTGTATAGGAGCTTATTGATAACATTGTTTTCTAAGAAATTCTTTAAAATCATTAAAAAGAAATATGATTTATCTTTAAGCATATTATGATAAACATTATATAGGCTTAAGAAGGTTTTGTTTTAAATTCAAGCCATGTCAAATTTATATAATACTCTATCAAATATTATTCATGATTAAAAGACCAAATAAATTTTGTTAAAAAGCTGAAAGAGATTTTTATCATGGTAATGAACAATGGTTTTAAAGAGCTTTTTATATAAATAGAAAATGATAATATCAATACAATATAAAGTGTATTTTTATAGATAAAATAAATAGTGGTCAACATAGAGAATTTTTTATTAAGAATTTTATAAGGTAATATTTTCGAAGAGTTTAAATATGAACTAGATATATTTTATTAAAGTGATCTCAAAAAAGCAATGTACTCTTTATTATAACGTGGCAATCGGAATTTTGTTTAATAAACAATAGACTAATAAAACATTGTCCTAATTTAGTGCTTAAATTACCTCATTTTAAAATGAATTGAAAGAGAAAAAACTTTAAATGATATTTTAATAGAAGTTTATATGAATAAGTTTAGTATGTTTTTTTTATAAGAAGCAATTGACTATGCAGCTATTTTGAACTAATACTTGTTCTTTGAAGAATTTTTAGCCGTTGCTTTGGAAAATGAAATTGAAGCCAAATAAATAATAAAAAAAGGTTTATCTGGCGCCATAAATAACCATCAAAACAGAGCCTAAATAAAGACCCTTATAAGCTAATGTATATTTAAAGATTGTTTTTTAAACTAAAGCACTATAATAAGTACTAAATATTTGGATGTTTTAGATTTATGTGATGCTGAAAAATTCTTTTATTATTTGAATAATTTTTTGATAAATTAGTACTTTTTATTTGAAAATTAAATCTCTTAATAATCTTAATAAATAATTAATTTTATAGTTGAACGTTTTGGTGACCAAAATCTTCAAAAATATAATGAAGTTTTGGAGCAAGAGCAAATTATTTAAGAAAATAAAGAATTGTTCTCAAGTAAATTATATAACAATGGTATTAATGATCACTGCCTAAATATAAATCCTTTCTCAATTTCATAATAATTCTTGAATAGCTTTGGACTAATAAATCCTGCTTCAATTTTTTAACCCTTTATATAACTTTATGAAACAAATTTTTATTCTTAATAAATTAATGAATGAAAAAGAATTGAATGGAATTTTGAGCTTGGAGAATGCATTATATAAATAACCAATAAAAACTACTAAATTGAGATACAAACTACACCATTAATAGCCAATATGATTTGTGTTGTATTAAACTAGGATATTCATACTGATGATCTTTATAAAAAAATAATAAGATCATTACCAAATAAGTAGCAATAATTTTATTACCAATATTTTGAAGAAATAATTTAATAGATATTAAAAAGTTAATTAATTTACTAATAGAACAGTACATTATGCTTTAATTAGGAATTTGATGCTCAAGGCTAACAATTGATAAAAATATAACCTGATTTTGCAAGAGTATATTTTGATTAATAATAGTTTAAACAAACTAACTCAAATATATTTGATAAATAGTAAATTGAGGCTTTTATTATAAGGAAGTTTAAAGAGCACTAGTCTTTGACAATTAACTAAACTCTATAGCTGTTAGACAACGAATAAAGAATTAGAATAAACTAAGAAGAAAAGCTAAAATATATTGAGAATTTAATTGAAAGAGATTTTCTTTAATGATCTTAAGTCGATCCTATTTATATTATATATATGCCCTAATAAATTACTTTTATAATTTTCTGCTTATAATTTAAATGTATTTTTGAAGCACTTTTAAATATATATTTTATTTATCAAAATTGTTGCTTTATTTGAAGTCTGGAATAAAATTTATTTCCAAAAGGTAAACATCTAAATTCTTGTTTATTATAAAATCAACTCCAAATAATTCTATACCTTTTTTATTGACATTTTCTTTTTGAAGCTTTTAATTAAGATCTTAAATAATTTGAAGTTTTTTCTATCGAATTATTTCCTATTATTGTATACTTATTTAATTATATGAGTATATTTATTCATAAGTTAGAAAATTATGCTCATGTTGTGAAGTGTTTGTTAATTGCCTGTTTTTTGATGTAGAATTTTTGCAATATTTGTCCTAGGCTTGTCGGAAAAAACCATCTAATAAAATAAATTTTAATCATTAGTGCTTATTACTAAAATACATTATTAAATAATCTCTTATATCAACTTTATAACCTTAAAATAGCAAATTGTTATCTACTTCTTATTGAATTATTAAAAACTTAAATTTTCTTATATAATTTCAACATAATTTTATATTCCTATTTTTATTTTATTCAGTTAGATAAATTATCTATATTCCTCTTATTATTTTACTTTCCTTAATCTATATTAAATATTTTAAGATAATAAATAATTTCTTTGTTCAATTAATTTATTAATTGACATTTTTTCAAGGAACTTATTAAAAATGTTTTAGGTAAATATTCTTCTCTTTGTAAACTTAAAAACAATTTGCTAAGAAATATATTGTCCATAAATAAAGCATTTTAATTCACATTATGTTTAGCTATATTTAATTTGTTATGAATCAAATAATAAAATCATCAATCATTATTTATGATATGATCCTTATTTAAATATTATATGTCAAAGCCAATTTACAATTAAAGTATCTACATTAAATAAAGGAAATAACTATCTCTTTCTACATCAAGTATAATCTTCATCACATTCTTATACTTAATTTTACTAACTTATTTAATCATACATAATAACATCAACAAAATCATCTTTAATATTTTAAATATTTATATAATAGTATTATAATGCAGAAAATCCGAGCGACAATAGACTACTGATCATAATCCAAATAACAAATCAATTCTCCTTGAAGCATATCATAATAGAAACTCAAAAGCAATCTTCTTGGTAACTATGAAAGAGGATCACTACTATTCACCGCTGCCATCTAAAAACAAAAAGCAGGAGAAACGAAAACTCACTGAAATACAGTTGATCCTCAGAAAGTTGAGGAATATTTAAATACTTTATCCAAGTATCTTGAGGACCATAGCTTTGAGCCTAGAATTCAAAAAAAAGATCTAAGACATCCTTCCAAAACTAATTTTATTCAAATTCTTTAATTTTTCTTCAATAAGCTTGATCATACAGTAAAAGAGCTTAGCAAAGAAGAGGATATTATTGTACAATAGGTTTAGAATTTTGGTTGCAATTAGCCTATTTCCATAGGGCTTTTTAAGTCTATAGGAATTCCAAACAACTGGCATTAATTGTTGGCAGTTCTGGACTGGTTCTGTCAGCAACTCTGAGAACTTGAAGAAATCGAGAGCTTTACTGAATCTATTGCCAATATTGAGTAACTTGAGGACTATGTAGACTATGCCACTAAGTCAATATAAGATAAAAGATTTATTCCTACAGAAGTTTTAAAGAAGAAAAATCATCCAATAATTTAAAGTAAATAAAATGAGAGCAAAAATCTAAAAAAAGAGTTCGATATTTTAAAGAATGAAATTCAATTGCTTGAAGATCAATCCTTTGATATTGATCAAGCAAGAACAGATCTCAAAAAACATTAATAAGAATTTGACCAATAAACAAACTGAATTAACGAAATTTAAGACAAGATTAAAAAACAAGAGCTGAATAATTAAAACTTGCAAATATAAAAAAATGAGTTTTTGTAAAAGCAAGCTGAGATTTAAAAACATATCAGCAAATACGATCATATTATATAGAACTAAGGAATATCAAAAGAAGAAAACGAGCTTGCTTAGCTTGAGAACTAATGAATATGTAAGTAGAATAATGAAAGATAAGATAGAATAAATATTATGACAAAATAAAATGATCTTTGAGTTGATTGAAATTCTCAAAAACAAAATGCAGTGGAATAAAGCCGGGCTAAACTTGGACATCATTTCAACTACCCATCAATGGAGAGAAGTGAAGAGTTTAGACCTTATGCTGAGCTAAGTATCGAAAACTGTAATAAGGAAATTGAAAAAATACATAATGCTATTGTGACTTTAGAAGAGCAAAAGTAAGTTTTAAGCTTGTAGAATCTATAAGCAAAATAATAACAATAAATAAGTCATTAAGCCAATGAAGATTTACAGAAGATTCTTACTGAAATTAAATCTGAATTCATTAAGCTTTAAGAACACTATGAGGATATGGTGAAGAGGTTTATGGAAGAAGAATGACAATGACTTGAGACTATTGACACATTAGAAAAAACAATAACAGAAAAAGATATGCTGATTAAGAACCTGTCACAGGAAAACTTACTTATTTAAGCCTAAATAGAAAGCGGTTAATAAGAACTAGAAATTAATCAAAAGCAAGATGCTTCTGATCAAGATCAATGCTTAATCTTTCTTATGGAGTATAAGGAAAGAGTTTTCGAAATGCTTGAGTAAGTCACTCTGCAAATACAATCTGGAATTTCCAAAATTGAAGAAATTTAATTTAAATATTTATTATATTATTTTTTAATAAAATTTTACTATCAAAAATGCTTATATAATATTTTATGAATAAAGAGAAATTATTTAGACTATTTGAAAAGGAATCATTTTTTTGATACTAGACCATTATTCTGTATGAATTCATAAGCAATTTTAATTTTCTATTTACATATTGGACATTGTTAAGATTTTTTAATATGTATTAGAAAGCATTCTTCACAAAGACCGGTGTGTCTGCATGGCTTCAAATAAATACTACATTATTTGTCCATACAAATATAACATTATTCTAGAGTTGTATTTGGAATATCTTGCTCAACTAAGTCTGTATTTTTCTTTAATAAGTTTGAATTTCTTTAAATAAGCACATTTAAATTAATAGACTTTTTTAATTTTTGAATGATTAAATTTCCTCCTCTTATTTATAATATTTCTATTAATAGTTTTCATATAGATAATAAAATAACTACTAAATATAGTAGAAAGATCAGAATTGAAATAAAATAACTCAGATTCAAGCCTTATATATATTTAATTGTTTTTTTATTAGTATCATATTTTTGATTTTTAGTTTCATGTATTAAGTCTTAGTAAAATTGCAAATTTGCCTGAAACTAAAACAAGATATAAATACAAAATAATAAATAAGTATAATATATTGTTAGCAATCTAAAACTTCTTTTAATTTCATTAAACGTATTTCTAAATTCTCTTATCAGCATAAAGCCATGAAAGCTTATGCTTATTGTAAATATAAACATTATTGCAGTCAGCTAATAAGAGTTTAAAATATCAAAGATAATTAAATTATAGTCTTTGAAATTTCTCATTAAATAAAACCAAAAGCTTTGTAACATAATAATAATTTGAGAGTCAAGAATAGGATTGATATTATGATAAAAAAATTATCAGTTTAACTGCTTATGTATATACAAGCCTACTACAATTATAAACTATATTATAGCTATGACTTTAAATTTAAATGAATAATAATCATGATCTATTAAGAACAAAACTGTTTGCTCAACTATAATTGAAGTCATAAACAATATTAATGCATCTTTTTTAACACAATAAGTTATGATCATCATGCCAAAGTTGATGAAAAAACACCAATACTAATATCTTTAAATTAACATGTATTTTGTGAATCTAAAATATTTGCTCTAAATGTAGAGCTCATTAAATCCTATAAGCTTAAAAATTAATAGTAAATAACCTAAATACATTTGAATAGAAATTTGTTTAAAAAGGGTTTCTGTTTTTAACAAAATTTCATTATGCTTATATTTTTAATCTTAAATGCTAAAGTCTAAGGAATCCTACTCTATATCAGAAAAGTC
>ERZ724508.920-NODE-920-length-19154-cov-4.127022_pt1 | contig 19154 bp, 21 predicted proteins | sample MGYA00376041_ERZ724508 | MGnify/ENA primary metagenome ERZ724508 (study PRJEB28724, sample SAMN07190887) | wastewater metagenome | isolation source: effluent of sewage treatment plant in Hong Hong | place: USA: Christiansburg, Virginia | collected 2016-03-01 ...
ATATGCTACACTGGGTACCATGTTCAAGCAGAAGTCTCCGGTCAAAAAGAAATTTGCTGTTCCCCTCAAGGCGAAGAAGCAGCGTCGCCAGTGGGATCCGCGTACTCGCGCGATTCTGCGGCAAGTTATCATCGGTCTTGGTATTTTGATCGTGATTGGTCTTTTGGTGACGGCTGTTTGGTACGGGACTCGTGTTTCATTTTTGACCATTACCGATGTGACAGTAGAAGGTGGTGAGACTATCAATCACGAGACGGTCAAAAAGGCTGTTGAGGGAGTCCTCGAAGGCGACTACGTGGGTCTGGTACCGCGCCGCTTTGCCTGGGCCTATCCGGATGAAGAAATCCTCGAACAGGTCCGCACTATTCCACGAGTCAAAGATCCGGTACTCGAGCGCACGAGCGGCACCGCCATCCATCTCAGTTTCAGTGAATATATCCCGCACGCACTTTGGTGTCAGGGACGGGGCAGTGAGGAGTGTTACTTTATCGATGATGCCGGTTATGCGTTTACTCGGGCACCAAAGCTTGAAGGGGGAACCTTCCCTCGCTTCCATACTATCGGTACCGAAGCCAAAGAGCGCACGGCGATGATTGCTACCGATGATCTCCGCGCGATTGAGACACTGCGTGAGGCACTGAGCGATGAGCTCGGTCTCCCGATTGCCTTTGTAGAGACGGATATGGTGCGCGATGTCTTCCTCGGTGTGGCAGGTGGCGGCGAAATCAAGGCCACCCTGCGCATGTCTTCGGAGGAGACCGTCTCAAACCTCAAGAGCATCCTCGCCTCAAAAGAATTTTCCGATATCAAACCGGGCAGCTTTCAGTACATCGACCTGCGCTTCGGGAACAAAGTATTTATAAATGAAGAAGCACCAGGTAGCCGCGCGACTACTACGGCAACGAGTAGTGAACCGGTCAGTGAAGTGACAGTACCAGCGAGTGAGGGAAGTGCAGATAGTGTTGATGATGCCTAAAATGAAAAGACCACCGGCGAAGGTGGTCTTCTCGGTAGTGTTACAGCCGCCAACAGCTGAGCAAAAATCGCTGAAACAGAATGCTGTTATCAATGGCTAGGACAGCAAATGCAAACTGTGTTAAGCCAAAGAGAGAATCAGTCAGTTCGATTTCGACCATGCTCATGATGAAAACGATCAAGATGCTCACTGTCAGGTACCACTGCAGTAGGATGGCATCAACCAATACAGCAGCGATTTTGGCACCAAACAACTCGCTGAGCCAGTCCTCGACGATCAAAACACTTTCTTTCAAGACTACCTCCTTGATGTTTGGTTGCGTTTCTGCAGTCTTGTTGTAGAGTACATCCACTATTCACCCCGTTAGAGGCAAACTAACTATGTCTGGAAAAACTATACCAAAAATATCACAAAATGACAGAGCCTCTAACGGGGTGAACTTCTGGCAACAACTCCCGACACCATTTCTCGCTATCGCGCCGATGGCGGATGTGACTGATGCTGCCTTTCGTCAGATGATGGCGAAGTACTCGCGCCATACCCGCGCTGATGGCTCAGTCGGTGGTGCTGATATCACCTGGACCGAGTTCGTGGCGGCGGACGGTCTCGTAAGAGCGACACCCGAGGGCAAGGTCAAGCTCATGGCTGACCTCATCTATAGTGAGGAAGAGCGTCCGATTATCGCGCAGCTCTTTACCCGGCACCCGGAGCATATGGAATACGCAGCGCGACTGTGTCTCGAACTCGGGTTTGACGGGATTGATATCAATATGGGTTGTCCAGCGGGAGCAATTATCGACCAGGGCTGTGGCGCTGCGATGATAAAGACCCCGGATATCGCACGCGCAGTGATTCAGGCTGCCAAGCGTGGCGCGAAGAGCGACGACGGCGGTATCCCGGTCTCCGTGAAGACACGCCTCGGGTACAACACCGACCAGGTGGAGGAGTGGATACCGGTAATCCTCGGTGAAAAGCCCGCGGCACTGACGGTCCATGCTCGCACGCGTAAAGAGATGAGCAAGGTCCCAGCTCGCTTCGAGCGCCTTCGGCGTGTGGTCGAACTCCGCAACGAAATCTCACCTGAGACCAAAATCATCGGCAATGGGGATGTTCTCTCCGCCGAAGATGGTCGTGCTAAGGCCCTCGAATACGGGCTTGATGGCGCGATGGTGGGCCGAGCCTTGTTTGGCAATCCGTGGTTCTTCCATCCGACTCGCCGCCTCCCAACTCGCCTCACGGCGCTACCGACTCACGGGGTCAATCGCGACACCATTATGACCACGGACACCAGTGCAGCGGATATCGAGTACATCAGTATCGAGGAGCGGCTCCGTGTCCTCGTCGAACATACTCGGCTCTTTATGGAGCTCTTGCCATTCAAGAACTTCGCCGTGATGAAAAAGCACTACAAAGCCTATGTCGGGGGCTGGCATGGTGCGGCCGAACTACGCCACCTCCTCATGGAGCAAGATACGCCCAAGGCGGTTGCCGAGGCTGTAGAGCAATACCTTGCATCTGCGAAATAGCGGCGTATAGTATTTTGCAGATCGCAACAAAAAACGAGCAGGGAGGCTCTCATGCGGTGTGTACCTTCAAAGACTCAGATCCGTGATTATTCCGCAGAATTGGCGGTACTGTTTGGTGATGGTCCTCATATTGCAATAAGCCGTATTGCGGATATGTGCGATTACGTGGTACAGGCAGAGCGACCGAATATTGTCACAATGTGTCGACTTTTCGAAGATGCTGAGTGTCCAATTTTGTATCGCACAGCGGTGCAACCCTTGTATCCGTTGCCCGAGTTTCTGCCCACTTTATGCCGGCAATTTGATGTCTACTGGCAGTCAGTCCTGGTGGGGCGATTCAATCATGTGGATGAGGTGCTCTGGACTCTGGGCGCACTTTTTCGTTCGATAAAACCGTTTAATTACGGTAACGCCATCATCGGTCATCTGATCGAAAACTCAGCCAGGAAACACTACAACTTGCCCTGGCGACTACGGCCACTTGATCGTCGTGATTTTGTCACATATCACGAGTCAGTGTTTTGTCGGCACTACGGTGCCGTACTTGCCATGTAGTAACGGGCGCCCCTTACCTGGGGCGCCCGTTTTCTGTGTATTACATTTGGGTTTGTAACGGCATAGTCCTGTACAATGAATAGCGATGAGTGAAGTCCTGCAAGCCAACATCTTCTTTTTTATTGCGAGTGCCGCCACAATCGTCTTTGCGATTATGACGTGCATTGTGCTGTACTACGTCATCAAGATTCTTATTACTATCCGCTCTATTGTCGAACGAATCGAAGCGGGGAGTGATGTGATAGCAGACGACGTATCAGCTATGCGAGAATTTGTGAAGAGTGGGGGCCTCGTGGCATATCTCATTAATCGCGTCTCACCAAAAAAGCGGAGCACCCGCTCGTCGCGAGCCAAACAATCTACCGACGAAGCGAACGATTGATTTTATAACTTTTCATTCACTATACCTATGGCAGAAAAGAAACAGAAAGGGCTATCAAATACCGAAAAGATGAGTATTGGCGTGGGTCTGACCGCCGCTGCAGTCGCAGCCGCTGGAGCCTTCTTCCTTGCAGGCAGTAAAAATGCCGCGAAGAACCGCAAGGTCGTAAAGAGTTGGGTCCTCAAGGCCAAGGCCGAAGTCCTCGAAGGTCTCGAGAAGGCGCAGCAGATGTCTCAGGCCGAATACGAAGCGTTGGTTGAGACTGTTGGTGCCGCCTACGCGCAGGTACAGACAGTTTCAAAGGCCGATATCTCTGGCTTCAAGAAAGAAATGAAAGATCAGTGGCAGAAGATTGCGAAGACTGCCGCACCAAAGAAGAAGAGTGTAAAGAAGGTAGTGGCCACCAAGGCCGCTGCAGCCGTGACCAAGGTCGCGACGAAGGCCGTTGCGAAGAAAGTAGCAAAGGTCGCCAAAAAAGCGGCAAAGTAGGGAACAACGAGCCAAAACACAAAACACCACTTGGGGTCTACCGACCCTTGGTGGTGTTTTGATTTGGTACTATAGAGAGAGTCATGCAGAAAGCCGTTTTTGTACACGTGTTTGTTTGGTGTCTCTTTGCGACCATGGTTATGGGCTTTTTGGCCTGGTCTGGCGGTCAGGCCACTGCCACCAACAGTGAGGCCAAAGTGTCCTACCAATATGTGGTCGCTCCGACCGAACTTGTCCCTGGCGTATCAGGGTATGTGGTGATCGATGAAGACACCGGGGAGGTACTGCTCGCGCAGGCCGCGGATGTCTCGCGCCCTACGGCGTCCGTGATCAAACTCCTTGTGGCTGCGGCTGCGCTACAGTCTGACCTCCTTGATGCCACCACCACGATTACCTGGAGTGATGTCGACGCGCCCGAAGACTTTGGCAAGCTTGTTGTCGGGGAGGTGTATACGCTGCGTGAACTGCTCTTTCCGTACCTCATGGAATCATCAAACGATGCTGGTGCCGCTATCGAGCGCACCTGGGGAGCGGCACTCACACCAATCATCAAGGAGGGCCTTGCGGAGGCTGGTGTGGCAGACGCCGTCACGGTTGCTGATTATAGTGGCCTCAGTCCCAAGACGACCGCCACTCCAGCGGCACTCGCACGCCTGACCCAGCATCTCGCAAAGACAACTCCGACCGTCTTTGATATCACAAAGCTCCCGCAGTATGTCGGCCATCAACCACTGGTGAACAACAGTCCGTTTATCGCGGACGTAGATTACGAAGGCGGCAAACACGGCTACACGCCTGAGGCGGGCAAGACCGCGGTGGTGCGCTTCCACGCCACCTACGGAGACGGCGAGCGCACGCTGGTGGCCGTCCTCCTGGGTGCCGATGATAGTAAAGCGGCGCTTAAGGCCCTCAAAACCGCTCTAGAAGGGTCAGTGACGCGTGTGCCGCAGAGTGGAGGAGACTCTGCTATACTACCTGCATCCTAACTAAGACCATATGACTGAATCAACTGCCCTTTATCGCAAATACCGACCAGACAGTTTTGCGGCTGTCCGTGATCAAGACCATATTGTCTCGGTCCTTGAAGGCGCTATCAAAAAGGGCAGTATCCCACACGCGCTACTCTTCTCTGGCTCACGCGGTACCGGCAAGACCACCATGGCGCGTATTTTTGCGCACGCCATTGGTGCCAAAGATATTGATATCTACGAGATGGACGCTGCCAGTAACCGTGGTATCGATGATATCCGCGAACTGCGTGATGCGGTCCATACGGCACCCTACGAATCACCGTTTAAGGTGTACATCATCGACGAGGTGCACATGCTGACTAAAGAAGCATTTAATGCACTCCTCAAGACCCTCGAAGAACCACCATCACACGTCGTCTTTATCCTCGCGACGACCGAAGAGGAAAAGCTCCTTGATACGATTCTCTCGCGCTGCCAGGTGTTCCGCTTCCGCTCACCATCACGTGAGGTCTTGGTCGCGACCGTGACCGATGTGGCCAAAAGAGAAGGCTTTACGCTAGATACCGCGGCCGCTGACCTCATTGCTATCGCAGCCGATGGCTCATTCCGTGATGCACTTTCAATCACCCAGAAGGTCCTCTTGGCTTCGGGCGATACGGTTGGTACAGCAGACGAGGTCGCTATCATTATCGGTGCGCCGAAGGTCACCCTCATGATTAACCTCCTTACCGCGCTCCACAAGAAAGATGCACCTACCGCCCTTGGTGTGGTCCGCGAAGCGACCGCCCTCCATCTCGAGATGAAGCTCTTCCTCCGCCTCCTCCTTGAGTCGGTGCGCGCGGTCATGGTGATTCGCAATGATGCTGCGAGCGCCGATACTATCCTCGCCCCCTTTAGTGGTGAACTGGCGACCACACTGCGAGGCTTCGCGTCTGAAGCCACCTCGCCCTTGAATTCGCACTTGCTCTTGAAGCTCCTCGCGGCCCTTGATAATGGCTCACGCTCACCACTGCCGTACCTGCCGCTTGAAGTGGCGGTCGTCGAGCACTGCGGTGGACAGTAATTTTTTATGAAAAAGGTATATCTTGTGCGTCACGGAGAAACTAACAGTAATGTTAGTCGTGCCTGGCAAGATCCTGAAGAGCCTCTGAACGACACCGGACTTGCTCAAGCCGAACAAGTGGCTGATAGACTCCGTCACCTTAAGGTCGATCGGATTATCTCGAGCACCATGCCCCGAGCACTCCAAACGACAGAAAAGATAGTTGCGGCTCAGGGTATGCCGTTTGAAACCTCAGACCTGTTTCGTGAGATCAAGGTACCGACATCCTTGATTGCGGCACCCTTTACCGAAGTAACCGAAACCCCACAACAGCAGTTTATTGCCGAGCGTGTTGCACATGCGAGTGAGGCTGACTGGTATTTTGAAGATGAAGAAAATCCTACTGATTTTTTACTCCGAGTGAAGTCCGCTTTGGCATTTTTGACCGAGCAGAGTGAAGACACGCTCCTGGTGGTTACCCATGGTGGCTTTTTACGCTGTGCACTCGGCTACATCATCACCGAAGGTACCTGTGATGCCACTGACGTGTACCGCTTCCTCAAAACGATTAAGACTACGAACACAGGCATAACGGTGCTGGAGTTTTCAGAAGGAATGTGGACATTACGAGTCTTTAACGACCACGCACACTTTGCGGAATAATATGGAAAAACGCGTTTATTTTGTCCGACATGGACAGTCAGTCGCTAACCGAGATGGTGTTCTTGGTGGCAAAGGCACCCTCTTGAGCGAAACGGGACAAGAGCAGGCCGCTCGTGTAGCAGAGCGCTGTGAGTACATCGATTTTGATACGCTCATTGCGAGTGATTTTGTACGCGCCCAAGAGACTGCCGCACCTATCGCAGCGGCCAAGAACTTGCCGATTATTACCAACCCACTATTTGGTGAATTCTTTGAAGCGTCCGAATTTAATGGACTGACAGAAACTGATCCAGCCGTCGTAGCGTATCGACAAGAACGTAACGATAATGTAGTGAATAATCCCACCTGGAGCTATGCCGATGGTGAGACGGTAGCGGCCTTTATGCTGCGGTTAGAAGCCGCAAAGCGTTGTCTTGAAGAGATTGAGTCATCTAGTGTCCTTGTGGTGTCTCACGCCTTCTTCATCCAAGGCTTCTTGTCTTCTATCTTGCTCAATTCATACGTGCCGAGTCGCGAGTGGCTCCACGCTATTCAAACATTTCAGCACAGCAATACCGGTGTCTCGATGTTGCGGTATAGTGAAGGGAAGTGGAGTGTAGTAATGTTTAACGACCACGCGCACTTTGCGGAATAATCTATGGATATTTATTTTGTACGGCACGGGCAGACGGATGGGAATGTGGCGGGCCGTCACCAGCACCCGGATATCACCCTCAATGAGCTGGGGAAGCTTCAGGTCGCGCGAGTAGCGAAGCTGCTGAAGGGTATGAAGCCCACGCACCTCATCACGAGTACGAACAAACGCGCCATGGAGACCGCGATGGTGATTGGGCGTGAGTGTGACCTCATCCCCGAAACCTATCCGAAATTCGAAGAGATGCACCGACCAGACTTCTTGGTCGGGAAGCGCTTTCTCGAGTGGGAAGCTTTTAAATATGTCGTCGGGTGGCTCTTTGGGGTGAAGGCGGCCTCCATGCACGATGGTGAATCATACAGCGACTTCCTCGCCCGCATCCTGGCCGCGAAGCACCAGCTTGAAGCCCTCCCCCAGAACAGCAAGGTCGTCATTGTCTCCCACACCGTCTTCATCAATTTCTTTTTGGAGCACATGAACCGAACTGAGAAGATGGGTGTCTTCCGCGCCACCATCCGCTTTTTTGCTATCCTTCGGCTCAAGAATACCGCAGTGACCCATGTGACCGTAAAAGATGGACACTGGCGCATTAAGGAGCGATTCTAGGGCAGTAGAGAACAGGGCTTCACTTTTTCCGCATTTTCTGGCACTATAGTCCCTGCCGCACGTAGTCTCTGACCTCTGCGGCACCATCTGCTCCCGCGCAGCCCTTTCCCGAGGAGGGAGTAGATGCGGGTGGTGGCGGGCGTCCCCCACGGATTTTGCCCGCCATCACCTCATTTTTGCCGATTCGTCTAATGGTAGGACTCTGGTTTCTGGTACCAGCTATTGGGGTTCGAGTCCCTGATCGGCAGCCAACATGAGCTAGCTCAAAGATAGCTAGTAAAAGATACCTATACTGTAAATTGCATACCTGCTGAGAGCAGTATTCAGAACAAAAAGCACTTCCGATACAGAGGTGTTTTTTGTTGTTTTATATTACAACAAAGTATGCTATAATCTTTTTATGAAAGATGATGCCAAAAAGTTGGGAGAAAATCTCAAAAAACTTAGGGTTAAAAAAGATATTAGTCAAATAGAACTCGCTCGAATATTGGGCGTTGATCGATCTTTTGTAAGTAATGTGGAGAATGGGAAAAATAACCCAACACTCTCAACACTAAGAAAGATTGCTAGTGCACTCGGTGTGTCAACTAGCGAATTATTGAAATAAATTATGAATACAACAAATCAAATTTTAATAATAGTTCCAAGCATCCTAATTCTTTTTAGTTTTTTTGTATATATTTTTTATAAATCTAAAAGATATTCAGATGGATTAGATGAACTTTATAAAAAAATTAGTGAAGAAATAAAATATGCAGTAGCTCCAAAATCTATAGAAATATCTCTTGGCGTAAATGATCTTGTTGATTTGGCTATTGAGGTATGGCGCATGGAGCAAAGAATAAAAGAATCCTCTTCATTAATTACAGAAAATCACAGTAAGGGTTTAAATAATTCGATTGAACGGCTCAAGAGGTATGTAGAAAAATATGATATTGAGATTGTTGATTATACAAACCAAAAATTTAACGACGGTCTAAACCTAGAGATCCTTTCAGTAGAAAAAGATGCGTCTATATCACACCCTATTGTGCAAAAAACTATTGAGCCCACAATTTTATGTAAAGGACAGGTCGTAAGAAGGGCAAAAATAATTCTATTAACAAATAACTAATATGGCTAATCCAATAAACATTCAAATAGGTATTGATCTTGGGACAACAAATTCCTCTGTAGCCATAAATAATAATGGTTCTATTGAGATAATAAAAAAACCAGGAGGAGTAGAATATACGCCATCTGTTTTTGGTTTTGATAAGGCTGGCAATAAAGTAGTGGGTCAAAAAGCATACGAAGCATACTATCGCTACTCATCAAAAGATGAAGAAAAAAACTATAAACCCGAAGTAAAAAGACTTATGGGAACATCTGAAACTTTTCATTTTGAAAGAGCAGATGTTGAAATGAATCCCGAAGCAATCTCTGCTGAAATCTTAAAAAATCTTAAAGAAGACATTCTTAGAAAATATCCTGATTTTAATACTACTGGTGTTGTAATTACTGTACCCGCAGCGTTCTCTGTTTTACAATCTGAAGCGACAAAGCGAGCAGGTAATCTTGCTGGATTTAAACATGTGGTTCTTCTTCAAGAGCCAATTGCTGCAGCGGTCGCTTATGGATTTGGAAAATCGGAAAATGAAAACTGGCTTATTTATGATTTGGGTGGTGGTACTTTTGATGTTGCCTTGATTGCTTCAAAAGACGGTGCTCTCTCTGTGCTTGGACATAATGGAGATAATTTCCTGGGTGGTAAGAATATTGATCTAGAAATAGTAGATAAGGTAATTGTACCTAAGATTCTTGAGAAATTTTCGATAAATAATTTTAATAAAACGAATGAAAAATATCGTAGTGTCTTTTCTCAACTAAAATTTATAGCTGAAAACGCAAAAATAGAATTAAGTCAATATGATAAGACGTCGATTTTAATTGAGAATATAGGGACAGATGACGATGGAAAGGAGATTTTTATTAACTTCTCTTTTTCTCGAGGAGAATTTGAAAAACTTATAGAGCCATTTATCGATAGAACTATAGAACTTTCAAAAGATACGCTTAAAGATGCAGGCATAAAGAACTCTTCTGTCTCAAAAGTTGTTCTTGTCGGTGGTCCTACTCAAATTCCTTATTTAAGAAAGCGAATTGAAGCAGATTTAAAAATTACCGTTGATGCTACTGTTGACCCTCTCACTGTAGTAGCAAGAGGTGCGTGCGTTTTTGGGATAAGTCAAAAAATCCCAAAAGAATTTATTGAAAATGATGAACAAAAAGTAAAAGCAGGAGCATTGTCTTTAAATATAAATCACGAAACCTTAACTTCAGAAACCGAAGAAACTATTGGTGGTGTAATTCCGGATTTACAAGGAACTGAAGATGAATATTATATTCAGATTCAATCTGATAGCGGTTCATATAATGGTCAAAAAATTAAATTAAAAAATGGTAAGTTTTTTGATACTGTCTCTGTGGAGACTAATAAAACCAATCACTACTGGATTTATTTGTTTGATAAAAATGGGAATTCTGTGACCATTGATCCTGATTCATTTTCAATAACACATGGACTCTCTGTCTCTGGTGCTCCGATGCCACATTCAGTTGGTATTATTGTGGTTAAAAAGGATCATGTGAGAAATATAGCTACAAATATAAGTGAGAAGATTTTCGATAAAGGTTCAATTCTACCAGTAAAGAAAGTTTTAACTGATTACAAAACATCAAGAAAATTAATAAAAGGAGCTGAAAATAAGTTAGATATTACTCTTGTAGAGGGAGAATCTGAAATTCCAGATCGTAACACTTTCTTGTGTGAGCTTGGAATTAATGGAAAAGACTTACCATACGACCTACCCGAAGGTACACCATTAGAGCTTAGTGTAGAAATGAATGAATCTCGAGAAGTCTCTGTTACAGCATATATTCCTTTAATTGACTTAACTTTAAAAGCTCGATCAACCTCGCAAGATGAAGATATTGAGGTAAAAAATATTGAGTATGATTTAAAACTTCAAACAGAAAGAGCTCAGGTTGTATCAGACACATGTACATCAGAGGAGAAAAATAAACTAAATAGCACAATTAGGGCTGTTAGTTATAGTCTGGCTAATGCACACGCTGATCAAGATGAAAAAAGAAAAGCAAACAAACAACTTAAGGACTTAAAGATGGCTATTGATTTGATGGAAAAGGAAAAAGAAATGCCACAACTCATTAAAGAATTTAATGACAACATAGAAAACACTGAAAAAGTAATAGCTGAACTCGGTGATGATAAAGATAAGGTAAAACACGAAGACCAAATGACACAATTAAAAGCAGAGGGCCAGAAAGCTATAACCGATAACGATAAAGCTCTCTTAATAAGAGTAAATGAACAAATTTCTGAGTTGAGTACAAGAGCAATATATTCCAACCCTTCTACATGGGCTTATATTTTCAGAAAGTTAACTGATGGTAGTAAAACGTTCATAAATGAAAAAGAGGCCGGTTATTATATAGAAAAAGGAAGAAGATCAATTGAAATGGGTGATGTTGATGAATTAAAACGGTGTGTTCATAATTTGCAGTTGCTGCTTCCGTCGGGCGAGCAAGATGCAATGAAAAGTAACCTTTCGGGGATCACCCGTTAAATCATATGTCTAATACACTTAAAAACAACGCATATCATATCTTAGGGCTCGATGTATCAGCGAGTGAAAAAGATATATCAAAAAGATCAAAAGAAATTTTGAATCGTTTGTTGGCTGATGATATACCTGAATATGATCTTGATATAGGAATGTTCAGTGATTTTAGAACGGAAGATTCAGTAAAAGATGCATTACAAAGGTTGCAGTCTCAAAAAAAGAAGATTAAAGAATATTTCTTTTGGCTCCAAATTGCTGACAGTGTGGACGAACAAGTATTGAAGTTTTTGAAAACCAAAGATTACTCTAATGCAATCAAAACTTGGCAAAATGTAAGTGATGGCGACGGTACAAAAAATCTTTTATATAAAAAGAATCTAGCAATTTTATATTGTTTGGTTTTATCTGTTGAAAATAATGAGGAATATCTCAAAGACTCATTAAGAGCTTGGGGAGATTTAATCAATTCTGATAAATTCTGGACTTCTTTTTCTAAGATATATCGACTTCATGACGAACAGACAGCCAGTGAGGATGTTATTAATGATTTCAGAAAGCATGTTGTTGAATTACTTTCAGATATCTATGCTGAACTTCATCAAATTCATAAAAACAATGACTACGTTAATGAATTTCAAAAAACCTTTTCTGTAAAAGGAGAAAAGATTGAAAAAAATGTATTAGCTCCTGCATATCAAACAATCAATAAGGCGGTCGAAGGGTTAGAAAAAATGGAAGTTAGTAAGGACGGAAAATTTGATAAAGAGGAATCTGAGATCATTAAAAAATATATTACTTCTGTTCAAGAAGAACTAAATAAACTTATCGACCTAGGATTATATGAAGATAGTCAAACAAAAATTATGCGTGATCGTGCTGCGAATGCCCTTCGAAGTATTGTCATAGATCTACATAATAATCTTAGTGAGTTAGAAAAATCAAAAAGACTGTTAGAGATTGCTGTCAGCCTAGCTGGAACAGATAGTTTAAAAAACAAACTAAAAAGCGAATTAGACCAAATAGAAAAGAATGTTAAGGACGATGCTGAAAGTGTTGTTGTAATAGAATTGCCTGGAATGTTTAAAACATCTACTATTGTATTTAAAAATAATTTTCTTGAGTATAATAATAAAAGATTTTTTTATAAAGATGTAGATAGTATTGCTTTTCATTCCACAGCAACTAAGCATTCAGTTTATTATATTCCAACAGGAACAACATACGATTACAGCTTTTCATTGATTTCTGGGCAAGAAAACATTTCGATATCACTAAATGCAAGTAAAGATGAGAGTGATAATAAACAAAAATGGGTGCAGTTAATTAGTCTTGCTTCTGCTATGATCCAGCCACTCATAATAAAAAAGATTGTAGATAAAATCTTTAATCGTGGTGAAGAAGTTAAAATTGGCGATGTTACTTTTACGAAAAAAGGATACTATCGCATAAAATGGAAAATGTTTGGTGAAAATGAAAAACTGTGGGTTTACTGGTCGGATACAATATATATCCCAAAAATGTTTCAAGGAGAAGTTATTCTATGGGAGGAAAAAGAAGGTAAAAGTGCTCAATTCACTTCTGTGTCGATGTCTACACCAAATGCCATTATTATACCTGATCTTGTTCAGGCTTGTTACGATAACCGAGAAGACAAATAATTTATGAAAGATCCAAAAGACCATTTAAATATAGACTTAGACTTTCTAGATAAGAAAGATCCAATTCGTGTCGCCCCAAAGCCTGAGACTAATACTAAAGACAAGCAAGAAAAAGTAGAGTCTAAAAATAATTCCAAACAAAGTGAAGATAAAAAGACAGTCAGTGAAGTATCTACAGATGTTAAATATAATTGGAAGAAGATCTTAATTGTTGGGGGTATTATTCTATTTTTTGGATGGGCTATATTTTCTGGAAGTGATGATAGTGGGTCATCAAGCAACTCAAATTCATATTCTTCTAACAGTAATGCAACTTTTACTGATGAATCAGGTCAAACATTTAGATGTTCTGATTACCGTTACGACCAAGCGATGGCTATGAAGCCAACACAAACAGAATCAGATTTATTAGATAGCCGTGTTAGTGCAAGTCAAGCAGAAAAAAGTCGTATAGAAAATATGTATGTGGATGAGTATGATCAAGATTCGATTGATTCATATAATTCTGCAGTAGATAGTTTCAATTATAAAAATAATAGATTAAAATCTGATCTTGCAGCATGGGATGCAAAAGTAAATGCGTACAATAATTACCTTGATAGTTATTGTACTCCAGAATAAATAAATTTTATGTCAACACCAACAAAACCAATTTTATACAACGGATTTACAGTAAGGGATGGCCTTGCGGTAAAAAATCGCATAGAAAGAATATTTTTTACAGAAATTTATCTTCTTTCTGATGAACGATATTTATACTTATTCACAAATTTAAAACCAGAAGAAGTAATTGATCGAGGTAATGAGTATGACATTGTTACTCTTAGTGTTGAAAATAAAAATTATGTTGGTGTAATTATCGCAGAACATTCTCATGATAAGGTAACAAGTATTATTGACGACCTTACGGTACTTAGAGGACTTGATTCAGTGGCGGGAATGAAGCCATTAAAAACTCTTCTTCGTAATGAGGTGATAGCACCATTACTTGACCCTGAAAAATTTAAGAAATTTAAACTTGGAATTCCAAATGGTATTTTACTTTTTGGTCCACCAGGATGTGGAAAGACTTTTATAGTTAAAAAATTAGCTGAAGAGCTGGGATATAATTTTATAGAAATGGCTCCTTCCTCTGTTGCTACTTCATATGTCCATGGTGCGGTTGGCAATATTGGTAAGGCATTTGAAATGGCAAAGTTACAAGCCCCATCAATTATGTTTATTGATGAAATTGAAGGCCTAGTTCCTAAAAGAGAAGAACTTAGCGGATCTGCGGATATCAAAAAGGAGGAAATTAATGAATTTCTTATTCAATTAAATAACGCTGGTCACAATAAAATTCTTGTTGTTGGTGCAACAAATCGTCCTCACATGATTGATTCTGCTATTATGCGTTCGGGTAGAATGGACAAGCGTATTTATATCGGAGCTCCAGATTTTGAAGCACGAAGAGATATGTTTAAGTTGTCTTTATCAGGTCGTCCTTATGATAAAGATATTAACTTTGAAAAGTTATCTGAAATGACTGAAAATTATGTTGGGTCTGATCTTGAATTGATTGTAACTGAGGCTGCTCGAATGGCAGTAGCTCATAATAAAAACCTAATAGATGAAGAAATGCTCATATCTGCAATTAATAAATTTACCCCATCTATTACACCTGAAGAAGTTAAGTATTATGAACAGTTTGCTGATCTTGAAAGATCATAATTATTAGTTAATTTAATTACATTTTATGAGTATTTTTTCATGGAAAGTTACTGAAGAAGAATTTAAAACCCCAAGTAGAAAATTATAGTAATTTAAAAATTACTGAATCTTATCGAGGGATTTCAGCATTACTTGTGTTGGGGTCAATGGTATTAACTGTGGTTTTGGCAAAATTTGGTGTAATTTCTTATGATAGTGTTTATTCAGCAATAATTTATGTACCCCTTGCATATTTTATCTACAAAGGCCATCGCTGGGCTCTTGTTCTTGTTATGCTACTATGGACGTTCGAAAAAGGGTGGCAAGTCTATGATGCGGTAAATAATTCGACTTCTGTAATCGTTCCGATCATTTGGTGGTCAATTTTCATGAATTATTTCTTTAACGCTTTAAAAATTGAGATAGCCAAAAAGAAGCAAATTATAGAAAAATAATATGTCGAATATATCAAAGGAACATTTAGAATATAGAAAAATTTTTTCTAAAATTGCTGCAATTTCTTTACTTATTGCTGTTATCCCAATTTGGCCTTATGTTTTTTATCAAATTTTGAAACTTGTAGTATTTGGAGCTGCTGCTTTTTCAGTTTACTTGTACCATAAGGAAAAAGATAGAAAATGGATGATGATAATGATTGCTATAGCAATCATATTTAATCCAATTAATGCGCTGTATTTTGGACATTTTTTCTGGTCAATTATTGATCTTATCGTAGCTGCATTATTTTATAACTCTCCTAAAAATCATTTAAAACACGAGTAGATTTTGTATTAAGAATAACTAAGAAATTGAAACTATTTTATTCTTCAATATAATTTTACTTTTAAAACAAGTTAGTAATTCTCGTTTCTCTTCGACTAATCCGTCTTTTAAAATAAATTTGGCGTAGTCTCTGATGTCTACGTCTTTTATTTGTATCTGTTGTTTAGTATTCAAAACAGATTGATTAAATCTCTTAATTCGTTCTACCTCATATTTAATCTTTTCTCTCATACCAATCTCATTAATACTTACTTGATCAATCAATTTTTCAAATTGCTGTATTAGTTCGATTTCGTTTATATAACCGCACTTACAGTTTTTATCTTTTGATCTAGTACATCCATAGTAAATATGTCTATTTACTGATCCATCTTTTAGTTTTTTAAACTTTTCATCTGCACAAACACCAGACCCACAAAGCCCACAGGTCATCATTTTTGTAAAAGCAAATTCTTTTGGTTCTTGGGTTCTTAGTGACTGGCTTTTAACTTGTTCTTGAACTAATTCAAAAAGCTCTTTATTGATTATTGGCTCATGTCTACCTGTATAAAAATTTCCACTTTTTCGTGGATACTCAAAAACTCCATAATAGAATGGATTTTGAAGTATGAGATATATATTACTAAGAGTAAGACCTTTGTTGCCACTTCTTGTTTTAAAATTCAAATCAAATTTAAGCCAGTGGAAAAGTTTTCTTCCTGACCATTTTTCATAAGCTACTTTTTCAAACATTTGCTTTACTATTGGTGCTCGTTCTGGATCTATAACCACTTCACATTTTTTGTCCATTCGCTTTTCATTGAGATACCCAACTACCGCAGGACCTGGACGAAGCCCCATTTCACATCGTGTGCGAAGCCCTCGTTTTACGTTAATACTTTTATTATCGTTTTCGAGTTTAGCTTGAGAACAGAGAATCATCAAAAGGAATTTCTCATTTGGAGAATTTTTAAAGTGTTGTCCATATGTTCTAATCTCAAGAAGTTTTGTTTCGTCCATAAGGTCAACTACTGAACCAAGATCACCAGCGTTTCTTGATAGACGATCTGGTGCCCAAGTGAGAATTCCATTATATCTACCTCGACGTATATCCTCTAAAACTTCTCTAAATACTGGTCGTTGCCCTGATTCTTTAGCTGAATGAGATTCGCGCCTAATATCTACGACGGTTAAGGCGTCACGATCGGCTATAGCAAGCATCTCTTTAACCTGGGATTCGATAGACAGGGCTTGCTTTTCATCTGATTCGGTTGATTTTCGAGCATAAAGGACATACCGAATCTTGGTTTTTGGTACCTCTGTCCTAACCCCTAAATTGCTTATATATTGCGTCTCCATATTATATTGATGACGCAATTTGAGCGTTTTGCTAAGCTATGCAGAACTAATGAAATATTGCATACTCGTGATTACTTTTTGATGTCCATATCTACATAATCCTTAAAATACATAGGCTCATCATCTCCCATCCAGTACATAAGCCATGTAGATTCACCTGAGTGTTTATCCATAGTTGAATTGATAAGCAACGAGAACGCATCCGCAAGGTCATCATGCTTTTCAACTCCAAATCCAACAAGTTGCTCGATAAGCCTTTCACATCCTTGTCTCGGGAATAAAATCTTTGCTGATTTTATTGCAGTTGAAGTAAGAGCAAGCCTTGTTCGTTTATCTCCCTTGGGTTTGATGGCGGTCGCCTTAACACCATGATGTTCAAGCATTTGTGGTAAAGCTTCCTGATATGCCACGCTTTCAACAAACAACTCATCAGAACTTCTTGTAAGTAAAGTATTGCGAATATCTTTCATGAGATCAACCTGTGCAGGAAAATTAAGTTTCTTTGCAATAGGGTTAGGTAGGATGTAGATTCGTAATTTTTCACGGCGTGAATATATGTGAGCAAATACCACGGCAGTGTCATCGGCAATTTCTGATGCTGATATGGCAAGATCAACACCTGCATAAGTACCACGATAACCCCGGTGTTTTTCTCCTGGAAGTTCGTCATAGAACTGAATCCATTCTGGGTAGATAACTTGATCATCACTTGGAATGATACGTAGCAAGTATTCTCTTTGCCATGAAATTTCACTGGCAACTTTTAGTTTCTCGTCTTCAAGATCTTTTTCTGTTGCATATTTTCCAGACCACAGACAAACACCATTTTTATCAATTAAAGGGTATTCTTTAAATATTCCTTTTGCTTTACCTTTAGTAATCTCGTCTTTGATTCGCATTAAAAGTGAATCTTCATGAAGTAAGTTTCCGACAATGATTAGTCGAGTATTCCTATCACCAGCAGGTATTACTTCACCACGAAGCCAGTTATAGGTCTTTTCTCGACCTTCACGAGTTTTGGTAGATTGTACGTCTTCAACGTCATCGCAAATAATGAGATCAGGACGGTGTTCATTATGACGAATACCACGGATACTTTGTTCTGTGGAAGCTACAGTGATTCTTGCACCATGTTTTTTGAATACAAGAGAAAATGAACCCCATTCGTCACTCTCTTCTTGAAATGGTCCAAGATCCTTTTTAAGAACATCGTTACCCTCAAGTTCGGTACGAATGTTCATCATGTGTTGTTTTGCTTGTGCTCGTGTCTGGCAAAAGATAATGCAAAACTTCTTTTGCTGTTTTCCAAGAATTGCCCATATCGGGTATGCAGTTGTAACCATAGTAGATTTTCCTGATCCACGAAATGCCACCACATATAAATTTTCAGTGGTACTTTTTTCGAGATTATGAATAATCTCTTTTTGAAAGTCTGCCGTTTCGTATTTCACATAATGGGCATAGTAGAAGTGGAAAAAATACAGAAAACTATCTTTTGTAATTGATGTTCGCACTGAACGATCTTTTATCATCGTATTAACCAGTGCTTTTGGAATTATTTTAGTCATAATTATTTTTTACGATTAATGTTTTTAATAGATTTCGACTTGGTAATTTTTGCGAGTTTGAGTGCTTGTTTTACGATTTTTGCTTGTGATGGTGTCAACTCTTCACTGTCGTCTTTAGTGGTAATCTCAAGTTTGTTCTTGTAATTATCATTTCGATGACGAAGCCAGAAACTAATCGCAGGATAGTTTTTCTCTTTGATAAGGGTGAGTAGTTGGCTTTCACTCATGTCATTTACCAGAGCTACACCCTCAGAAAGTGCAGTATCCATTTTCTTGAGAAAATCTTTATCTTCTTTTCGCCACCGATAGATACTGTTACGAGATAATCCTGTTTTTTCGCAAGCAACCTGAACAATTGGTACTTTTCTCAATTCTTCTAAGAACTGATCCTGGAATTTATTCTTTTTCATAGAAGTTATTGATTACTTGAGCTTTGTGACCAGTAAGCTTTTCGTATCGACGAATTGCTAAATCACAAAACACAGGCTCTATCTCTAGGGAATAGACCTTTCGACCTAATTGTTCGGCACAGATCATGGTGCTTGCTGATCCAGAGAAGGCGTCAAAAATAATGTCTCCTGGTTTGGTGCAACGCATAATAAACTTATGGTGGAGTTCAGGATTTTTACTTGTTGCATGCTCCATTTG
>ERZ724508.922-NODE-922-length-19125-cov-12.125433_pt1 | contig 19125 bp, 18 predicted proteins | sample MGYA00376041_ERZ724508 | MGnify/ENA primary metagenome ERZ724508 (study PRJEB28724, sample SAMN07190887) | wastewater metagenome | isolation source: effluent of sewage treatment plant in Hong Hong | place: USA: Christiansburg, Virginia | collected 2016-03-01 ...
CTGAGGAGGTTAAAATGGAGTCTCCGATATGTTTTGAATTATCCTATGATTCATCATGGGATAATGATTCACGCGTCGAGGATATCCAAAGATGCTTATCGATACTCAGCACTTTGTATGCGAATACGAAGATTCAATATGCACGTAGCGATACTTTTTTATTCCGCTTATGTAGTGTGAGTAGAGGTATAAATACAGTAGAAATGGGTACAGTACCACAGATTATACTTGAGGATAATCTTATACGGATTTGCTTACGTCATAACAAGCAAATAGCCACGGTATCTATAGTGGATACTATTGATGTATCCACTATGCATACAGCCATATTCTACTACCTCGAGTACTATACACCGACGTATCAATCCTTGCGGGATCATCAAGCTAAAGTTATAGCGGAGGGGATTGATCTTGCAAGAAAAGTGAAGGAGGAGCAAGAGAAAGTGACTATTTTGCAGCAAAGAGATATTGTCGAAGATGATGATATTCTCGAGGAGGCTTTAAATCAGCTCCATGCCGCTGAGGAACATTATAAACAAAATGGAAGTGCCATATTTGAGGCGAACCAAGCCATCGGGCGACTCGTTCGTTTCAAGAAAGTTTAGAAAAGGAGAACTCTCTATTTTCCATTTTTATACTAGGGTTATGCCCTAGTTTTTCTTTTTGTCAAAATCAGAAAATCAATATACTGTGAAAAGTATTCTTATTCATACTTGTATGACATTTCATCCTCACGATGAATGTTCTCTTGCTCAAACAGAGATACATTCCAGCGTTATTGTCTGATCAAAAGGACAAATCGTCATCCCAAAAGATGTACGGGACAAGCTCTCTATCAAATCAGGCGATACCCTCACCGTTATAACAAAAGGTGGCATTGCTATTGGCTTAATTAAAAATAGTGACCTTCCAGCTCTTCTTTCTTACCTCCAAAATGAAATACATGACTAGTTTTTCTCAAAAAAAACTCATTCTTTTATGAGTATTTGTATCTGTTTTTCTTGTATCTTGTGGAAATAACACTGCCGTAAAAGTAGAAGAAAAAATACCAACTCAAGTATCGGTAATGAAGGCAATGACTGGTTGAGTCTCTCTTGATCAGACTATCGTTGGACGTGTTATTGGCGATCCAGAAGTAACCATTTCTTCTCAAAGTGCTGGTATACTTTCATCAGTTTCTTTTCATGTTGGTGAAAGTGTTATAGTCGGATCTTCACTTGCGACTATTGATACCTCGAGCACAACCAATAGTCTAAATTTAAACAATGCACAAATAGCCCTTAACAATACAAGTAGTATTGCGGAGAGCACAATTGCGAGTCTTGAGGCTGACCTGAGTGCTGCTCGTATTCAACACGAGAACGCAAAACAGAGTCAAAAAAGTGTATACGATACGACCAAAGCCCAGCTTGAGCTGTGAGTGCTTACTGCTCAAAACAGCACTGCCCAAGCAAAAACAAATCTTGAACAAGCAGAGCTTGCTCTTTCAAATTTTCATAAAACGAAGCAGGAATCACTCTCAAGTCTTGATGACCGAGCATCAACTCTCTCAAAAACAATCGATACAACCCTCCTTCAGGTCGTATCAACACTTGAACCTGCGCTCGAATCTGCTGATAAAATCCTCGGAGTAACTGATAAAAATAAAGATCAGAATGATCTCTATGAACCATATCTCGGCAGTAAACTTCCGCGCTCAAAAGAACAAGCAAATGAAGCATTTCTCACAGCAAATCGTCTCCTCGATTCATATCGCCGTATGTTTGAAAGTGATCCAGAGTATCGATTATCAGCTGCAAGTGAAGCAAATACAGCAACCGTTGAGCTTTATAGACTACTGACTCTTGTTATTCAAAACTCTGTCATTGATGTTAATCGTTTTTCTCAAGCTCAATCAGATGCGCTTCTTTCACAAGTGGGCGTACGACAACAAGCTCTGATGCCACTTGAAGCTACCTTGACGAGCTTAGAAAATAGTCAAAAAGATCTGGAAACTCAGCGATCAACAACACGTGCGAATCTTGAAACCCAAGAGCTATCACTCAAGAAAACACTGGAAATTGCGAAAAAACAAAATGGTCTCATAGCTGGATCAGATACGGTTGCAACCGCTGAAATATCTGCAAAAAATCTTGAAAATACAAAAGCACAAATCAATCAGGCACGTGAAAGTGCTGATAATGCACTCAAACTTGCAGATGCCAACCTTAAAAGTCTTGAGGCAAAAATTGCTGCCCAACGCACACAAGCTCAAGCAAGTATAGACAATGCAAAATGACAAAGGGATATTGCAAATGTGAGTGTGAAGAATGGCAAGTTTCTCTCTCCAGTTTCGGGTATCATAACTGCACGCCTTGTTGAGCCAGGGATGTCAGTGTCACCTGGTACCCCTCTCTTCACTCTTGCTACGAATGCAAAAAAAATTATCCGCACAGATCTACCTTTTAATATTATTCAAACCCTCAGAGTTGGTGATGAAGTCTCTCTCATAAGTCTTTGATCCAGCACACGCTTCTCTGGTCGCTTAAGTCGTATATCCAGTGCACCAGATGCAAATACAAAGCTCTACCGTGTTGATATTATCCCATCAAATGATGCAAATCTCCATTATTGAGAGTTTATACAAGTGCATGCTCATATTATGAATGATGTATCCAATCAAACGGGATCAATGACTCTTCCTATGAAGGTAATTACAGCAAAAAGTCAGTGAAGGTATGAAGTATGGGTTGTGGAAGATAATCGTCTGGCAAAGAGAGAAATAACTCTGGGAGCTATCTCAAGCGATCGTGCTGAAATACTCAGTGGCATAACACCAGATACTCTGGTAGTAACGAGTAGTGGGATTTATGGTGAGGGCGACAATGTTGTTATTCGATAATTTCTAGATTTTTATGAACGATTCTCACAGCAAAGCACGCGACCATTCTCATGATTCTGTTGAACATATTGAATATGATCCGGAGCTTGGGAAAGGATGGTATAGCGCTTTTCTCTCACGAACAAGAGTGATACTTCTCATCCTTATTGCAATTTTTGTTGCGTGATTCCTCGCTCTCAAGACTCTTCCTTTAGAATCAAATCCCGAGGTGAAAATTGGAAAGGCAGTAGTCTCTGTCGTCTATCCAGGGGCACCTCCCGAAACAGTCGAAGATCTTATTACAAAGCCAATTGAAAAAGAGATTACTCGTGTGAAGTGAATTGATACGTATGAATCTACAATCCGAAATGGAGTATCTTCAACGGTTGTAACATTTAAATCAAATACTGATGCTGCTGATGTGACGCGTCAGATGAAAGATCAGGTTGATCTTGCTGCCTCTAATTTTCCAGAAGATGCAAAAGATCCTATTGTAAAGGAAGTTTCATTCTCTGACCAACCAATATGGGTGATGGCTGTATCTTGAGATATGGATAGTATCACACTTGGTGACTATGCTGATCGTATTGCTGATGAGCTTGAAAAAGTTCCATGAGTGCAAGATGTTCAGGTAACAGGTGCTGATAAGCTCGAATACCAAATCTCCATCAACCCTATAGCACTCAGTTCTTTTGGTTTGTCTCTTGAGAACGTGAATACAGCTCTTAAATCCAAGAATATCAATCTTCCTCTTGATAGTGTGAATACATCAGATGGGGAGCATGCTATCACTATTGATGAGCGTATATATAAAATTGATGAAATACTCAATCTTCCTATTGTACAAATCACAAATGCAAACACGAATTCTCAAGGAATTATTCGCATAAAGGATGTCGCGAGTGTTCGTGCTCTTGCTGCTGATCGAAGTACTATCTCCCGTTTTGCACCACAGATTCAAAGTGGATGACTCGCGCCAACGACGAATTCTGTTCAATTATCTGTCGTAAAACGATCAGGTGGATCTATTCTTGATCTTGTTGATCTTGGAAATAAAAAAATCGAAGAAATGAGGGCGAGCTGACGAATCCCCTCATCCCTCAATATAAAAACTATACAAGATAATTCTGAACGTATCCGCCTCGATTTAGAGCAGCTTATCCGCGATGGTATTATTACTGTAACTATTGTCATCCTTGTACATTTTGCTGTTATTGGGGTTATTGAGGCTTTTGTTGCTGGACTTGCCGTGCCAATTGTATTTTTCATAACCTTTGCCGTCATGGCATTTGCAGGACAAACATTGAATTTTCTTTCCATGTTTGCACTCATTCTCTCACTCGGCCTTCTTGTAGATGATGCTATCGTAGTTATTACTGCTATCAATCAATACAAGCGTTCAGGAAAATTCAGTACAAAAGAAGCTATTCTTCTTGTTATTCGTGATTTTAAACGGGTGCTTATTTCTACTACTTTGACGGTTGTTTGGATTTTTTCCGCGATGCTCTTTATGACTGGGTTGATTGGGAAATTTATTTTCTCGATTCCATTCATTCTGACAGTTACACTTCTTGCTTCTCTTATTGTTGCGCTCACACTCAATCCGGCACTTTCATTGTTTTTTGCTTCACTTGAATGACAAAATTTTGATGCTAGACTTCGATCCTATCTCACAAAATTTTCTTTTCATTTTCAGAGTGGTTCAATACTTCAAAAAATTCTCGCCGGCATAAAATTGTTTGTCTTTGTATTTATTATTCCAATTCTTCCTATTGGATGGTTCATCTATGGTTTTCTTAGAATATGGCTCAAGATATATCCATATCTCTCAAGAGGACTCTATTCACTGCGTCCTCTTGAAGAATTTTACGGTCGAATTCTTACATCTATTCTTTCTTCGAATCTAAAATCTCGTTGACTTTTAGTTGGCGTTCTTACTCTGTTCATACTTGCTTGTTTCCTTCCAGCATCTGGGCTTCTCAAATCTGACTTTTTTCCAAAAAGCGATCAAGCACTCATGACAATCAATATTGAGGCACCAGCTGGTACACCACTTGAATCAACATCTGAGCTCGTTCGATCGATCGAATCACACCTTCAAGAAGAAAAAGAAATCGCATCCATATCAACTACTGTCGGACAACTCTCTGATCTGTCATCAGGGGATAGTCGACAAGGCGGACAGTACGCAACTATAACTATCAATCTTGTAAAGAAAGAGTATGGTCGAAAAGAAAGTTCTATGAGTATTGCGGATCGATTCCGTCAAGAATTTTCGTCTTTTTCGGGCGCAACTATTTCAGTATCTGAGCTCTCTGGTGGGCCACCCGCTGGCGCTGACTTCTCACTTCGTATTGCAAGCGAAGACAGTGATACACTCGAGACAGTTTCTGAAGATGTCATCAAGATTGTTCGATCTATTCCAGGTGCGGTGAATGTCCGCTCAAGCAATGTTGCTCTTCCTTCAGAATTTCGTCTTGAATTTGATCCAAGTGCTCTTGCGAACTATCAGCTATCCGTATCACAAGCAGCCATACTTCTGCGAAATGCAACTGCTGGATCTGAAGTATTCAAAATCAAGCAAGCTCAAAAAGAAATTCCCGTTATAACTCGTTATATGACTGGCTATACCTCCAGTCTCGAGTCAATACTTTCCCTCAATATTCAAAATCGATCTGGAGTCAATATTCCTGTATCTGCTGTTGCCCGTGTTGTTCCAACTCCTGCACTTGCATCTATCGAGCGTTATAATGGTAAAAGAGTGGTGAATATTACAGCAAGCGCTGATAAATCAACAAATGGAACAGAAATTCAAGCCGCATTTCAACAGAAAATTATATCATACCAACTACCGAGCAATGCTGAATTTCTCTATGGATGAGCCAATGAAGAAAATGCAAAATCAGTAGCATCACTTGGAATTGCGATGATATTTGGTTTGCTTCTCATTGTTGCAACACTTGTTCTCCTTTTTGATTCATATAAGCTTTCGGCACTGGTCCTTGTGACGATCCCTCTTTCTCTCATTGGAGTATTTGTTGGTCTTACGATATTTTGACAACCACTCTCCTTTCCTGGAATGATTGGTCTCGTTGCGCTCTTCGGTATTGTTGTGAGAAATGGTATCATTCTCTTTGATAAGATCAATCATAATAGATCCGTTGGAATGAAGATAAATCAAGCGATTGTTGATGCAGGGCGTACTCGACTTGAGCCGGTTCTCCTAACATCTGTCTGTACCATTCTTGGTATGGTACCATTATCCCTCTCAAACCCTACGTGGACACCGCTCGCACTCTCTATTATATTTGGCCTTACCGCATCCACACTTCTAACATTACTTGTTCTCCCTGTTCTATACTCAAAGGTGGTCAAGGATGCAGAGTAATGCAAAAACTTAATACCGTTCCCTCGCATGGAGTTTTTTAGCTATGCATACATGAGATATACGAATCATCTTGACTTTCATTGCTTCCAGATAGACTATCTCTTATTTTCTATTTTAGATTGAGCCGAAAGGCTTTTTCATTTTTATTGTTATGAACAAGACAAAAATCATTGCAACGATCAATGATGGTACGGAAGACGAACAATTTCTCGAGGACCTCTATGATCGATGAGTTCGAATGCTACGATTCAATTTTTCCCATGGTGATGCAAATAAAGTCCGCCATGTCATGAGTCTCATTGCAAATATAGCAAACCGTGGGAAACATCTTTCTACGATTCTCGATACGAAGTGAATTGAGATTCGTACGGGAAAAGTTGATCAAAAGATTCAATTTTGCAAATGAGACCAAATCGGGCTTGTTACGGATAATAAAGATATCTTGGGAGAAAAAACACTTTTTATCGACTACCCATATCTCAGTGAAGATGTCCAAGTTGGACAACGCATTGAGATAGACTCGGGAGCATTTCATGTACGAGTGATATCAAAAAAGTGAAATATCACTATGGTAGAGGCTGAAAATGATGCACTCATAGGATCAAATCGTCATGTCAATCTCCCCGGTGTCAGACTCAGACTCCCATCACTGACTGAGAAAGATAAAACCGATCTTCTCTTTGCGATAGAAATAGGTATGGATTTTATCGCCGCAAGTTTTGTGCGCAATCGTCAGAATGTGATTGATATACGTGAATTCCTCGATGCAAATGGGGGAGAAAATATTAGAATCTGTTCAAAAATCGAAAACCAAGAAGCGATCGAGAATCTTGACGAAATTATTCTCATATCAGATGGGGTAATGGTGGCTCGCGGGGATCTTGGCATTGAAGTACCTATGACCAGTCTTCCTATGTACCAGCGACGTATAGTGAAATCATGTCGTGAACAATGAAAATTTGTTACTGTAGCAACCCATATGCTCAAGTCGATGACCGATGCCCCTACGCCTACCCGTGCTGAGGTTTCGGATGTTTTTAACGCGGTGCTACAAAAAACTGATACGACTATGCTCTCAGAAGAGACAGCTATTGGATCATACAAGCTTGAGGCAGTGGAAGCTATGCGAGATATTACTGCAGAAGCTGAATCAAGCCTCGAATATAGACACCCGGATTATGAAAGTAGCAATATCAGTGAACGTGATAAAGAGAAGAAATATCTGATTCGTTCAGCTCTTCGTCTCGCTGAAGATCTCGATATAGAGCACATTCTCCTTTTCACCAAGACTGGTCGCCTTGCACGATTTGCAGCAGCATATCGTCCCAGTCATATGATCCATGCTTTTACTGGAAATATACAAACACTGCGATATGCAAATATACTCTTTGGTATCAATCCCAATCTTCTTCCCATTTGGTGAAACCATGAATCAAATCTCTGGAGTGCTATTGAAATACTGCAGAGAAATGGAACTATTAAAACAAATGAAAAAATAATTGCCATTACTGATATAGAGAGAAATGGTGAAGAAATACCAAGTCTTGAAATCATTGATCTGAAAAAAATAAAAAAATAACCTCATTGAGGTTATTTTTTCTTAACTACATTCGCTATTCCAGCTTTTTTGAGAGTTTTTACATGCTTATCAACCTTGATCACTTCGCCAATTCGAGTCTTATCTATGACTTTTTCCACCATAATTTTGCTATCCAAATAATCGAGAAGTGATTTGGTAATATCCTTAGCAATATGGCGCTTTTTACCTTCAGCATTGAGTGTGAGAACTTGTTTCTTATCCTTGTAGATACGAGCATAATTTTCAACAATATTTTTCTGTGCAATATGGATCATTTTTCTCTTGTCCTTTCGAGTGAGTTTATCACCCGTGTCAGAGTATACAAGATTGTTGATAAGATGGAGTGTGAGGATAGAGCAATGAGTCTTGAGACTACCATTACGTACCATATCAGCCCGCTCATAGATACGATCAAGAGTCTCCTTGAGAGGAACATCCATATAGACAGTGAGTGCCTTATCAAACACCTCCTTATAGAGACCATTTGCAAACCAGAGAAGTCACTTTCGGATTTTCTCTTCAGAAATTCCGAGCATCATACCTCGCACAACAATTGTCTCAAGACCTCGCTCGAGGAGAACTACCTCACCACGAGAGAGTGCTGGAATAATCTCACGCTCAAGTCGATAGACAAGATCAGCAACCTGAAGAATAAGGTTTGCTTCAGATGTTACCATAAGTTCGATTTTCTTTGCAGCCTCGTTAGACTGGAGAAATGGTCCGATAAAAGGCGCATCTTTCCAACTCGAAACCGTAACTTTGAACCCTTGCTTCTTGAGGCTACGAGAGAGTTTTGCAATTTGTGTTGATTTACCACAACCATCCGCACCTTCGAAGACAACTAATGTACCCGGAAGATCTTTAACGGAAGAAATATTTGCTTTCATATATATTTGTATTTATTTGATAGGGTGAGAATTAGACTGCAGCAGCTGACATAGCAGATCCAAGAGAAACATGATATTTTTTCTTAAAGTATTCAGCGGTAATACGAATCACATCAGGAGTTGTTTCATAAACCGGCTTTGTACCATCAATGATATGAAGATGATCACTCTGTGCAGCTTGGTCATATCCAGCAATAACTCGAGTTTGAAATTGCATAAAACTATCAATGATATTCTCAGAGAACGACATATCCATGCCAGCCTCATACCATTTAAGTGGATTACGTCCGATCGCACGTTTTGCTGCTACATCGACAGGAAGTTGGAAGTAGAATGCAAGGTCAGGCTTCGGAAAGAAAATATCATAGAATGCTCGTTGATCCTCAACATTGAGTCCACGAGCATAACCACGAGCAAGAGCCGTATACATATAACGATCACAGAGAACTACCATTCCAGCAGCGAGCTTTCCTTTGATTTCTGTTATATATCGCTCCATAAAGTCGGCAGCGAAGATGAGATCAAAAACAACCGCAGGACAATGAGGATCTCGCTTTTTGATTTCTTTCCCAAGTGGCTTGATCAAAAGATTCGAATTCCATTCGGTATGATGACAGAAGAAACCATTCGCTTCGAGGAGTTTCTGAAGGATAATAAGTTGTGTGGATTTACCGGATCCATCACATCCCTCAACGATAATGAGTGTACCTGGACGCTCTGATGTAGGGAAAAATGTTGCTGAAGGTTCAATTTTGGTAGCAACTTTTGTATTGGTATTTTTACGTGCCATAGATTTGAATAAATAAATTACATAAATAGACTACCATTCTCTTTCAAAAAAAACAAAAAAATGAACCTAAAAACATTTGCCATATTCGAAATTTTAGTCAAATAAAAAAACTTCCCGCAAGAGGAAGCCAAAACAAAGAGATCACAGCAAACCATTATGTTCGAATTCCCTGTCCACGAGATAAGAATCGAAGAGTGATAATAGTTGTAATAATAGAAACAACAACGAGTCATAAGAGTGCTAGCCAAATCGACATCATTGATGTATGCGCTTCTCCAAGAAATCAATATCGAAGCAATGTGATCACCCAAGCGATAGGGTTAAAATAACTAATGATCTGAGCCCAGTGAGGAAGCATCGCAATTGGGTAGAATATTCATCCAAGGTAGGAGAGTGGCGTAAGAAAAAAAGTTGGAACGATAGATACCTGATCAAATGTCTTGGCAAAGAGGGCGTTAATAAATCAAAGAGCGCTGAAAAAATAAGCAAGAAGAAAGAGGGTGGCGAGAACGATAGCTGGATGGACGACGAAATATCCACCAAAAAACAATGATACAATCCAAGTAATGAGTGCGATAATAAAACCACGAACCATTCATCCAACAACATGACCGAGAAACAAAGTAGCGGGATGAGTTGGAGATATGAGAAATTCCTCTATGGACCTGGAGAATTTACTCCCAAACAACGAGCTCACGACATTCGAGTAGGAATTCGTAATTACTCCCATAGCAACAAGTCCTGGCATGAGAAATGTCGCATAAGAAATGCCTCATGAGATGGCAATATTTGCTCCAACAACTCCTCCAAATATGACAAAGTAGAGGGATTGATTGAGTACTGGTGGAATCAAAGTTTGAGTCCATATTCGAAATATTCGATTCATCTCACGACGAGCAATCGTCATGAAGATAATAAATTGGGTATGCATGGGATGGAATTATCAAAGATGAGAGAAGAGTGATTCAAGGCGATTTTTCTCAGGTCGTATACCGCTTACCTGACATTCTTGATTCTCAAGAACTCGCAGCGCATGCATGAGAGAGAATTTCTGGTCAATTGTTACCAGATAGGCTCGTTCTTTCTCCAAATAGACAAAATGTTCATCGAGTTTTTGTTCACTCTTTCTCACTACCTCCATGCGATACACCTCCTCACCGAGAGAATCAAGCATCTCACGAATCGTTGTATCATGGATCTTTACACCTGACTTGAGCATCACGACCCTCTCAGCAAATCTCTCAACTTCCTCAAGATAATGGGTGGTGAGTATGACCGTCATTCCTTCCTCACGCCTGAGATGATCAACAAACTGCCAAATAATCTCTCGTTGCTCTACATCAACTCAAGCAGTCGGCTCATCAAGAATCAGTAGTTGTGGACGATGTACCAGAGCACGAGCAAGCATAAGTCGTCGCTTCATACCACCAGAGAGCATACGTGATTGTTTGTCTCGCTGCTCCATGAGTCAGAGCGTCGTAAGAAGCTCGTCCACTCGAGCTCGGGCTTGTGGTCGAGCTATACCATGATATCCTGCATTATCGAGAAGAATATCGTAGGTCTTGTCAAAAGCCGCAAGATTCACCTCCTGTGGCATAAAGCCAATGAGTGATCGTACCTGCTCAGGGTGTTCATCGAGATCAACACCGAATACTTTTACACTTCCTGAAGTCTTATTGACGAGTCAACCAATTATACCAAGAGTTGTACTCTTTCCAGCTCCATTCGCTCAAAGAAAAGCAGAAAAACTCCCTTCTTCAACACTATAATTGAGATTCTGAACTACCGGAGTTCAAGCTTTGTATTCTTTCACAAGATCAGATATTTCGAGAGCAAAGGTCATAGAAGAAAAAAGAAGCTATTATATAAGAAATAACTTCTTTTGGAAAATTAAACTAGCAACGACCACTAGATTCCAGAATTAAGCTCTACAATTTTAATCCAATTAATTTCACCATTTTCATTACAATAATCATTCGTAAACTCTTTTGTAAACTTATTTATCATTTGAGCATAGGAGTGTAGAAAGTCTTCATTCCTCTCTTTTGCTCGAAATCATAATGGTTCAATTAAATCTATATATAAAAATTTATCGTCAGAAATGAATTCCCAAAATTTTTGACCACAGTATTTAAAATAATCACCCTTATCTGGGTTATTATCTTTTCCATAACAACAACCATTTATAGCAACTACATTAATTTGTGAATTGCTTGTCCGTAAAATCTTCTTTGCTGTCTTAAAGTCAGCAATCATCTTAGATATTTGTGAACTATTACCCCAATTTGGGCCTGATTTTATATTAATAATATACCGAGTTCCTTCGCTATCAAACTCAAGATCAATGTTTGAAATTCCTGATTTTCTACCGTGATAAACTTGTTCATTGATAAAAATTGCTAAACCTTCTAGCCATTCGCCAAAAAGCGTTTCTTCGTTCGAAGAAATATGAGCATCCACAATTCAACGGATAATTTGTTCTGCCGTTAATACAAACTTTGCTTTATATAAGTAAGGATTTTTTCGCTTCAAAATCTTAGTAAGCTTTAAGTCGTCAAGGCTTTGTATTCGTTTTTGATGAAAAATTTCTATATTTTCCTCAACATACTGACTAACCATATTTATATCTATTTTTTTCATATTTTAACCAAGCTTAATTAGATAAAGTATGTGTTGAGTTTATCTTGTTTTTGATCATTTCATAATATTCAGGCATCACCTCAATACCTATTGAATTTCTTTTCATTCTTTTCGAGACAAATAATGTAGTTCCGGAGCCTACAAAAGGATCCAAAACAATGTTATCTTCCTGGGTAAATAATTTAATAAACCACTCTGGAAGTTCTTCAGGGAAAGCAGCACTATGATTTTTATTATTACACTCCGTTGCTAAATGTAATACATTAGTAGGATAAACCATTTCCTTTCCAAGCCAATTAGATACATTTTTTCCAAATCCACTACCATTTTTTGCATTATCTCTTTTTTTATCAGTTTCACTTAAATTTTTTAATCGTCATTGTGCCCACAGACCAATAGGTACTTTAACATTATCCTGATACATATGAAAGTCTTTAGCTTTGTTAAATTGCAGTAATCGCTCCCAACTATCCCTAAAACGATTGGGCCATTTACCTGGAAATGAATTTTTCTTATGCCAAATAAATTCTTCCGTCCAAAGCCAACCTTGTTTTCTCATGGCGATAATGAGCTCCATAACATATGTACTTCTTTCACCATTTAAAACTTTCTCTTTAATATTTAAAATGAATGTTCCCTTAGGATTCAGTACACGTAAAAGTTGTTCAGAAATAGGTAAAAACCATTCTACATATTGGTCTGGATGAATGCCTCAATAAGTAGTTTTTCTTTGATCTGCATAAGGTGGCGAAGTGATAATTAAATCTATAGAGTTATCAGGAAGATTCTTCAGCTCCTGATTACAATCTCATAGTATTAATTCTATCCTAGCATCCATTTGAGGAAAATAGTTAAAATTAAAAATCAATAACTCAACTACAACACTTCTCTCCCACCCATAAACGGTCGAAGCACCTCTGGAACGGTCACACTTGCATCTTCATTCTGATAGTTCTCCATGATGGCAACCATTGCACGACCACAAGCAAATGCTGTTGCATCATTCGTGTGAATGAGTTCCACTTCACCACTTGATCGGCGAACCCGAGTCTGAAGGCGACGAGATTGATAATCACTCATATAATCTGCTGTATGTGTCTCTCGGTATTTGCCCTGACCTGGGAGCCATGCTTCTATATCTGATCATTTTGCATTTGGCTTACCGATATCAAAAGTACATTTTTGAAGCTTCTGATATGGCAGACCAAGCTGTTGCATAAGGTATTCTTGGATAGCAGAGAAGAGAAGATGCTCGTCATGTGCTGTCTCAGCAGTGGCGAAAGACTCCATCTCCATTTTATCAAATTGGTGCATACGAATAATTCCTTCCATATCCTTACCATACGTACCAGCCTCACCACGGAAGCTCGTAGCATATCCGAGATATCGGACGGGCATATCAGCTTCAGCAAATATCTCACCAGCGTGCATTGCTCCGAGAACATGCTCTGCACTTCCTTGGAGCCAGAGATCTTGCCCTTCAATCTTATAGCGATCTTCGATAGGCTCGAGACGATCCATAGCATCGTATGGCTCTGTCTTGATCATGAGCGGTGGAAGTACTGGAGTGAATGGTTTCGCTGAAACATTCAACCCATGTTCCTTGATAATCGACTGAATTACTGCCTCATTCCCAAGTGTCGCCATTACCCATTGAACCAGTGCCATCTGGAGAAGGACGAGATTGCCTTTGAGGTAAGCAAACCTTGAACCCGCAACATTTGCAGCACGCTCCTTGTCGATCCATCATCGGATCTCTGCAATCTGAGCATGATTACGAACAGGAAAATCAAATTCTGGAATAGTTCCCCATTGTTTTACAACAACATTCTCATCTTCTGTAAGACCCACTGGAGTATCGGGAGTTGGGATATTTGGGATTTTCTTAAAGAGGGCAAAAAACTGGCTCTCTACATCACCAAAATCCTTCTCAGCATTCTGAATCGATTCTTTGAGAGATTTTGCTTCATCAAGAAGCACAGGATCTGGTTTTCCTTTACCCATCAGAGATGAGAGCTCATTGCGACGAGCACGCATGGCATCGAGTTCTTGTTGAAGACTTACACGTTTCTTATCGAGATCCATAACCAAATCAAGATCTACTTTGACGACCTTGTCATGAAGTGCTTTTCGAACTATTTCAGGGTTGGTTCGAAGAATTTTAATATCAATCATAAAATGAGAAATGAGAGAAAATACTATTCGTTATCCGAATTTGAAGATGATTTCTTGATTTTTGCGCCTTTTTTATCTCATCGATAGATACTACCAGTTTCGCGATATTGCTTCTTCTTGTGTTCGATCTTTGCAAGTCGTTCCTTTTCTTTGAAGATACTGACTCGACCCTTGAGCTCGAGGTTAATCGGAGTACCTTGGAATCAAAATGCTTCTCGGATGCGATTTTCAATATAGCGTGGATAGGAAAAGTGAAAATGTGAAGCATTGTTCACGGAAATCACAAATTTTGGAGGATTCACCTCAACCTGTGATCAATAAAATACTTTTGGTTTGTGCGACTTACGATTTCCAGTCGGTGGATGATCAAGAATAATCTGTTGTAAGAAGTTATTGAATTCCCCAGTTGTCACTCGCTTATGACGCTCATTGTAGATGGAGAGTGCCTGATCAAGTATATTATTAATGCGCTTTCCATCAGTTGCCACTGTGAAAACTGGACTAACATACGCGATAAATGCAAGCTCTCGCTGAAGATATTTCAAGTATTGCTCCATGATTTTATCTTTGTCCGTATTGGGACGAGCTAGAACTTTATCCCATTTATTGATAACCAAGATAACTCACTTTTTCTCTTCGAGTGCCTTGGAGAGGACAACTTGATCTTGATGCGTCACTCCTTCATCCGCATCAACCACGAGAGCTATCACATCAGCACGTCCGATAGCGCGTTCACTGCGAAGCACACTCCAATCCTCAATGTCAGCATGTTCGATCTTCCCGGCTCGTCGAATACCCGCAGTATCAATGAGTATATACTCATGAGAATTGTGGTGGAAACTCGTATCGATACTATCTCGAGTTGTACCAGGCATATCCTTCACCATCACACGATTTTCTCCCGTGATAGCATTTACAAGTGATGATTTTCCTACATTCGGTCGACCAATGAGAGCAATCTTGATAGGAGTCTCTCCGACTTCTTCCATTTTTTGAACTCCAAACGACTTAATAAAAGCCGATATTTCTCCCCAAAGCTTGCCAAATCCACGGCGATGTGATACAGAGACAGCAATAGGCTCACCGAGTCAAAGTGAGAGGAGCTCCATAGCCTGATTATCACGAAGCTCATTATCGGCCTTGTTTGCTACGAGAATAATAGGTTTCTTCGTACGTCGGAGAATCTTAGCAATTTCGAGATCTTCATTGCTCACATGAGAATACTCAACCACAAAAATAATAGCATCTGAAGCAGCTATCGATACTTCAGCTCTTTGGCGAATATCTTTGAGAATTTCATCATTGGACCCAGATACAAGTCATCCACTATCACACAGGAGAAATTGTCCATCTGTCTCACTATCCGTCATGTGAAATTCGAGGATATCTCGAGTAGTGTTTTCCTGATCATGGACAATGGCGATTTTGTGTCCAATAAGTGCATTGAAAAGTGATGATTTTCCTACATTTGGTCTTCCGACAATCGTAATTCTTGGCATTTCAAAAAATATAAATAACTGAGGCTCGGATTATATTGACAAATGAAAAAATTCAAAAAAGAATGATTAATGCAGGAGAGTTTTAGAAAGATTTGAATATACAATCACCTTTGAATACACTTATGAAAAAATTATGTCACAGCAAGCCCTTATTACAATCGATTGTATCAATGAAATGCTGCACCCTGATGGTAAACTCTCTCAAAAAGGATACAGAAGTTTTCTAGAACAACATCAGAGCATCACTCATATCAACAAAACTATAGCAGATGCAAGAGCAAATAATTCCCTTGTTATATTTGTATCACTTGGATTTCAAGAGAATTATACGGATTGCCCATCTCAGTCGCTCCTCTTTAAAAATGCTCCAATATTTGAGATTCTCAGAAAAAATACCTGGTCAACGAGTACATATGAGGAAATAAATCAGAGAGATAATAACATTATCATCTCTAAAAATCGCGTAAATGCTTTTCACCATACAGAATTAGATGGTATTTTAAAAAGGCATGGTGTGACAGAAATTCTGCTTGCTGGTTGTGCTACTGATCTTGCAATAAATTCAACTGCTCGGGATGCACATGACAGAGATTATAACATCACGATACTATCATCATGCTGCATTGCAGCAAACGATGAAGATCATGACAGTAGTCTGCGATTGTTAGAGAAAATTGCAGTGATTGTATAACATGCAGTACATTTTGTACTGTGGATGAAGATAATAATTGATATAATTACTATCTTTTGCAATTACAATAAGTATATAGTAATATTGTCGGTATAATTTACTCAAGAATAACTATGCAGCACCAACCAAAAAGCGTACCAATGATAGGTATAATTCTTTTCATTATACCATTTATAATTGTTGGTCTTGCCATGTTTATACCACTCATCGCAAAGATCTCAATATTCCACTCATCCTTCATATCATGAAAAGTAATTGATTATTCAAGTCAACCACAGATATCATTTATATATCAAAATAAAGAATATAAAATTGCAAGTGATGGAAATACAACTTGCAGCGGTCGTCCATGTAATGAAATTGGTGATGCAAAATGGATTCTGCTTAACAAAAATATACCAGAAAAATCTTTGCTTGTTTTTGATCTTCTATTTGCTTTTATCATGTTAGCAATCCCAATGTGAGCCGTAGCCGTATGGGTACATTTCTATAAACAAGATAAGAAACGACATGCAGCGATTACAGAGATGCAAAATAGATGAAGCTATCTGCAAGCCATCATAATAGACGTAGAGAAGAATTATTCATCAAAATGAAACCTCCTATGATATACATACTTATGTAAAAGTGAATCTCAGAATAAAATCTACAAAAGTGATAATACCCGTGAGGTTTTTGAACTTTGAGCAACTGTAAGGGTGTATGAGTCAGAATATCAATTCCCATGAATATACTGGGTTGATCTTAGTACAACCTCATCACATGGTAGTATTCAAATCTGAGATCTACAAAAATATTATGATGACAAAAACAAGAGAATTCAAGAGGAATCAATGAACACCAGAACAATAGTTCTTTCACCAATGCAAGCATTCTTTACTTGTGGAATTTTGAGTTTTGGTTTTGGGTTTTTGGCGTGGGAGCAAATTTGAATAAATTTATGATCTGCCGCATTTTTATGATTCTTTTCATTTTTATTATGATGGGGTGCTATTTCCAATCTCAAGAAATATCTGTTAGGTAAAACCAATAGTGAAGCATGAGTAGATGCAGTAATTCAAAATGACATAAAATTGAGATAATAGAAAACTCCATGGAATATTCCACGGAGTTTTATTATTTAAGCTAGTCTACTCACCCATTCCAACGACAACCTTTGCATGACGAACCACGGTCGTATCACCGAGTGTAAAGCCAGATTCAAAATCAGCAATGATTTTGCCTGCTGGACCAGGACCTTGACTCATCACATCATGTCGAGCTGGGTCTACATCGTGACCAACACTTTCGAATTTGTTCACACCCAGCGATGCGAGACCCTTCTCGAATATCTCAGCTGTGCTCTTAATGCCAGACAGGAGTACTTCACTTGAAGTCTCAGCATTTGATTGGCTTGCAATACGAGCAATATTATCATAAGCAGGGAGAAGTTTCCCAACAATACTTGCCGTAAAGAAGGTCTTCATCTCAGCTTGCTCTCGAGCATGACGTTTGACGAGGTTGTCATAGTCCGCCTTGAGACGAAGGAGTGCTTCGGTCTGATCACTAGCTTGAGTGCTTTGTGCAGATTGTGATGACATCTGATCAGCCTCCTCCACTACTTCAGAGAACTCCTGTGTCTCATCTACTATCTCTTCTGTTGATAGTTCTTCTTGTTTCTCATCAGTTAGATTTTGATTATCTTGTGTCATAGGAAAAAATTATACAAACAAAAAGACCCTTGCGGATCTTTCAAGGAATTAACGATTCAATGATCGCTTGATCTCAGCTACCTTTTTCTCAATATGATATTTTGTGTCTTCGAAGATATTCGTGAGACTCGATTCGAGGGTCTGATAAGCCTTGTTCCCATCTTGTTTCAGACGATGAACGAGATCCTCAGCTTCACTACGAATCAGATTGATATGTTCTTCACGACGGGTATAGAGATCTTCGATTTTTGTGCGAATCTCATCAACCTTCGGAGAGCCTACTGCTTTGATCTTCGCGATCTCTTCAGAGAAGTCATCTTCCATATAAGCAATCTCTTCTTTGAGTCGAGTGCGAATACTCAAGAGTTCCTTTCGAACATCTTCTGTGAGCTCCAGCTCATTGATACGATTCCACATATCTTTGTGAAGATTCACAAATTCGTCACGAACATCTGACAGACTCAGATTGCTCTTATCACTTTTACTCACGATAGCAGCGGCAACACCGGCTATATATCCAAGCCCGAGCCAGAGAAGTGGTCTTTTCATAGAAAAAAGATTAAGAGATAGAGAGTATACGTTCCATACTCTCATTTTGCAAACTTTTAGTACATTCCACCCATACCACCCATACCACCACCATGGTTATGTTCTGGAGTTTCCGCTTTTGGAACATCGACGATAACCGACTCTGTTGTGAGGAACATTCCAGCAATAGAGATGGCATTGAGGAGCGCAAGTCGCTCAACTTTGGTAGGGTCAATGATTCCTGCTTCGAGCATATCAACATAGGTATCAGTTGCTGCGTCATAACCATATGCAGCGTCAGTATTCTTAGCGACATTATCAACAATAACCGCACCTTCCTTACCAGCATTTTCAGCAATTTTTCGAAGTGGGTATGAGAGTGCTCGAGCAACGATCT
>ERZ724508.923-NODE-923-length-19104-cov-5.143892_pt1 | contig 19104 bp, 28 predicted proteins | sample MGYA00376041_ERZ724508 | MGnify/ENA primary metagenome ERZ724508 (study PRJEB28724, sample SAMN07190887) | wastewater metagenome | isolation source: effluent of sewage treatment plant in Hong Hong | place: USA: Christiansburg, Virginia | collected 2016-03-01 ...
TAGCCATCAGGACAGTCCCACGGTGAGGTAACACAAAACCTTGTAAAAGGGTTTTCCCAAAGTCCAGCCCCACAGTCGCCTACACATTGGTTGTCAGAGTCTCTTGCGAACTATCCCGATGGGCATTCTGTCTGGCAGACACCTGTAGTGATACCTCCAACGGTCGTATTAACTCCATATGTATCAGCTGAACATCTTGCAGTACAAGTAATTGTTAGGTTATCAGCCCAAAGTGGTACGAGACAAGTTCGCCGGCATACTCCACCAAGACCCGTCAAATTGACAGCATAGTAATCTTTAGGGCAGGTAGCTACACAAAATTTACTCACGGGATCGGCATACAGGAGGGTGGTTCCTTGGCAGGTCGTTTCGCATTTTGTCGTAAAATTATCAGCAAAGGTATCAGCTGGACAATTAGGGGCTGTTACGCAGATCTTGTTGACCAGATCGGCAAATAGTGCAATTGGCGTTCGGGAACAATTCCAATCAGCAACACACCTTCGATTATTTTGGAAGTCTCGAACCTCAGTTGCGATGGTGCAATTTTCCTCACAAATCTTCGTATCGTTATCTCCGAAGGTTCCCTCAGGACTATTTGCTGTCATGTTTGGGCAAATTAGAACACACATTGATGTGGACGAGTCACCGAAGTACCTATAGCTAGAAGTATTAGGGCACCTAGGCACGCAGGATTGAGTAACAGGATCCGCAAAGTTTAAGCAGTTAGGACCAGGAAGATCACATTTGTTGTCACTATCATCTCCGTAGGTACCGTTACCGCAGCCAGCATAGGTTGTCACACATACTCTTGTCAAGTTATCAGCATAGCCAGTTGGACACGTCTGGCCACATGTCCTCAGTCCAGCGCCGTCTTCATATGAGAAGTAAGTATCAGGGCATTTCTTCACGCAGAGACGATTGCCTGTGGGATCACCGTAGTAAGTTGCTGGACAATGAGTTGTGCAAAGGTTGGTTGTATTATCTCCATAGAAGTTATAACCTGTGGACGGACAGGTCTGAGTACATATTGGAACGCCATTTAGCTGAACGTACCCAAACCAAGTGTCAGGACAATCAAGCACACATAGGTTTAGCGGCGTATACCCATAGCTCGTATTGGGTGAAGTATGGGTACAGTTGGTCGTACAGGCCCGAGTACTGCTGTAGGGATCACCCCAAGTCGGATTCCCAGAGACGTTAGCACATCGACTAACACAGACAAAGTTTTGGCCGAAGCTTGCTGCTGGAGTATCGGTGCAATTCAACCTGCAAGTACGATTGGCCTGCTAATCAGCAAAGTATGCACCGGTGCAGGCAGAAACGCAATATCCACCTTCATCGCCAAAGAGTGAAGGATTACTGGGGCACATAGTAACACAAACTTTCGTGGTGTTGTATTTGTAGCCACCTGCGATGACACTGACACCACCGTTGGTTCCGCAGCTCGTTTAACATGTTTTTGTATAGTTCACGCCATATTCTGCTGCATTGGAGCAAGTTTATACACACATGTTCTGGGTCGCTCCTGCAGACGAATCGCCAAAGTAGTTGGTAGGGCAGTCACTCGCATTAACACAGAATCCTGTCAATGGGTTCCCGTAGCTCAAACCTGTACCAGAGAATTTCCTTGTGCACATGGTCACGCAGGTACCAACCCAATCCGTTCCTGAAAGAACGAGCTAGCCGTACATGTAGGTCGTTGCGGAAAGGTTGCAAAATTTTACGCACATGTTAGTTGCAGGATCTGCGTAGGTCCCGTTTGGACAAGTATTTACACATGAGCCGGTAGAATTATCGCCGTAAAGCTTCGTTCCGGACCATGTGGTACAAGGATACTCACAGACACCAACCCCTGATGTTCTGTTATTCTTGAAGTAACCTTCTGGACACGTACTGACGCAGAGGTTCGATACGTTATATGCATAGTAACTGGCCGGGCAGATCGCTAGGCAGTACCCCGTATAGTTGTAGTACCCGTTTGTACAGGTCTACAGGCAAGCACCATAATATTCGTCGGCGACAAGCCCTGAAGGGCAGACATTGTAACAGGCTGGGTCTGTGCCATTGAACTTGTAGTAGTTGAGGTTGTATGCAGTTCCAGTAGCGTAGCAGCTTGGCAGGCAGGTTTTGTTGGCCGTGCGGTTATCTTTGTAGTAACCTGAAGGGCAGGTGATCACGCAGTACCGATGAATATCTGAAGTATCACCAAAGGGCAGCGGCTCAGGGCATGTTGATACGCACATACGGCTGGCCTTGTCTTTGAATACTGTGGCATTATTTGTACAGCTGAGAACACAACTACTTGTTGTGCTGTCGTAGAAGTATCCACGTCCAGTGTCGCACACGCATTGGCCCGGTGGTGTGGCTAGGTTAGTGCAATCGCCTGCAGTGGGATCACACACCCAGTTGAATACAATTTGCCCTGTATTGGGGCAGCTTGTACAGTCATCGGCTGTGTAGCTCGAGCATGTTGCACAACTGCTGTGGCAGGCCAGCCGGTAGACAATCATTTCTCGAATACCCAAGTAGTATCCTCCTACGCTGGCTCCATTGTCACTTAATGTGAATGATAGCGAGTCGGATGTGTGGTTCCACCAACCATCAACAACCTGTACGACATCCAACACGTTTCTTAAGCAGAGGAACTCACCAACCACGCCATAACTGTTGTAGTTGTAGCTGAACACATCGTTGGTACCAGAGGTGATGGAGATAGCTCCACTGCTGGGCCAGTTATCAATGAATACCGCGACGAACCTGACCCGGATACCATAGTGATCAACCCCAAGGCCGTTGGCTATGCTATATGTAAGTGCACCTTTGTAGCATGTTCCAAGGGTACAGCCCCAAAGATACCGCTTTGTGTAGTTTCCGCAATTAGTCGTGAAAATATTGCTGGTCGCACTCCAAGTACCAATGGCAGGGCCAGTGTTTGTAAATTCATCGGATCCAGCAGCGTAGTTGTCAATCCAGCTGTTGATTTGAATGGAAGTGCCATTAGTCGAACAAACTCCGCCTGCGAGTGTGAAACCCTCTGGGCAAGCGCTGCAGCTAACAGAGTCGTTATACGAGCATTTGTAGCAGCTAATGTCGCAGCGAGAGCATGACATGAATCCTTTTTGGTAGTAATTGGGGAGGCATGTACAAGCTGAAGGATCGAAGGTTGTGCTTGTGGATGCATAGTAAGCGTACTCCCGACATTGATTGATAGGGACGCAGAAAAATTGAACCCAGATATAACTGAGTGCAGCACTACAGGTGTATGACTTAATTGCCCAGAGGCAGTTAGCATCGTTAGTGCACCCGCTTGTCATGGTGTATGTCGATTGATAGCTTGCAGGCATCATATACTCTAGACCAAGGCTACATGTTAGTGTTCCCGTAGGGCACTTAATGCAGCGCATTGTGAGTGGCCAGGCATAGGTCCCATCAACACAGGGGTTGTAATATGAAAGGGATCCCCAAGTATGAGCTGGAAGGTTGTAACAGGTTGTGGAGTTGAATAGGAATGCAGTCGTAGCACACGTTGAACAGTAAACGTACCCATATGCTGTACAGGTCTCGCAGTAACTGTGACAGTACGCACAACTACCTTGAGTGGTGTTGATATACTGGCCAGCTGGACAGTAGGTCTCGCAACGATATGTAATGGTACCGTCGGCAGGAGAAGCTTGCAGCCACATATATGCCAGACGGCTGGTATTACAAGAATCACAATTGTAGTTGGACAGGTCCACGGCATTGCGGCAGCAGTTACACCTGGTGTCACAACCGCCGGCGTTGTTGACGGCGCACTGCGAGAAGATGCAGCCCACCAGGAGCATCAGCACTAAGTAGTGGAGGAGATTCATAGCTATATATTATAAGCAAGTAGGGCGAACTAGCTGCAGCAAACAACGCTTGTGTGTCATAGTTATTTAGCTATGAGTAGACAGGCTCTTCGCACCACCATTATTACGGGGGCAAACAAAGGTATTGGATTGGCTGTGGCGGATAACCTTGCTGGTAAGGAAGGCTGGTCGTTGATACTTGCTTGCCGCAACAAAGAGAGAGCAGAGCAGGCTCGAAGAAAACTTCTGGAGAAACATCCAAGAGCATCTATCGAGGTTGAATAGCTTGACATTGCCAATGAGGAGAGCATCAGTAGGTTCACAGGAAGATTGAGATAAACCAATCGGCAGATCTCTGTGCTAGTCAACAATGCTGGAACGTACATAAAACCAGAAACCCCGCAATCGGTCAGGGACACGCTATCAACAGTAAAATATCATTAACGAGCAGAATTTCTATGGAACAATCATGCTGACAGAACAGTTGTTGCCACAGCTCAGCAACAGTGGTAAGATTATTACTCTGGGGTCTAGTCTGGGGAAGTATAAGGTTATCAAGGACGAAGCTCTTCGAAAATTACTAAAGAATGCGAACCGTAAGGAACTTTTCGCGCTTCTCCAGTAGTATCAAGAAGGCGTAAACAAAGCAACACTGTCCTACAGCTACCCTTCAGCATATATCATGAGCAAGATGGCAATTAATATCTTTGTCACGAAGGTACTGCCACTCTATCCAGAGGTCATTCGAAAGGAGATTCAAGTCTATGCACAGTGCCCAGGTTACGTGGCAACTGACATGACTGAATTCAAAGGTTTTCTCACAGCGGAGAAAGGAGCGATGACTACAGTTTACCTCACGGAACTACCATTTCAAGTCCATCCCGACCTACAGGGAAGATTCTTCGAACGGGGCAAAGTCTCCGAACTTTGAGAGTTGATTAGTAACCTAAGATCATTATTATATTCCGAAGAAACCTTCTTCGTTGTCCTCCTGCCAGTCCACTGGATCAATGAATTCGTAGTCCTTCTCGAGAGCGGCTTGTTCTTCCCTTGCTTCACTGAAAAAACCTTCGTCAAGGCCCTCGCCCACATACCAATGCACGAATGCTCTTGTGCTGTAGAGTTTGTCGAATTTCTGAGATGACTCCATAAAGATATCTTGAACTGCTGAGTTATTGCTGAGGAGGCACACTGACTTTGTTTGTTGCTCAAACTGGCCATCAGCATTGACTCCAAATGGCTTGACCGGGGAAAGTGCTACCTTAAAGCCACTAGCAACCCAATCAGCGAAGGTGACTGTTCTATTCTCTCTGAGGCTATACAGCTCTTTGACGATGTCTATTTGGTGGCATATTCCACGATAGATGACAGCGTTGCTCATGTAAGTGCCTATTCGGGAGTAAGGGCTATGGCTTTCTGAGAAAACTCGTTGAGTTAGCTAGTTCGTCGATAGATTTTCAGCCGTACCATTGCTCTGGCAGACCTGCGAAGTCATTTGGAAATGTGCCCGAGGGTATGGAACTAAATTCATAATCATTTCTCGCAAACTCCAGTTGAGCACTCCGGGAGCTCTCATGGGAAACGTAACGGAAGATAGCCTTTGGGCAATACATCGGTTGATCTCCAGAAAGGAAGGGTTCTCAACTCCAACTATCCTGTCCAACATTCCTTGTAAAGAGTTGTTTCTGAACAAGAGAGTTGTGTCAATGTGCTCCATTAGAAATTTTACGGAGAGTACAGCGTTGTAAGGCTCGACGATGGAGGTGAGTGTGCTCTTGGAGGGATACACTGTTGCACTCATTTTGCTGAGTTTGTTGCCGTACTCTGTACAAATTCTTCCAGCCAGTAAAGATGTCAATCCAGAGCCTGTCCCACCACCCACCGAATGAGTAAAGATCATGCCTTGGAGGCTGTTGCATTGCTATGTTATTCTTCTGAGGTTGTCAAGAGTTTACTCAACTATTTCCCTGCCAAGAGTGCACTACCCACGAATGAAATTGCTCGAACAGCTTTCCTTGCCGGTAACAGTGCTTAGTTTACTGAACAAGTTTCGTTGTCGTCCTCGCTTGATGTCGTCTATCGGATCACAGTCGGTATCAACGAATAGGGTTCGAGGCACCAACTTTCCACTACTCACTTCATGGAAGATTGATCCAGGTGTTAGGTGCTGCTAGTCCTTCGCTACCAGTTTTCCACTGTCATCGATTCCATGTTCCTAACAAAACAGCTCCCAGCAGGACTCTCCGATCCTCACACCAGCATGACCAACATTGATGAAGACTAGCTCGCCCATACTGCGAGATATTTATCCGGTTATCGCCGAGTTATTAAACCATACATGCACAACATCACTGTATTACTACAGAGTGTCCCCAGCAATCTGATCAGATCAATCTCCCTGCCGATCCAGCTAGGAACACTTTTCGAATAGCTTATAGTAGCACCGAAGGCAAAATCAACTGCTTCAGAAGAGGTTGCAGCAAGATCGTTCACCTTCCCCATCCATCTGAAAGGTGTTGTTTCGGTTTACTTCCTTCCAATTGTCGACCACGACCTGCACGTTGCGCTATAAGTCGATTTGCACTTTTCGCTAGTAAGCGGTCAAGCTACCCAAGCTACTGGTTGTCTTGAGGATAGGAGTTATCATGGCACAGTCGGTTACAGCCACCAAGGAGGTAATTCCCCGAGCCATAGGCTTAATACTTTCTTCCGCCTGAGAGTTCGGCACGCCTTTTTGCGAGGGTTGTTCCTATTCAAGCTGGGTATGGATATCCTTTGAATCGGCCCGCCTTTCCATCGAAGTTCGACCTGCAGCAATCACCCGACTAACATGCTTGATAGGACTGAGCTGAACACCTGCTCTATTCATATCGCAAATAGTTTATTGAAGTCAAAACAAAGTGCGACGGCAACTGCCACCATCAACCAACTCTGCGAAGTACCACCTTTCGAGCATATTATCAGCTCATAAAATAATAAGCAGCATGGCTACGAGGGAGCGTAAATCACGGAGGTCGAGCACAGCAGGTAAGCACCCCATTTCACTACCTTTTCATTTCAGTGTTGGCGGTTAGCTGTAGATTAGCACGAGGAGGGACGCACACCAGGAAAGAAGCACGACCGAAGTCGCGTGCGCGTAGAACAGCGTAACCTTGTCTATTGTATTGGGTTTACACAAGAGGTGGCATCTGCGGAGATACTTAAGCGTCACGAATACCTTGGGCAATATGGTGAGCTGGACAAGCTATCGGTGGTAAGGAATGGGTTCACCGGAAAAGGCCAGAAGGGCCCTTCCTTCTCGGTGTACATCACTTACAGGACTGAGCTACAGGCTAGCTTAGCGATCCTAGCCCTTAATGGCATGGTTCACAACGAGCAGACAGTCAGAGCCAGCTTCGGTACCACTAAATATTGCACGTACTTTCTGAAGAAGATGGAATGCCCAAACCTGCCAAACTGTTGTTTCCTTCATTGCCTTGACCGCGAGAATGAGATTGATGAATACGAGAGGTAGAGTCGCCCAACTCGCGAAATCTTCAATAATCAGCAGAATATTGCAGAAGAGATCCTTCGTAAGAATATCAGGAAGGCTGAACAATTAGCCGAGCAACAAGCCGGGAAGCACAGCGTGTTCCCCTCTCTGAAAAACATCATCGAGGAATTCGGCTACGACCATCCCCACCCTAATCCTTAATTAGCAGAATCGCCAAAGTGTATGTCCTAACCTGAACACTCCACGTCATCCCATGAAGAGCAACAACCTTAACCCACAGAGTAATTCGAGGAGCTGCCTCTGAGGAAAGTACAGTCAGAAGTGTTGAGCTAACCACAGGGCGACCCGCTGCTGGAATCCTACATCCACCACAAAATTCTAAAGAACTGCATGAAGCAACGTACCCCTTGCTGTTATGGTAGAGCATTGCAGCAGTAAGCTGTGGTTTGCAAGAAAGGACTCCCAGCAATCGCACACCGTAGACACCCCTGAAAGCTGCACACTTCGGAAGTACATGCTGCAGCATCTTCGCAAGCAGCACCAAGAATGATTACAGCCTCTCCTACCTCAACTATTAAGTGAATTAAAGCAAGGGTCACAGTTCGTCGTACTAGAATGTCATGCTACCGATGATCTTGTAGCGTTCGCGTTTCTACTCCGGCTCCATTTGAGAGCACTCTGACCGTTCTTTCAGTGCGCTAAGTTAGTTCGTGGGGATTACAGAAAATAACTTTCCGACATGATCTCGCTCCTGTCGTTGTCTTATTGTTCGACCTACATGCGACCCACGAAGTCCGCTTGATATTGCATTAAGCGCTACTTTATCGGTGGGTTTGTAATGCCCTAGCGTTCCCGTTTCTTCTGCAATCGTTAACACTCGGTATATTCTTCCTCAAGGAGTTTTGGCGTCCGCAGCAACATGTACTTCGAGATTACCTTAAAACGGGGACCGAACCTCACCAGACCCTCAGCAAACCTTCTCACTTCGCTGTCACTGAGCGGCAGATATTCGTTCTACTTAAACAGCTTGATTTCGTTTTGGGTGCTTTTGGCACATAGATTCTTTATTCGATTTTTCAATTGGTCTTCGGTGCGGGTAGGGACGTACAGGACTTGGATGCGATCAATGTTCCTATGATACAAAAGAGTCAGTACTTGCTGGAGTGACGGGAGAGACCCATTAGAAACAGCCGGTCGTCAAGTGGTGAAAATTTCCCTTTAGACTTACCGGAAGTCTCCTCTATAACTGGAATGAACAAAGGATTGACAAATGGTACGAAGCTTTAGATTAACTTCAACCCAACCGATTGCTGTTCGGTTGGTTGCAGATTTTGGAAGAGCTGCCGGTGTGCCACTTTGTGGGATAACAAATACAGCAAAGGCTATTGGTAGATTGACATTTGAGGTGGCATCTACACCACAATTGGCTACTGCTTCTCTTGTTGAGGCAGGAAATCCGTGAAATTTATGCGACAGTGGTTCACTGCCCGACCAGTCTTGTTTAGCAAGATCTTCTCCATCTGTTCGACATCCTTCACCATGAGCTGTCTCACCTTTTCCAGAAGATTGTAGCTTTTCAGGCGGCTTTCCCCGTCCCCTGAAAGCACACAAACCTGCAGCAGCATCTGCACGACAATTGCCAGCTGCCGTACTATCTCCTCCAAATGCTGCTTGTCGATATCGCTGGACTTGCTTTCATCACGCTAGTCTGAACCTAACCTCGAAAGTACTGATGGCGGTTGATGCACCGCTGCCATTTTCCATCCACCGATTGATATTCTTTGGGAGGATGCTCACGTAGTGCTTCTTGCAGTGCTCGATTATGTTGTTGTAAGTGGAGTTCACTTGACTTGCCTCAATCGGTGGCTCAGTGGTGAGCTTGCGAGCAACCTCCAGAAGTCCCTACTCGTTCATGCTTGTATATAAATTATGGAGGGAAAGGCTAGAAACCAAGACGATCACTTCTTCAGCTTCAAAGAGGTCAGGAGATGGGCCTTGATACTTCCCAGCGGGTTCTTCTGGAACTAGGAGTAGTTCAGGATTTGCCGCATCCGCTCTACTTACTCGTTGGCTGTTTTTGACCTTTAGACGAGGGTTGGTGCGCGCGGCTTCGCTCCCACTGGGACTGTGGTGGGGATATTATTCAGTTCCGCTCCAAGTTCCGACATGGATAATGGAAGCTGTTTACGTTCGGTGAGTTGATCAGTGAGACTCTGAATTACTCATTGACTTACCTTTCGGAATTCGACTCGCTGTTTTTTCTCAAGTCTACGTCTCTTTCCTTTGGACATCTTTGGTTGCTTTATTGGGGTGCTTTACAACCTCTTCTTCTTGAGTTCGTTGAACACCTTCAACTTCTTCTCGTCACGAGCAACAAGTAATGGCCGAATTTGTCCATCATGCTTCTTCTCTTTCCTTTCAACTTTTCTTTGGACGGCCATAGCCCTTCCCTCCTTTTCCTTTAGCTTGATGATCTTTTTCTTACGAGCAGGCTTCTTTACTGTCGGTTGCTGTTCTACCTCCATGCCTCCTTCGTCATCACTGCTTTGCTGGCCGGCACCAAATTTCCCCATTTATCAACTTAGCGCTGCTTGGCTATTATAATCTTTCAGTTAGAATGTTTGGAAAGTAGCTAAACCGCTCGAACGTCTGCAACTTAGCCCAGGTCACCATGATTGAGAGCAAATGTGAAAGACCCGAGAGTTCATTCCGAAAGAAAGTTAACATGCCTGCTACGGTCTTCACAAAGAGTCCCATGAGGGATCGCGAAAGTACATCACTATGCGAGTTTAGATAAGTCCATTGTTGGCAACACACCATCCCGCAAGAACCAGCTTTCTCGGGTTACCATGGGCGGAGCCGCTGACGATCAAAACCGTCGTAGCTCCATTTCCCCTCTCAAAAATCGGCGGCAACAGTTGGGTATGCAACCCACTGGAAATTCTTTCATCGAGCAGAACTCTTCTTACCATCAGACCCAACCTCTGCCCACCAGCTACCATTCAGTTCGGCAGCAGCCACAGCTCTCCAACAGTATTCATTCCCAAGTGTCCAAGTCGAGGAAAATTGATTCTTGTCAGAACCACAGCAACAAGCCAGCGAAGTACTACATCTTCATTGATGATGAGGACCTACCTTATTGTGAGAAGTGTGCCATATTGTTGGCGAGTCAAGGTTTTAAGGTTGTGAAGGCAGATGAGGCAGGCGAACCTCAATAAAATGTGCAAAATAACTCACAAATGTTCCAACCATCACAACAACAGTCGCAGCAACCATCATTGTTGGATGATCACAACCATCCAAGAAGACAAGAAATAGGGTCCTTCCTGTCGGAGTTGGACTTCATTATGCAGGCCCTCGAAGCAAGAAAGTCTGACGTTGATTAAGCTGCTGAGAAGGCTGAGTCCCAATTTCAACATCAAAACCTAAAAGTTGCCGAATTTTACCAGCATATTGTCAATGAAGTGCTTAACCATCAAAAGACTGTGGAGGCTGCACTGGCTGAACAACACAGCCAACTGATGGCCAGCTACACCGAGAGAATGGACACTGTTAACGAAGCTGTCACGGACTCCCGAACCATGAAATAGGATATCCTAAGTTCGCTGGATCTCATCAAGGATGCTGAGGAAAAGGACTACCGTCCTATTCTTGAGTCTTACAAATAGAACGCAAGGAAGTTTAAGCAGATTAGCCAGAAAGTTCCCGTGAAAAGCGAATTTAAACTGATCTTTGGCAATTGTAGTGAAGCGCTGAAGCGTTTCTTCAAGTCGCTGACTGCAGCTCTTGCTGGCGAGAAGGATCCTGCTCATACTCAACCGAACAGGGATACAAGTAGCCATTCCAGCATCAACTTCTCCTTCGAAGGTCGAACCCGCGAGGAGGAAGTGCAGAGACAGCATGACCGTTTTCCAAAGCTGAGTCCCGTGGGAATGATAGAGGGGAAATGCCATCCAGGTCCCCAGTCAGAGGATTAAAATCCGATCGAACTCCTCTCGGAGTAGGACCTATCCCGAGAGAAGTTTATGAAGAGTAGCCTCAAGGACCACAACGGTCTGTTCAGCGAGTTTGACGACTTCGCTGTTTGATTTGCACCAAAAAAACTATCCGATCGATATCACGGTTCAGTCTTTGTAGTGTTATATCAAATTTTGGATGTTCGTGAGATAGTTCTCCACCTTGTAATCCAGGATCTCGGCTTTGGGAACGAACTTGGCCCTATCAAAGGAGATATCACGGATCGCACTACTTCGCTACGGGGCAAACTTGCTCAGTCCTTGAGAGGTTGATTGTTTGTTTACGCGAGAAGGTAGATCGGGAACTTCTACCTTATCGTACTATTCGTCTTCTGCCTCAGAACTTTCGCTTTTTATTTGAGGTATTCGATTGAATGTACTTGGTACGGTTACTGGTGCAGGGTCTGATAAACTTTATTTTTCCGGATATCTCACTTCAGTAAGTGCGTCTAATTGCCGGTAACCACCACCTGACACGTTGCTGTTTTGAAGTGACGGGCTATACTCCTGCTGTAAGTGTCTCCGTGCTCTCGATTGAATGTTTTTTGATGGTAAGTTGTCTGAATGGAATCGTTCCCGAACTTGACTACCCATCAATGATGAAGCGTCGTATTGCAACACATCCTTATTTCGAAGAAGACCGCGGATCCTATCCACTTCCCTGTTGACTTCCAAGTTGTTCGTACCTGCTCTGCCAATATCGAACTTGAGTTCATCAACCTTCTTGAGAATCGACTCTTGGAACTGTTGAATGCTGTACAGCCGTTACTGCTAGTATGCTGGATCGGGTGCTAACAGCATTAATGCAGTTGTCTGTTTGGTTTGCGAACCAGTATAAGAGGATTGTTGCGGCTGGGCCTGCCGTTTCATTAGTAGATTTGGAGCCTGCTGGTCAGGTAAAGAATCTTTATGGCCGAGTAACCCGTCGATATACTCCGACTGTCGTTGGGCTTACCTATCCTTGAGAGTGGGAAGTCTATCTGGCGACCCAATGTGCTTTTCGCTGACTGACCGATTATTATTATTGCGTTGCCCACCAACGTTAGGGTTATTTTGGGTGGCTGGCGACTTCGACTGTCCCTCTGTCTGTTGCTGCTCAAGCTGTCTTCGTTGCTCATAGAAGGCTCGTTCATACTTCTCTTCAAGTTCTCTCTCCTTCTGCTTTTCTTATTATCTCCGTTTGAGGTTGTTCTGCATCTGGAGAGCAAGCTATCGCTTGTAATTCTCTTTGGCTGCTTCTTTGCTGCGTTATTGTTCAGGGTCGCCGTTTAACAATCGCATTTTGAAGTTCCTGGCGAACGATGCCGCTGAATATTGACTGGATGGTACGTTGCTGTTAGACTTCCTGTCGAGCATTTTGCTACTGTGGTTGGTGGTAGTACTAACCCTGCAGTAAACTCAGACCGGCCGTCTCGAGCACTGACTTATTATATCCGCCAGTGTTGCTGTTGGTTGGCCAGTTCATTATTATTACAGTAGTTGGTGCAGTAGGAGCTCTCACTGCCAATTTATCTTCTCCCGAACTTCCATAATGTGTTTCGAAATGGAAGTAGTCGAACAAGTCGACAGGGAATCCTAATGGAAGTTGCTGGCCAGAATTAACTAGTAACGAGATTGGGTGATACAGCATAGCAGCGAGGAAAACACATATAGCGTAGCTAATGCGCAAAGAGACCATCAACTCCAAGGAGCTTATGTAGCTAACGGTGAGAAGCAGCGAGCGATGTATGGAGAGATATGGGGAGATCGTCAAATAGATGGCAATACTCACGATGACCGTTGTGCAGGGTAACATATTTGGTGATAGGTAGATGCATGCTAATAAATCACAACGCTGAAGCTCGGACAATTAGCGGATCGGCTGCTTGCTGCTGACAAGTTCCATCGAGCGGTCGAATAACAACTGCTGAGGCGACTTGCATGGCTGGAATAAAAAATGGCTCTGTAGTCAAAAGAATCATAGGGCAACAAAATGAGAGAGGTGTGTCGGATGTGTCAACTAGGTCTCAATTACCAACACTTGGAGTATCTCAAGGACAGTATTGATCGCCGGCCTGATATTGACCTCTTCTCCAATGTGCACAAAAAGACAGAACAAGACTAGCAAGATTTCGACAGCGAAATCGATGAATAGTCGCTGGAGATGATAGAGAGGCTGTTGGCACGCAAGAACAAGGTGCTATCCACAGAAGCCAGCAACCTCACCTGCTTTCTTACTGAGGTATTGAAAAATTCGACAAATCCAATGAAGATGCCGGTAAAGGCGCTCTCACAAGAATAGCTTGCTCTGATGGCACAGTCAAGCAGTATGGTGGTGGGTTCAGCCATACAAAGCCTCAACGATAACTTTGTGACCTGGATCAAAAAGCAACTCACGCCCATACTATTGAAGATTTGCAAATAGTACCATCGGAGGACCAAGGCAAAGGAAAAGGGAAAGATGAAATCACAGGAAGTTCAAACCATGGAGAATAAGGCGGTCATGAGCACGAGAGCATTTGAATTACGTATTGACGCACTGAGCAGGTAGCTATGTATGAAAAAAGCTGAGGCTGACTCACTTCTTCAATAAACGGTGAAATTGCGAATGACAGGATAAAGGTCGAAGTTGGAGCTTCAGAACAGTCTAAGCCTTGCACATTCCAAAATCGCAGAGCTGGAGGGATAGATTGAGAGGAAGAATTAAGAAATTGCGAAATTAGAAGCACTGCAAGTCGATTCCAAGTAGAAGTTAAAGTAAGCACTGTCAAGCCTAAATTTGCTTCGAGCTCAGGCTCAACAACTCCAGTCCAAGCGCACGACCAAAACTCGCGGTCCGCGTGCCTCTGCACGCGTGGATGGTAAAATCAGTCAAAATCCAAGTTACATTTCGAATAGCACTGTAATGGAACAAATTCAGGAGGAGGTCGATTTCGAGCAATACAAGGAGAGGTCACCGAGCAATTTGAGCAGTTAGCAGCCGAATAGATCCTTGAAGCCTGATAAATCAGTACCGGAGAATGGTGAGAGAGATTTATAGACGCGTGCTGCAAGAAGTTCGAATAGAAACAAAGTCGAACCGACTAAACACAACAACATCGATGAAAGTTACCTTATGAAGCATTTACCACTCGATGAGGGATCTCCGATTGTTGAGGAGGTCAACAATGCAAAAATATCTCTTGCACACGGTGTAAATAATGTGACGAACATTATTACCACACGAAGGAATCCATCGGCGAGAAAAAGTGCTGCAGTTGGAGAGCATACTTATGAGAAATCTGCAATTGCACAGTCTCCGATTGCTTGGAGCGATCAACAGTCGTAAATTCAATCTTTGGTCGATGCATCTTAGCATGGCACCCAGACAATTTTGAAAGAACACAAAAGGTATGAAGATGAGCCTGATGAAACTCCTGTTTCTGTCCCTTCATTCTTCCATGATCGGGTCGAGTTTGAGGTGACAGGCAAGTAAATTCCAATACCACACCGCTTAACTACGAAGAGTAATTATTGGAAGGAGCATATCAACAAAACACTTGTAGATCGCAGGAGTTCAGAAGTGCCAGTTTACTCAAAGTCCAAGATTGAGGGGATGCGTTATTTGACCCTCAGAAATTCCTCACTTTCAGGGTTGAGCCTGCATAAGAGCGGCCATTTGAGTCGGAATGCTACCACCCTGCAGAATACCCCTAGAAGCAGTCTGAACTAAACTACAAAATGCCTTCCAGAGCTATCCAAGGATGATTTCATTGTTACAAGTAACAACGATAAAGAGAATGTCCCGGCACGACGAATAACCCCACCTTCCAATGAAGCAAGAAACACTGCCGAGCCAATACAAAGCCGCACAAAATTGACTTATAAGGATGAGCCGGTTCAACAGAAATCATTGAATCGCTTTTCAACAAACTTGGCTTCTTCGCATCTTATGCCAGACTTTAGCAAGTCCTGTTACAACTTTGTTCAGCCGGTTAAGAGAATATTGCAGGCCAAAGCAGTTGACAAGCAGCAGCAACTCAAACAGATCAGCCACGAGGAATTTGGAGTTGACGACCTCGAACTTTTCATGGGAGTTGCTGAGGCCTACCGTTTCGAAACCAGTGTTAACAAGTGTTCGATGAAGAATCTGGTTGACCCCACGACCAATGAAGAGTGGCTTCGACAGTTCTTCACGTACTTTGATAAGCAACGCCGCACCAACCACCAACTGTACATCAATCTCAAGAATTTCTTGAGCTGTCCGTACCAGACAGCAGTCAACCGGCTTCACAACACCAACGACCAATCACAGATGTCTTATAACAACTTTTGTGAGCAGATGCAAGGAATACTTGTGCTTCACCGAAAGTGCGAGAAAGTCGATCAAAAACGAAGACTTTGTGTTCACCTGTGTGGCTTTCTCACACGGGTTGGATTTGATATGGGAAGTACCCAGGCCGTTACAGTACGGCCACTTCTACCAGCACTTGACCACTGATCATAAAATTACTACCCGTTTATGTATACCCATCAGTTTTGGTTGTACACCTGCAGTGTTCGGATTAGTGCATCCAGGCTGATGGAGGCGATATTGAGCTGCTTTTCGTCAGTTCCGAAGCGACAAAGACTGCGGACCTGTGCCAAGTAGCCCTCGATCTTTCTCACAAGCTCGCCGGTATTTTGGTTGTTGAGGGATAGTGTTAGTGGGATATTGGATTTCATCCGACCGAAGAACTGGATTGGTCCTGGGTTCTCGTAATGGTCAATCAGCACCCACTGCTTACGGTTCTTAACGAGGTGGCCAAACGATCCGCTCTTGAGATGTACCATGCGAATTGGCATCCCTATCTTATTGTTGGTGCCTATGTTGGTGGCAAGGTGTACTATGCAGCTTGAGGTCCATCATTTGTACGAGAGGGATAGCTCCGGGAGACCACTAGTTAATCGGCCCACTGACATTCTTGACAGTTGGGCAGTAGCCGGTTAGATCATTCTCCACCAATATCTTGGCGATGGTACCGTAGGTATGAGCAAGGTTTCGGTCAAATTAATTGGGAATAGCACAACGACCCTGGTATCCAAAGAAGTGACAAACTGCCGAGAAAGACCCTGAGTCAATAAAATTTGGTTACCTTTGTAGATCCCCTCCTGCTTCAGCTTCTTCAAACTCTGAGCAACCATATAGGCAAGCATTTTTTAAGTTTCAATTTGCGAGAGAGCCAAAGCATTGGTATTGTCTTTTTCTCTGAGCTGCTTCTGGATGAAATCGGGAAGACTCTAGTACTTGCTGCGGCTCCATGGTGAAAGCTTTTTAAGTATTTCCTCTTGCACATCGGATTTAATACTGTCCATCTCCTTCACAATCCTTTTTATTGACGGTAGGCTATTGATCAGACCTTCTGGAATAATGATACAGCCGAAGCCTAGACCCTTGAATTCTCGTTCAGTGATGACTCGCACGCACTCGCCTATAACTTCCTCGATGTCCCAACCAAGGCTCTCGACCTCTTCGCTAATCAGCACCAAGTTAGGGTGAGTTGCGAGAGCGCACTCGAGGGCAAGGTTGGATGGATCTCTGCCCATAAGTCGAATGAAGTACCAGTACTTGGTATTGCTGGAAGCATCTGTCATGAGGTTGGCGATGAGGGTCGAGTAAAGGTGAGAGCTGCTGGAGAATCCCACTGATACTTCGAGTTGGCTATGATACACTGTGTTGTCTATTGAAGCTGGGAGAGCAACCACCTTAGTCTTGCATTGCTTCACCAAGAAGTATTCAGAGAGGTGCAGGGCATCATAGAGTGTGTGACTTGCACCTACAAGAATGAGTCCGTCGAGATCAAGCTTTTGGCAAGTGGTCAAAGTCATTTCCTTTTCAGCTTCGCTTCGCAACTTATCTGCTGAACGGCCAAGATAATGGAATCCACTTTGGTTCCGATAGAAATTGAAACCGTCCTCCCGAATTTCAACGAAATCGCCTTTGAAGAGTCCTTGGGTACCATCGATGAAACCAAACACCTGACAGTTATCGCCGTCGAACAACGAAGAGATAATGTTATGGCCGCCAGGGGTCTGTCTGCCATTGAAACATACACCGATGCGGGTTTTCTTCTTTGCAATACCCACACTGCTCTCCCTGAACTACATGTACTTGTTGCTGACCTTGCTCGTTAGTTCGCAATTCTTCTCTATAAAGCTTGCTACTTCGACATTGTGGAATGGAAGAGTCTCAGAGAACAGCAGCTGATGGTTGGATTTCAAGATTGTTGGGCACTCTGGACGAAATTTAATGAGTTCGTAGGTTAACGCGTTGAGGTTGTAATTGTAGATTTTTGCATACGGGGTGGAACTATCGTAACTCACGTTCTAGCCTCCGTTGAAGTACAGTGTTTCAAGGGTCGGTGGAACTGCTAGGAAGGGGAACGGACATGGGAATTCAAACTGGATGGGACCTTGGCTATTGAAGTAATCTTCACGTGCCCACTTCGTTCTCTAAGATTTGAACAGCCCGAACAGTGGACCGTTAAGGTCGACCAACGCCTTGGTGATGACAGGCACGTTCTTTCCTTTACGTACTTCTAAATCCATCATAGTAATGAGTGGGTAGCCTCCTGCCAACCATTCCTCGGGTTCATTGTTGAGGTTGCGAATGCAGCTCATTAAGCCAGTATGCCCTGTTTCGATGATAGCACCAGCATTGACTCCCAGACTGTAGCAGTAGTCGCAGTCGAAGTTGGTTGGGAAGGCGCATCGGCCCTCATAACCGAAGTAGTTTGATTGTGGGCTGAACTCCCCTTTATAATCCGGATTGCTACGAAGCTGCTCAATCACAAGGTCGATGATGAGCTTTTCCGTTTCGATCTTTGCTACCTGTACGTTTCCATGTGGATCACGATCTAGTAACAACTGTTCCGAGATGTTCTTTGGCAGAAATGATAGAAGCTGTTGGCTATTTCCAGTAAGGCGGCTATGTACCAACTTAAATAGATCCTCACCATCGAGTTTCTTGTCTATTTCAGTCTTGGCCATCACTGTATTGATTTCTTGGATGAGTACATTCATCTCCCGAATGAATTCAATAAGTCCTTCAGGTACGAGAATCACTCCGTAGTTCTTTCCTGCTTTGGACCTTTCCACAATTATTCCAACCAGTTCTTCGACTAGCTGTTTCAGTGTTGATCCGTTGGCATGGACTTCCTCTCCGATGAAGGTGTAGGTTGGACGGGTAAGCAGTGCGCACTCCAAAGCGATATGCGAGGCAGACCTGCCCATTAACCGGATAAAGTGGTAATACTTCTGAGAAGAAAGTGTGTCCACCATTACTGAACCGATACACTCCGAATAGGTCTTGCAAGCAGTATCAAAGCCAAAGCTTACCTCCACGAACTCGTTTTTGAGGTCACCGTCGATTGTCTTTGGGCAGCCGACAACCCGTACTGATGAACCATTCTTTACAAAGTACTCGGCTAGCAGTGCTGCGTTCGTATTGGAATCATCACCACCAATAACCACCAGACCGTCGAGTTTCAGACTCTCGCAGTATTTCAAGGACTTCTCAAACTGTTAAGGGGTCTCGATTTTGTGTCTTCCACTGCAAATCATATCAAATCCACCGCGGTTCTTGAAATAGCTGATATGTGAGTCAGTGATTTCGATGTACTTACCAGAATAGATACCGTGGGGGCCATTGAGAAATCCGAATAGCTGCGAATTCGGATGGCGGCGCTTGATGTAGTCGTAGAGGCCGACTATCACATTATGCCCACCAGCAGCCTGACCTCCTGAGAGCACGCATCCAACTCGTAAG
>ERZ724508.926-NODE-926-length-19075-cov-5.942114_pt1 | contig 19075 bp, 26 predicted proteins | sample MGYA00376041_ERZ724508 | MGnify/ENA primary metagenome ERZ724508 (study PRJEB28724, sample SAMN07190887) | wastewater metagenome | isolation source: effluent of sewage treatment plant in Hong Hong | place: USA: Christiansburg, Virginia | collected 2016-03-01 ...
AATCTATTATAGTTTACAAGTAGCGCTCGTACGCGCCAATCCCACAGAATTTACTGCGATGGCAATAAAGCCAGTTTGAACTCCCCTCCCCGGTATAATTTAAATGGCAAATAAGTAGGCGATCGTGCTAGCAGTTGACCAGGGCTACCTCATGCAGGAACCCTTCACTGACCAGATGACCAGGGCTCAGGTGGCCTTCGAATGTGTTAATCTCACTCTCCAACAGAAGCTGTTCAACAACCCTAGTCATGAACTTGGAATCGCACTTTTCGGAGACGACTAGGCTGAGGACGAGAACAACATTCTTCTGCAGCCCATTGGAAAGCCGAACTTGGAGTTGGTGAAGAACGTGCAAAAGCTTATGATGACGGAAGTCAAGAATAGAGTGCCAGGTGGCGACATCTTCTGGGCGCTAGATTTTGCTATTGACGAACTGAACAGCCATGTGGGCACCAAGAAGTTTAACAAACGTCTGTTTCTCTTCACTCACGGCAGTGGTAAGACCAAATACTCGGAAAATGATATCGACAAGCTGCAGAAGAAGATTGTCCGTTGCAACGTCAAGGTCAACATCATCACCATTGACTTCATGGAGGGCTATGATCCTGAGACCAACAGAATCGCAGTGCCTGACTTTAGCAGGGACGGAGCGAGGAAGAATGTCCAGGACAGAAACGCTTCTCTGCTTATGAAATTGAAGGATGGCGCCAACGACTGGATTCAAATATTCCCAGCTTCCATCGCTATCGAACTCTACAGGCAGTTCCGTAAGAAGGATACAACTCCAATTGCGCAGTTCCGTGGCACTTTGGAGATCGCACCAGGCTTGGGTATTGATGTCGCTACTTTCAAGAAGGTTCGAGAATACCGACCCAAGGGTCTGAAGAAGTACAACACCAAGGAAGAATGGTCGAGCTCGGATAAGGAAGGGCTTGTTATCAACGACGTTATCTATCACCTCGATGACGACAAGAACTGTGAGGCTATTGATGCAGCTGAACTTGTCAACGGTTACCCCTACGGGAAGGATATCGTCCCAATCAACAAGACTATGGAAGCAGCTACAAAGATCATCGAAGAGAAGTGCTTTAAGCTTCTTGGTTTCATCGGTCGTGATAAAGTGCCTCGGCAGACATTCATGAGCAACATTGACATCGTTATTCCAAGCGATAACCTTGCCAGCAAAAAGCTCTTCTCAGCCTTCATCTACTCCATGCTCACATTGAACCGCTATGCCATTGCCAGGTATATTCCACGCAATCTGAAGGCAGGTGTATCTCCGAAGTTGATGCTGCTGATTCCACACCGATCTGCAAAGGGAGAGTGCTTCTATATGACTCAACTACCGACAAGCGAAGACATTCGAGATTACCAGTTCTCGAGCTTGAAGGAGTCCACCTAACGACAGCAAGAACTCATTGAGAACTTGGTGGACCAGATGAACCTTTGCGATATGACTGACAGCAAGGGTGACACCTACGAGGCATTGAAACCGAAGAACACCTTCAACCCTTACAACCAGTACTTGTTCCAAACCATATTCCATCGTGCATTCAAATAGAACGACGAGACCCCTCCATTGGATCCCCAGATATCTGAGTATCTCAACATTGAGAAAAAGATCTATCAGCGCACCGAACCAACTTGTCGCAAGATAAAGGAATAGTTTAACGTGACGGTGAAGGAAGTGAAAGAGAAGGAAGGGAAGAAGATGATTTGGAAAGACCTACTGAAGCAAGCAGACGCCAGCACTGTAGCAGATTCCGAGGTCAAGGAGGAAGACATGGTAGCCGCTGGGGGCAAGAAATTCCACTTCGACGAAGAAGATATTGTGCATGTTGACCCTCGAGATCCAATCACTTCGTTCCGGAAGATGGTAAACAACAATCACATGGATCTCGTCAGCAGAGCACTGAGTGAGATGATGGAGTGCATTGAAAACAGAGTCAAGCTAGCCATGGCAGGCGAGAAGTTTGAGCAAGTGGTGATCTGCCTCACTGAACTTCGGGTGGCATGCACAACTCAACGAGAAGAAGACGCTTGGGACAACTGGCTGGCTCGAAACATCGACACATTACCTTCGGAACTAATCAGCCAGATCAAGGAGAAGGGCCTGGGGTACTTGAAGCGAAGCAACGCAGAACTCTTCCGCCCTGATAGCAAACAGCTGACCGTGCTGAAGCAAGAACTGGAAATGGACGACCTAGACTGACCAGCGCAAATGATACCCCCACGAATCGATATCGAATTAGCAGTAACAATATCATCCCCTGAGAGTCATTTCCTTCTTGCTGTAGCCACTGCACGCCAAGAAGTCCTCCAGTAGCACGTTCTTCTTTTCTACTGTTTGCAGCATCTTCATGATGATTTCCAGCGATATAGGCGTGCTGGTTGATTTAAAGATACTGCCAAAGAAGCCTCCCTTCTGGTTTGACTTGAGCAACTGCGTTTTTAACTCGCTGAGTTCCTTCGAAAGCTGCGGGTAGTAGGAACCAGGCACACTCGGTACGATGCTCTTGAGTATTAATAGGTCGTTGTAGAGGGTGACATACTCGTCCCGGTAGAACTCGGGTTTCCGTAGCTCCTGCATGAGCTCCTGCAGCTGCTTCTGGAGCTCACTCGATACTTGCTGCTACTTACTCATTGCCTGGGGAAATATTAATATGGATTATACGGTTCCATCCACCACAATTTAATAGGCAATGGTACACTATCGATTAAGTTGGTATGACTCACTTGTAGGATTCGAAATAGCCCTTCTTGTCGATGTGGCCTGGCAAGTAGCCTTCCATATCCTTCGGGTCTTTCATGTATCGGTCGCTATCACGGTTCGTCCATATCACCTCACTGAGGATGTACTTGTCCTTTATCTCGTTGATCGGGTCTTTGTAGCATCCAGATTTGTTCGCTTTCTGAGTCAAAAATGGTCTATACCCGTATCAACTTTTAGAGTGTTTTGGTGGTTACTCTTCCTTTTTGAATTTCCTCGATAGTTGGCATCAACGAAAGCCGAAAGGCTTCACTCCAGATATAGATAGCATGTTTTTGGGATGGGGTAGCTGCAACTCCCACGATCTTTCCGAATTCCGAGTAAAAAGCCACGAAGTCCCATTTTTATACGTCTCCAACTACAACCACGTCGCTGTAGTAGTTGGTATAACCCACATAATCGAGTCTCTTGTTCATGGCTTCGACAGACCAGAACGGAATCTGGTGGAACGGGATGTTCTAGATAAACCAATAGGTTACCAGCGCGAGCATATTGTAGGCAGCTGTGTAGCCTTGATGGTAAGCAACGTTCCAATTCTCACACGGCATCTGAAGTTAGTATTAACACTTACTCGCCGCATTGTTGCAAAGAATTCGATAGCCGTACAGTTGCCCGCTGCGAACACTCGTTTGACTTCAGTGCGGCACCTGCTATCCACTTTGATGCGCTGGTTGAAATCGAGGTCAGCATCCATTAGAGAGTTTCGGATGACGGCCTGAATAAGATGCGACATACCGTATCGCCAATATCGTTGGACGGGAAGAGCACTGCAATATCCGAGCGCACCTCCGAACTGTCTTCGAGCTGAAATAGCAGAGAGTTCTCCTATTCCTTCACTTCACTCATCTTGAGCCCACAATAGGAACTCACGTTGTTCTATAACATTTCGTCGAGGATCCTGTTAGCGATTGGTGGACCTAGCTTGTCCTCTAGTTTATTGACCTTGTTCTCATCGATGAGTGTGATCTCGAGTTAGGGATACTACCTGCGAAGCGTACTACAAAACCCGATAGATTTGGGGTTTATTCCAACAATTGCAACCGATTTGGCGCTTTGGAGTTTGTCTCTTATCCTTTTGTGGTCCTTGATGTTCCGCAGAAAGAACGACCGTTTGGATTTGGTGAGTGGCTTGTGTTCTGGAAGAGTAAATTTTGAGCCGGTGGCGACCAACAAACCATCATATTCGATGCGTGTGCCATCCTCCAGGATGATGTAGGGAAAGACGTGCTGAGCTCACTTAAATTGTACCTTATGAGAGATTTCTGCCACTTCCCTTCCGAACAGAATCGTGACTCCAAAGAGATCGTACCACTCCTTCGGCCGTAAATAGAGTTTTTCGTAATCGAGGTTACGGATGCTTCTGTATAGCTTCGTGCGGTCGTAGGGATACTCGAAGTCTGTCGTGATCATTGTTATCTCTCCCGAGTAACCATTCTGTCGAAGGCCCTCGATACAGCCAAAAGCTGCAGCCCCATCTAAATTACAGAAACCAGCTACTTCCGATGACGACAACCTTGCGCATGTCAGTATGATCATGTGGCTCACAGTGGGGCATCACCTTCTTTGGAAGGTAGAGTGGAGCGTGAATGAATACTTCTCCGTTCTGTTCCTCCACTTTAAAGCGAGGAAGGTTGTCGATAGCAGGCGATAATTCCACGGTGCCCGTCTCGATATCGAAAGCGCAACCGTGCTTTGGACAGTAGAGTTTGTCGTTGAAGATAATAGTGTCCTTCAGCGGAGTCTACAAGTCGTAAGGGCATAATCCACCCACCGCATACAGCTTTCCCTTGTACCTTGCTATTACGATTGGTTAGGTGCGACCATCAATTACCCTTTCGTAGAAGTAGGCACTGCCTTCCGGAATCTCCTTCGAACTGCACACTCTAGTCTGATTAAGCTTCTGGCTACTTTGATGAGTTCACGGAGGCCTCTTAACTTTTCTTCCCGATCTTCGACAGTCATCGCTGAACCGACTCCGAGGAAGATGAGAGTGTTGGCAAGCAGAAACGAGCGAGAACTGAACAGTCTCCCATATTGAAGTCGTGTGTTGCTTGCACGACGTAGCTTAAGTTTGAGACCCTGGATGGCACTCAACAGCCCACCAACAAGTCTCCGGGTTTGTGACCTAAACATGATAAACAATTAATTGTGAGGGATATTGGCTTAAAGATCTGCCTCGTTAGCATCGATAGCCTTCAAATACGCATGCATTCAACCGAATTTTCGGAGCTCCTTTTGACTTTACTGAGGGCTACAACCACCAGTTTTAAGTGTTTGCTGTTTCCTTCAGCCTGCCAAGAGACTGCGTGTTTACGCAACTGGTAGGCATTTCATTGGCTAAAGCCATCGGTATATACCAACACCCCTGCATCGGACAGTTATAATCTGTCAGTTATATCGTTCAAATACATGACCTAACGTTCAAACAGGTCAAGCCGCAGTCGTGCCACTGAGGAGGAGCTGCAGCGGCGCATCAACTATGAATCGCCCTCAAAGTACGATCTGGATTTTTACCAACGAAAGGTTAATCGGTTGGAGAATGACTTGGCACAACTACAGGATGAGCTTGGACTGGCACGCTTCCGTCTTCACAAGGCGGAGGATTTTGAGATCAAATATGAACTCTTGGTCAAGCAAAACCAGACTCTGGCGGCTGACAACGACAGGCTCGTCAAAGACCTTACCGCCAGAACAAGGGAACTTGAAGAGACTCGCAACCGCCTCGCCCATGAGGAGACTCTCAAGGTGCAAGGTGAGTCCGACCTCAGGAAGTCCGAAGCTGAGGTCGCAGAGCTAAAGCGACGCCTGGATGAAAGCAAGGACCGAGGAAGATCTGAACTGGTGGAGGAAAAAGCTAAAGTGGAGAGCCAGTTCAACCGCCAAATTGATAATCTACGCAGCTAACACAAGGACATTCAAACAAAGTTGGAAGTGGAGATTGGTCAACTAAAAGACTTCATTGCTTCGAAGGTAAACTCGGAAGAGACTAATGCCTTCAGGCTGGAGAAGCTGAGAAAGGACAAGAACGACGAGATCTTAAGACTGAACGAGTTGGTGACTAACCTACGCCGTTAAATTACTGATCTGAAAGAGAAGACCAACGACAAAGTGCTAACTTTCCGAAACCAGCTCAACTAGGAGAATAAGCAACGAGTGTAACAACTGACCACCATCAGCTAAACTACTCAGAACCTATTGATGAAGGAAGTTGAAACGCTTCGTGCTACCATCATCAGCAAGAATAGCTAAATCGATAGCCTCTTGGCCCTGCAGAGGAACTTTATGGAGGAGCATGAACAGGTCACTAACGAGCTCAAGGCACACATTCGGCGTCTTCAGGACAAAATCTTTGAGATTCATCGCCAAAATTAGTTGGAATTATTCTCAGCGATTGAAAGGCTTAAGGCCAAGCATGATGAGGACCTCAAAAAGTCTCGTGATGAGTTCAAACGAATCGAAAATCAGTATGAAGATCGGGTTCGGGACTTGAACTTCATGATTGATAAGCTTAAGGAGGAAATGGCTATCTTGGAGCGGCATTTGCGTCAAGCCGAGGCAGATCATCACAAGCTGTCGAAGGATAAGGAAGCATTGGTGAGCAACTTGAGCCAGCAAATCCTCAAACTTGAAGAAATCAAGGAGGAAGAGGTCAAGACCATCGGTGCTTCTCTTAAGCTCATAGAGGAGGAGGCGGAAAGCAAACTTCGTGATTTGCACCACGCAATGCTCAACAAGAACGAGTAGTTCGAGATCATGAAGGCTCAGCTTGCCCTTAAAAACAAGGAAATTTCTCACCTCCTCGATGAGATGCACAAGCTACGCAACGAAAACCGTGATCGTGTCAGCAAACTGGAGGATATCTATAGCAAGGAAGCAGAATTGTTGAATGAACAGCTGGCAGCTGCAAAGAAAGAGAACCACGAACTGAAGCGACGTCTCCACGAACTACGTGATCAGATGGAGGACACTGATAAGGAGAATCGTCTGCAGAACGAGCTCAAGAATGAGGAGAACTTACAGCTTCGAGAGTCCAACTAACGAATGAACCGAAAGAACGAGATGATTCGGGAGTACGTTAAGGAGCTGGAAGACGATCTCAAGATTGAACGAACCCGAAACGTCGACTTCGTTCAGGATACCAACGTTGTTAGACGCGATGTGGTACAGGAACGTGAAAAAGTGCGTGGAGAGCTTGAGGCGATCAAGGAAAAGGAGCTGGAGCAGATGCGTAACATCTTCAATATTGACCTGAACAAGCTCCGCACCGAGAACACCAATTTAGCTCATAAGCTACGGGACAAGATTGATCAATATCAGAAGTTGCTCAACGACTTCAAGGACCTTGAGGGTAAGCTATCGGACGAAGCAAGGGGTAGACAGAACCGCGCAGAAGACCTAGCCCGGAAGAAGGCAACTCTGGAGTGCGAGATCCACCTCACTCGGAACGTGTCAAAGCACATCGAGAAGGTGGCTTGATTCGTTTCATTCTATAAATAATATCGGGATGGAGGAAATTAATGGAAAGCTGTCAATAGTGGTAGTTTCGTGGAGAGGGCGGAGGTTGGATCGCTCCTCTGCTTGCTAGGTAATTTGAAGTGTCATTGGGATAGCCCTGTCCATACTGTTATGGGTATCCCTGGTAGTGTTGGTACTGTGGCTGGTAAGGATAGGCCGGCTGAGCATACGGGTTGTAGTTGAGAGTCACGTCAAAACCGGAAGGAATCATAGTCCCACTGACTGGGATGCTTTAGTAAGTGTAATTATACTGTTGGTTTGGTGGAAGATGGTATGCCGATTGGCAGCCATTGTTAGTCGATGGAGTTGTAGATGGGGTGTTAGATGCAGCAGTCGCTGAGGGGCTATGCCCAAAGAACCCGTTGTATGGAGCTGTACTGCTCTGATAGTTCGAGTTTACCAAAGAATTGCTTGGTTTTTGGTAGGGAGGGATGTTATTGGTCGTATGGAAAACTGGTTATTGAAGACGGTGAGTTGTCTCCGGAATCGGTTCTAACTCTCTGCCGAAGCTCACAACTGCCTCTACTTTGTGTTTGATGGTGTAATCTCGGTTGCGGCGGATCATCCATTGCTGAACGAGTGTTGGCCATACATTGAATCGTAGGGTGTTGTAGGCGACCCTAACCGCGAGTACAGAGCAGAACTGTAGAAGTATAACCAACCACCATTTGAGATTGAAGTTATCGCTCCAGGCGTAGTAGTTAGGTCCAATATTGAGGAAGTTTTCAATGATAAAATAGATCAAAGCGATGAGGATGGTCAGAACTCCAAACACAAACCACGAAAAGATGGTGAAGTTGTACATATCGAGGTAGGCCACGATGGTAATAGCCAGGAAAGAAGTGAGGGAAAGGCTGCTGGAAAGCGAGCGTTCATCAGCGACACGCCCGACAGAGTCGGTGGGCCCAAAGAAGCCGATCCCATAGACCGTAGTGAAGTAGATCCAAGCAGAAGCAGCAATGGCGCCTATCGACCACAAGATATACCTTTTATAGGAAAACAATCCGATCCTCTTGTACTCCTTGTAGAAGTAAGGCATTAATGTGTATGCCGGGCTGTACATGTCGCAATTGATGTCTTGCTCAAGCACTCCGTAGTAGATTGTGAGGAACACACTGATCACACTATTGTAGCATGTCAGGTAAGCCGACGAAAGGATGTTTGCTCCGCTCCACCCGCTATAGGCCAGAAAGTAGAACAGCACGAATGTGATCAACATGTTCTTAAAGCCAAAGTACACGAAGAAATACGCAATGCGGTAGTAAGCCCAGCGACCATGTTGCAGCAGTAAGCGATCCAGAAAGCGGAATTGGCAGAGACTGAAGTCGCTGGCTGAAGCAGCTTGGTTCCCCTCTTTCCCCATTAACCCCACACCTATATCTGCCTCCTGTATCATGTTTACATCGTTACCTCCATCCCCAATGGCAAGCACCGTCTTCTTGAAGTTGACCTTAAAGAATTTGACAATACTACCCTTTTGTGCGGGCGTGCTTCTGCAGAATATGAGTGATTTGCATGCTGCAACAACTTCAGTAAAGTTGCCAATAAAATCCTTTTCTTGGCACTCAATAATCTTCTGGATAGCGTTGCCCTCCACTAGCAATGAGAAATCACCACCGATTCGGCCTCCTTAATTTGTCTGCAACTCACCCTTGATTCTTGTAATCTACCCACGAAAATCCTGAATTTCGTGGCCTATCCGATATATTTTGGACTCGGGTTGGATAAAGTTGGAGAGCATACCAATATTCTCAGCAGTTTCAAGTTTGTCGCCAGTTATCATCACGACCTTAATGCCAGCTTCTTGCAGTCGTTTGATAGTCTCGGGTACGCCATCCTGCAGTCGATCCTCTATTGCACTCATACCAATCAATAATAAGTCTCGTTCCAACTTCCCGACAATTTCACGGAACCTCGACTTCTCCTGTTACTTGCTCATCGGACTACTCACCTTTTGCTGCCGAAACTGGTTATACTCCGATAGAATGGCAGCGAACTCCTGATCAGAAATAGTCCTCAGACCAAACACTAACGTCCTTAGCCCTGTCTTTGAGAAAGTGTTGAGCGATGCTTGTAAACTAGCTAGCTTTTGCTTGGATTCCTTTTGTGAAGCTGCTCCGAGGACTGCGCTATCTGCACCCTTGGTGAGCACAACAATCGCTTGTGCCTCGATATCACGCACCACGACCGTCATCATCTTTCTATCACTAAAGGGCAACAGCAGCAACAGCTCGTACACTTTCTTTTGGTTAAAGACTTCCACTTCGATGGACACTCTCGTTCGCTTCTTGAAAACAAAACCCATGAAGTTGGCATACTCAAGGAAGCAAACTTCGTCTGCAGACGACCCTTGATACTCTTGCTTCTTGGTATCGACAACAACCTAGTGACATAGCACCACTGCCGTCCAGAATCTGATGAAGTTAGCGTCCTTTAGCAGTCTCCGTTTGTCTCCAATCATTCCGTCCGCTGTGTATTCAGTCCCCTCCACCCAAATGTTCTTAAAAACCATTTCATTTGAGGTGAGGGTACCTGTCTTATCACTGAGTACGTACTCAACATTGCCGAGCTCCTCGATGATTGAAGTATTTTGAACTCTACAATACTGCCGCTTGTTTTTCTTATCGGGCAGGATCATGCTCATCTCAATATCGTGGCCGATGAGATCACCCTGCAGGGTCTTCAGCACTTCCATGGAGATGTTCATCGAGATGGGAATCAAGAATGCCAGCAGCAGAAACACCGTGAGACTAATGAGAGCAGCTACAATAGCAATCACTGGTACCGTCTTTTGAGATGCTCCAGTGGTATTGGTTGCGCAGATAGAATATATTATCGCGGCTGCCATATTGGCCGAAGACTCGATAGTGCATGAGAGCAGAAGTTAGGATGAGTAGGAACAGCACGACAAACAATACGATTTGAATCTTATTGACTTTGCGCTAAACCGTGCTAGTTTTGTGCCGTACTCCTGCCGAGTTCATCACAATCTTTGACTTCATACCTGCGTAGACGACGAGCCCAACCACCTCATCTGTATTCTTCAGCACTGTTCCTCTCAGCAATACGTTTGCTTAGGAGAGAGGCTTAGGTTGCATGCTTTCTAACTGCAGCAGGCCCTGGAATTCGTGCAAGTCATTATTTGGTTGCTCACAACTTACATGCCCGCTGACCCGTTCATATTCCTCTGGAACTACCCTTAAGTCGTCAGCAGCAGTGGTCTTCGTCTTGAGATTTCGTTATCTGCTTCAGTGATAAAATATACCCATCGAGGTTGGCAGTTTATACGTAGCAGATTCCATTTTCTTCTGTCGAGTATAGCAGTACAATGTCCGCTGGAATTAGCTAATCGGAAAGCACCTTCACAAAATCGCCAACGTGAATGTCCTGCCAACGGCACTCCACGAACTGTTGATGCTCGAGCCGTCGTGTCCCAGTTTCGTTGGTTTACTTATCGTTCTTACGCCGTTTCTATGAGATCACCAACTGTCTTACATTGTCCTAGTAAGCCTCTCGGATGAGACTAACCATGATGACTACGATGAAGGGAGCAACAGAGGCCACAGGATTGAGTGCGCTGATGATAGTTATGCATTGCAGGATGGCGACCACGAGGTAGAAGGTGTTGGCTGGTCTGATGAACTGCAGCACAATAGATTTTGGCAGGAAGGTTAACCAGTTGTATTTGGTAGTATGGACAGCATTGCTTTCATAGCGGCCCTTGTTATGCTATCGACCGAAGGCGACAATTCGAGGGCCCTGTTCGACGTGTTTATGGCAGCACCCCATTAATTTTATGAATATAAAGGAAGCAAAGACAAGGCAAATTCTTCCCTGGAGGTGAAAGTATCGGCAGATACATTCGCCAACAAGCGGTATTTTTTGTCTTCATTCACGGTTTGACGAATAAACTATATAAAAGTAAGATCGAATTGTAGGTAGGACTCAGTACTCTGTCGGCTGCGTGTTTATGAAGTTCGAACTGATGGTGGGAATGCGATCCCAAGTGGTGCTTCGTAGCGTCGACTCAGTCAAACGCAATTTCATGCGGGTACCACCTGAAGTCTACAGGCACCTCTGAGCGCATGTCGATAGAATTGGCTCAGGTAAGAAGCTGCTGCTTTATCTGCTACTGGATCGCTTTAATGAACTTGTGAGGTTAAGACCGGATTTCTTACGAGTTATTTGGCTTGCTGAGTTTTCTCTGCTCTGCTTTTTTGAGTCATTTGATCCTGACGGTACCTTGCTTCCCTGGTGATTGCTCGTTTGGCAGCTCTCCTTAGTCTTGAGCTTCAACATGACCCGTTTGCTCATACTCAAAGTGTAATTTTGAGGAATCGATTGAAGTGGTGGTCTCGTGCCTTACTAAACTAGCCGTCCAAGTTTGCTCAATTCAGTGGAACATCGTTCAGGCATATGGGTTGCGAACTGATGGCGACTAACAACAATGGAATTCTGTAACTCCCTGGCACTTTGAAGCAAAGGTTTACGGTTGATTCCATCGACGCTGCCACTTGCTGCTGATTTTCTCTTGTGCTCTTCCCCATTTTTTCTGTCCATTCTAACCACCGAGTAACAGTCGATCTTTCGGTTCGATTGACTTTCCGGAACTTCTGTCAAGGGCTTCCGTTAGATGCTTTTGCCTGTGTTATGTTGCTTTGATTAGCCACTTCCATGGAAGCAGCTGTCCAGAAGTTTACGCCGGATGGCTTCTCGATTCAAACCGTAGAGCATGTTCTTTTGGAATTATACAGTAGAGTGATCAAAATAGACAGCACTGGCAGCGACATCGGGAAACTACTTCGTCCTGTTCAGTCATGCCAAAGAAACCGGGGTTATTGACTACTGAGTAGAACGACTCATTGACACTGCGTTTACTGTCAGGTGCGAGTTCAATTTCTGATTTGCTGCTTGGGGTGCCGAGAGGATGCAAGTATGTTGGGGTGGGCGGCCTTTCTTAACAAACATTGTACCAGTAAAGGGTAAGGTTAGGTAAGGTACCACCGTACTTTTCCTCTCGCTGATCAGGACTAATAAATTAGTCTAAGTCGCTCATCTTTTCAGGGAACACCACTCGTTTTCTAGCTTCCTCCCTCATCAATCGTTTCACGAAGAACCAGATAGTTCCGAGTCCGCTAGCGTTGAGTACAAATATCTTTTCTGCATTTTCACAGTATCCAACGTTGATCTTCTGCAGAATATCGTAAATCTTGGTGATGGGGATCTCTGACACCCACATATGGTTAAGATCAATCACAAGATGGAGCTTCTCGCAGTAGTAGGGCACCATCCTGTAGCGCTGGCATATATAGAACAACACATAGATGCTGTTGTAGTAGTTGTCGTTGGAAAAGTCAATGAGATCCGGACGAATGTAGACAACCGGCCTAAAATTGCGGGAGTACCCGAAAGTATATGCGAATCCTTTCTGCAAGTCCTCTTCGGTTTGGTAAGTATAGCGAGCCATTTGTGGGTTGCTCAGGAAAGCATAGGCATCGACAAGTCTCTCGACAGTCTTCTCGAATGAATTTTTGCCGGCATAAATATGCTTGAGGATCACTGCATCTTCAAAGACACCTGTTAACCCTACCCCGACCAGCCGCCTCTTTACTTACTAAATTTGCTGCTTCTCCTGCTGATCGTAGGGAGTGTTGAAGTATACTTTTCGTTTTCGCTGCCCTTAAGACTCGACGAACATTTGTTGCTCTGTTTTAGCCAAGTTGTGTACACGTCCAGCTCAAGCCGGTTACTTCAGGTGGAGGACGTAGGCGCTATAGTCTCAGTTTCTTCAACAGCGGTTCCATCCGTTCGAACTAAAAACGGTTAACGATCATAGTTCAGTCAGTTGTGCTTTATTGCAATTGCAAATCTTACAATCCAATGATCAATCACTCCTGGGGCTTTGGTTCATTCGGTAGTTTCGTTCCCTTGAGGATGTACACCTCCTTCGTCAGGGAAAATCGCGTTCCGATTACCTTCTCCACCGTATGTGCAAATCCGAGGGGAATAATAATGTAGAACCACACGTTTTCCTCCGGGCGGAACTTCAGGACACGACCGTCTGTCTCAAAGATAGTCAGGCTTCCCTCCTCAAACCGTGAATATTCCAAAGGTGGGAACACTATCTGTGTTCCCATATGCTCGTAACCCTCCTTGAATCGGACTTTGTCCTTGTGCCAAGCGAAGTGCCCGTCAGTGTACTTCAGCATATTCCAGCTCGCGTCCTGGTCAAAGCATTCTTTCGGAACTCCCGACCATTCAGAGAGATAGCCAATGGTGGCCATCTGTAGTTCCTCCAAAGGTTGCCGATAGATATAGCTCAGACGAATGTTGTCATCGTATATCCTGATCTCCTCGGTCTCGGTCGTCACTCCGAAGTGGGATTTTTCGAACTTTGAGGTCTCTACCTTGTGCTTAAACCACTCGTGAGTAAGTGCTGGATTGATGAAGTGACGCCAAAAGAGAGGGTGAATAGGTGTATCATACTGTCTGTTGGTGAGGATAGGGTTAGCTTCGCCTCTGGAGACAACTGTGCCGGCTCGTCCTTTAACAAAGTCTTAGACTTCCATCGCAACTTATTAACTAATAATGACGCAAATGGTTGATTGGCCTTAATACAAGCATAGAGATCGATTCCATACACTGCAAATTGCAAGGAGCACTAGACAAATTCAAACTGCAGACACACTTGAAAGCAATAGCCGTCTTTATTTGGGTTCGGGTTGGAGAGCTGTTCATCAATAACAGGGACTTACTCAGAAATTAATCTTAGTTCGACGTTGAAGTGGATTGTCGGAACATTCTGATCAATATTTTAAGTTACGATACTTCGACTCAGTGATACCATCATGACAGACGACGACATACAAATCGGGTTCGTTTCCAACTTCCCAAAGGAGTAGTATCATAACCGTTGGCATTGGCCCGAAGTGGTCCAGTTTTATAACGCCACGCCAATGGAAATTGTTAAACCTTATTGTTATAATCGAATTATGGAGCGATCAGAAGTCTAAACCAGCTGCTCTTCCGGGCACAACAATTCTTTCTCGACGGTAGTCCACAATGACGCTGTTCGATACCGCCGCAAAGGTACAGGCTTACCGTTAACTTAGGTTACGGTCTCGTAACTGCTTTCGCCATGGTCATCGGTTATTTCTTCTACTTCCCCGAGTGGATGAGAGAGCTATGGCCCTCCTTCCTTTCCCTTGCCAGCGGTACCTGCCTTTAATTCTATTCAGAGCAAACACTTTATGTTGCAAGCATTGTGGCGGTTAACGTCAGTGTGCTATTGCTGGCAAATCTGATGATGCTGTACATCTACAGACGCAAACTTCCCTTCTTCGAGAACTACCGCATCTCCAACGTAATTCAAGTGTTTAAATTTAGAAACCCTGGCCATGGGAAGAAAACCCTGAAAAGTGGTCAGCGACCCTGAAGACAACCTTCAAGGCCATCGCTTTCAACATCTTCATCTTACAGACGAGCTTCCTCTACTTGGACACTCTCAGCCACTTCCACATCAAGTTCGACGTTGAGTCCTTCCCAAGTACGACACAATTTAATTTAGGTGTCTTTACACACATTTGGCAAATATTCTTCTTCATGGTCATCGAAGACTTCTTCTTCTTCTTGGCCCATGCTACCCTTCACCTCAAGCAGTTCTATTGGATTCATAAGCAGCATCACGAGTATAACATTACCATCTCGCTCGCTGCAGAATACTCCCACCCACTTGAGTTTGTGCTCTCAAACATGCTGCCGACTGGACTGGGATTTCGTCTACTTAGTATGTACTACCCCGTTCATATGTCCACTGTCCTGATGTGGATTTTCATCCGAGTCTGGGAGACTACCGATGGACACTGCGGCTACGAGTGGAGTTGGAGCGTGTTCAGACTGTTACCTATGAGCGGTAGTGCGGAATACCATAACTTCCACCACAGCCACAACATTGGGAACTACTCTTCGTTCTTCAGCGTATGGGACACCATCTTCGGAACAAACAAGCACTACTTCGAGTACAAGAACCGCAAGGAGCGTGAACTCTACCTGAACCAGCTGCGCAAGGAATACGAGGCTCAAAAGAAGAAAGAATGCCCAATAATCCAATAGAACAGCAACGATGACTATTGACTACTTTTATCACCTTCCGACGGATGCAGCCATATATGGCTCTTTGGTTAACTAGCAGCATTATCAGTGACAATATTAGACACAAATCACTTGACAAGTTCGTACAGCAACAGAACAACCACCAGAATCAACACCAGCAAAGCAATTGCCTTAGTTTGAGGATCCAGCTTTGAGAAAAGACCTTCGCAGGTCGAATTCGCTGGCAAATGGCCTTTTAGATCCTTCTCGGACCGTGCTTCCCGCTGGAAGTACACAAGCTACCGAGGGGCTGCCGTTGCTTCAGCGTGAAAGTTACTCTTATGAGAATCAAAGAACCTTTGATGGCGTTCTTGCATTTTTTCAGAGCCGTGCTCACTGGGATTTTCTGACGTCTTCGATTATTTATTGTTTCTTCTGGCTGCTAAATCCTCAATCTGTTTGCTTGCCGTCTCCTTTTGTGATGATGGCTTAGCTGCAGTGTCTGTTTGTCTTCCCCTGTCCAGAACAATCCTCGACTCGATTTGATTAAGGATGTCGTTATCGAGTATCCTCGCGTTCCTCCGTTCGGATGACTCACTTCGTGGAGACTTATGATCTGAGAGCTGCTGGGTGCTAGGAATATTTAGTCGTGGTATCGTGTCTTGCTTCTCGTCAGTAGCTGGGTTGTAGAATCTGTTTGACCTGATGGAATTAGTGGAGATGTAGCTTTGAACTCGATGGTAATCGCGATTGGGATTACTAATGCCGGCAGGAGCTCCAGTGCCTCGAGAACGGGACAGTGGACTGTTGCTCTTGTCGAAGATTCGATGCTTTCGTTCGGACTGTCTGACTATTGGGCCGTTGAATATGTTTGCACTGCCAATCGGTGAAGCTACAGCTATTGGGGAGCATAACCCAATCGGAGGAGGCATCGGAGGATACTTAATTCCTCTTGGAGCATCAGGCTTGTCGAACCGAACTGGAAGTAGAGAAGGTTTCATCATGGGGGATAGCGACGACCTGACCATAGCTTGAGGACTTTTGAAAAACGCGTTAAGGGGTTAGTATGTAGCTCCAACTTTCGGAGTCTCTGGGGCTGGCAGTTTTTGTTTCGTGCGCGAGTTGTACATAGCCAGCTGGCTGGAAATAGAGCTATACATATTCGTTTCTCCGTAAAGATAGTTCTTATATAGCTATCAGCTAACTGACTGCGGGCAGTGCCGACCTGTTTTTGTCAGTGATTACTCAAACAAGAGGTTCAATTGAAAGGTCGACCACCGGGGGCGGTGAGAGAAGAAGCTTTTCAATGGCATCAGCCAATTTTTCAGACGTTTCATCTTGTTCATGCATGCCCACAAGCGTTTGAATCTCTTCCAGCAGTTTAGAGTAAAATTCGTTTTAATCTCTGGCAGTCATGAGCCCAGGTTGGTTCGGGTTATTCTGAAGCGCAACGCTGAGTTCTCCGAGGACTTCTTCGAACGAGCTGTTGTTGGTTCGCTTTGGAAGTTTACCTAATTCGACGTGCGAGACGTTGCCAGGAGGAATCACTGAAATATTGTTCAGATTGGCTAGAGGTGGTCCACGCTGATGCTGCTTGGCACTGTCTATTTCCTTCTTCCTTGCTTCGATACCGTCCTTGGAGTGCAGTGCCAGTTCGTCGAAGGTACGTTTAAACCACTGAAGGAACTCAAAGTTATCCTGGTACTTGCACTTCACTAGCCGATTGATATCGATATTGCGTTGGAGCCCCAGCTTGAGAAAGCATTGCTGAAGCAGTTTGAAGTTGCTAATGAACTCGTATTCCGACTTGGCTCGCCAATGGACCTTTGAAAGCGGCACTTTCCCTGGGCATACTAATTCGAGCAGTTCACAATAGGTGTAGCCAGCCCCGAGCTGTTCAATCTTGGAGAGGGGAGTCTTGCTGAGAGAGTTGAGCCAGTTGAGCAGGTCGCTTCTAGACATGTCATAGCTGTCAGCCATATTTGAATAATAACTAAAGCAACTGTCAAGAATTGTGTGCAACCAACTTCGCGAGTAGCTTGTAACGCTCGACTATTCGACTAAAGTTAAAGAGTAGTGGCGCGTCGAACCGGTACTTCTTCTCGTCGTGCGTGATGAATATCGAGAATACAGTGACCTTGTAGTTCAGTTATGGTAAGGGAATTGACAGAAGTTCCTCATCTCCAAACACGCAAAAGTTGTGTGGGTTGACACCAATAGTAACGTACGGACGGTTTCCCTTCAGGGAGGCAGGGTCGTAGTTCTCGGCTTCAACCGCGTAGGTGCTCCATAAAGGTTTTTCCTGAACAAGCGACAGAATGTCGTCGCAAAGGAGTTGTACCTTTTCCTTCATGCTGAGAAGAGACTGCTTCTTCTTCTCGAAGAACTCAATTGTTTGTTTCAGCCATCCGCTATTGGAAAGCAGATCAAGGCGGCTTGCTGGAAGAATCTGTTTTACTCTTTCTTGCGGAAAATTCGAAGCCTTAACGTGTTCGATTCTATCAAGCTCCTTGAGACAAACGAACCAAGCCGATAGTTTGGAGATTTCTGTGTCTTCGAGCGGAAGAAATCCGCGCTTGACATCATAAAGGGCCTGCTCAAGAACCAGAAGCTGCCTTTGGAAACAGGAGTGCCAAGAGGCCATCTCGAACGGTTTTGGTAGGAAAAAGTACTTCCTAATGTACAAGCGCGAGCGAGTGCTACCCTTGAAGACATCCTCTCCCCACTTCTTTAAATTCTTTAGTCCCTCCCACAACCCTTTCTTGTCATTTGAACTGTCCATCTCACTGTCAGTCTGCTGAAGAATTTAGTGGAGTATCTCATCCCCATCCAGTAGTCGAGGCCTGTCAGAATAGTTGATGAACAGCCCAAAGTCCCCCATACACTGAAGTCCGCAATCCCGACCAATGAGGGCCATTACTTCATCAACTCGTGTATCCTTATAAATTTTGAGTTCTACAAACTCCTTGAAACTGACATTTTGCAGCCATACCTTCACTATGGCAGACTACTCCTCTTTTGGCCGTTTGTAAAGCATAATGTGGTCTATTCTGCCTTCAAGCGTGTCCAGGTACAGAAGCATTCTGTCCAAGCTATTGAACTCTTCGATTGATAGCTTAAGAAGTCTTCCCTTGTCTATCAGATACTTCTTGAGACAAAACTCTTGCGGTGAGAGTTGTTGTCTGCGACGGATTCTCTCCCAACGTTTTTCCAAGTATTTGTTCAGAGATATCTCTGCATCAAGGTCTGCCAAACAAATTTGACAAGTGCACTTATCTCTCGTTTCATCAACTGCTAATGCCCACATGTTTTCGTCTATTCGCAGCTTCTCAATAAGTGATAGTGGGTTTGCCATGATCTTATCGTTGCGGAGAATATGGTTGAGAAACTCAGTGATTACGAGTTCCCTATATTCAATAACTCTGGTCTTGTTCCTGCTCTATTCAAACGTCCCCATCTTTATGCTGTCTGAGCGTAGGCTAATCACTCCGATAGACGGAACCTTCCTTCGAACAATCTTTTCGACATCCTCCACTGCCGACAATTGAGTATACACGTACTGACACATTTTCCACGGTCGAGGCAATTCGTACTTTACCACATAAAATGTTTCGTCATTGAACTTTGACAGGGGACGCTTTTCTACTCCCTCAACACTCACTCGAAACCTGGGCTGGTAAGAGACTTGTTCAATTCGTC
>ERZ724508.927-NODE-927-length-19051-cov-102.297694_pt1 | contig 19051 bp, 24 predicted proteins | sample MGYA00376041_ERZ724508 | MGnify/ENA primary metagenome ERZ724508 (study PRJEB28724, sample SAMN07190887) | wastewater metagenome | isolation source: effluent of sewage treatment plant in Hong Hong | place: USA: Christiansburg, Virginia | collected 2016-03-01 ...
CACAGAGTCAAATAACAACAGATTTTAGAGTGAAAGCTCAATTGTTAGAACAGGCACAAGAAGCAAGCGCACAGGGTTACATGATAAAAGACAGTATTGCAGAGTTGCGGCCATGCGTAGCGTCAACAGTACACAAAGCACAAGGCTCGACGTTTGATGTTGCTGTGGTTGATGTTGCTGATATTCTCACAATGCGTAACCGTAGTGAAGCGTTACAGTGTCTCTATGTTGCCGTGACTCGCCCTAAAACTTACTTAATATTGGTGGTGTAAAAATGAGTCTTGATACGCTAATCAAAAAAGCACTAGCTAAACAGCCAACGGTTAAGCCACGCACAAAGCGCAATGCTCAACCCGAAGCGATAGAGCAGGCTAAGGTTATTGCGTGGGCAAGAGCTAACGAGCGCAATTATCCGTTTTTGTGGATGTTGCACAGTTCATTAAACGGCCTGAAACGGACTAAAAATGCACAGGGAAAGGCTAAACAGCAAGGAATGTTGTCTGGTGTGCCTGATTTGTTTTTGCCAGTGAAAAGCAATTATTTCAACGGCCTGTACATTGAGATGAAAAGCGCAAAAGGTCGGGTTGGTGTTGAGCAATCACGTTACTTAAAATGCGCTGCTGAAAATGGCTATGCGGTATCAGTTTGTTATAGCGCAAACGAGGCCATAAAACGGATCGAGGATTATTACCAATGAATCACTTAAAACTGTTTTTGCTTGGCCTATGCGTACTGGCAGGCATTTTTTTTGTTACCAGTTGCGCGAATCAGCCGAGCATTTGCCCGGAGATTAAAGTTTCTTTTTGCCCTGTTAAGTGAGGTGTTTATGAGTGAATTAGCAATCTATCGTGATGAGCAACACGCCATTGTCAGAGCAATGTCACTTGACGCTATAACGACATGCAAGCCTGCCCAGTGGCAACAACAATACTCAAGCGGCTATGTTGAAGATTTAACGAAATTACACAGCGATTTGGAGCGTTTAACTTTGACTGAGCGACTAACTCAAGACGCAATGACGCGCGCAAAGATACACAGAACAGTTAGCAAGGGTTCATTCTTGGTAATCACGGCTAAATACTCGGTAGATGAAAACGAGCGCATCAGAGCCATTAACGAGCTTGCCAACATGGTCGAATCTAAGGCATCGGAAAAAGTTAAAAGGCTAATAATTTGGATGTGGGCTTGCGTGGCTATTCGTCGCGGCCTTAGAGAGCAGATTGCAACGACTCAAGAACAGTCACGCATCACGTTTTATAACCGTCGTCGTGAGATATTCCAGCAACTAACAGATTTTGAGCGTCAAGCGGTGAGTGATGTTAGTTTTATTTTAGAGGTCATTAAGGGGTAAGTTATGGGTGATGTAACTATAGTTTCTGACGGTACAGCCATAGGGACTACCGTAAAAATCGACGATAATTTTATAAAAGGAATTACCAAGATTGAGTTTGGTGAGTTAAATCCGCGTGGGTTGCTTACTGTGAAGTTGTCACTAAACGCAAAAGCATTAAATATAGCGATAAAAGATGCTGAAATTATTGGTGATGAGACGGTTGTTTTGGCAGTAAGAAAGATTTTAGACGAAGCGATAGACAGCAATAGTTGACACTTTTGTACATTTGTACTATCTTTTAGTCATGCTGGTCATTTTATTGATTAAGCAAAGTTTTTCTAAAGGTCGCCCCAAAAGCGGCCTTTTTTATTGCCTAAATTTTGGTGATGCAATGAAATTAGTCCTAAAGCGCACATCGACAAACAGTGTATGCACAATGGGCAAACTATATTTCACCGCACCATCAGGTCAATTGAGTTTTATCTGCTACACACTCGAAGATGTTATTCGCCCATCAGGCCAGAAAATATACGGTAAGACCGCAATCAATGCAGGAACTTACGCACTAAGAATTACTTACTCAAATCGCTTCAAAAAAGATATGCCTCAGATCATGGATGTTCCTGCGTTTGAAGGTGTGCGTATTCATGGCGGAAACACAGCAGAAGATACGCTCGGATGCATTCTTGTCGGCATGAATGTAGGTTCTAATCGCATTAGTAATTGCGCTCCTGCGGCTAAGTTGGTCATGGATTTTTTAGAGCAAGCTGAGCGCAATAGAGCGTCAAGCACAATAGAAATAATCAATCCGAAGGTGGCACAATGAAATGGTTTAACAAATTACCTCCTGAAATCAGACATCTTCTATCAAGCATCTTAACTGCATTAATCATGGGCGCAGCCGTCAAGCATGGCTACATAGCACCTGATCAAGCAATACGGTTACAGCCGCAAATTAACGCAGCACAAGAAAAATAAGGGGCGTTGACTTGCTTGAACAATTACACGAAACACGACTACAGAAGCTCGAGCAAGGTCACGATATGTTGAGTCGTGATTATTCGCGTCTCAATGATGCAATAGTCAAAATCAGTGACTCATTAACTGCTCTCGTTGTTATACAAGAGCAAAACAAAACAATTATGCAGCATGTCGAAAGAAACTCAACACTAATCGAAAAATCAAGCTCAAGGATTGATGAAATAGAACGTCATCAACCACAACTTTTAGAGCTTAGAAATTGGGTGCTAACAGGTTTAGGTTTGATTATTAGTGCTGTTGTTGTTGCGATGATTGCGTTAGTGATTAAATGAAAATCATTCAGCAGCTATTCCAAGCATTTTTAATATTCTGCTTTATGGCTGTTGTGCTTAGTGCTGGTTGGATAGTTTATTTTGTGTTGTGGTTGATTGCTGGACTCAAATAATGGCGCTAACGATCAAGCAAGAAAAGTTTTGCAATCTCTATATTGAGTTAGGTAACGCTTCGGAGGCTTATCGGCAGTCTTATAATTGCGAAAAGATGAAGCCTGAATCGGTAAATAACAAAGCTTATGAGATGTTGAAAAAGGTGGAGATTGGGGCGAGATTGGATGAGTTAAGAGCCAAACACGCAGAACGCCATAACATCAACGTAGATGACTTAATAAAAGAGCTAGAAGAAGCACGCCAAGCGGCTTTAGGGGCAATGACTCCACAGGCTAGTGCAGCGGTTGGCGCAACAATGGGTAAGGCTAAGCTACTCGGTTTGATAGTTGATAAGTCAGAAAATAAACATGATGTAAAAGTTGACGAAGTAAAAGACCTCACTGACGACGAGTTAAAATCGGAGTTAGAAAAACTTGGCATTAATCACTAATCGAAAAAAATTAGAGTTAATAAAAGAAAACTCTATAAGAAATGCCCGTAAAGACTTTTTAGTATTTAGAAAACTAATAAATCCAAAAGACAAGTGGGGATGGTGGCAGGCAGAAGTCGCCCAAGAGTTACAGCAGTTTTTTGATGATTTAATGGCGGGTAAACGGCCTAAATTAGTCATTCAAGCACCGCCGCAACATGGCAAATCAGTTCAGGTTATTGATTTTATCGCGTGGTTGGCAGGTAAAAACCCTGATTTAAGGACGATTTATACATCATTTAGTGAAAGACTTGGCGTTCGGGCAAACCTACGCTTACAACGTCTTTATGACTCGAAAATATACCAAGAGATGTTTCCTGATACGCACATTAACAAGTCAAATTCGATTACTATTAGCGGTCAGTTTTTGCGTAATCGTGAGATTTTAGAGTATTGCGAACATACGGGATATTTTAGAAATACGACTGTAGGCGGCTCGATCACAGGTGAAGGCTTGGATTTAGGGGTGATTGACGACCCATTGAAGGGCAGAAAAGAGGCAAATTCCGTCACTATCAGAAATGGTGTTTGGGATTGGTTCACTGACGACTTCTTTACTCGGTTTAGTGAAGATGCCGCGCTGCTTTGCATTCTGACACGATGGCACATAGATGACCCAATTGGTCGACTCATTGAAAGATACAAAGACGTTAAGGTATTAAGTTATCCAGCTATAGCAACAGCAGACGAAAAGCACAGAAAAGAAGGTGAAGCTCTTTTTCCTGAGCATAAGTCTGTTGAGTTTTTGCTAGAACGCAAACAGTTGATGGACGCTACATCGTGGCTTTCACTGTACCAACAGACACCGATTATCGTCGGCGGTGACATTATTCGCGGTGAGTGGTTTGTTCGTTACGAAATATTACCAGTCATCAAATACCGAAAAATCTACGCAGACACAGCGCAAAAAACAAAAGAGCAGAACGATTATTCTGTTTTTGAGTGTTGGGGCTATGGCGAAGATTCAAAAATATATTTATTGGATTTGATTCGCTCAAAGTGGGAAGCTCCAGAGCTAAAAGAGCGTGCGATTGCATTTTGGAATAAGCATAAAGCCGTTGAAGGTCTTGGCGCATTGCGTGAGATGGTTATTGAAGATAAGGCAAGCGGCACAGGGCTAATCCAAAGCATTAAGCATGACGGAAAAATACCCGTTAAGGCTCAACAGCGAAACATCGACAAGTTGACCCGCGTTCAGGACGTTACGCCGTACATCAAGTCGGGCTATGTCAATATCCCAAGTGATGCGCCTTACATTAACGATTTTATTGCAGAGTGCGAGGCGTTTACGGCAGACAACGCCCATGACCATGATGACCAAATAGACCCTATGTGCGATGCAATTAACGATATGTTGTCGCACAAAAACGAACCGAAAGTGAGATTTTTATAATGTCGAAATGGTGGCAATTTTGGAAAAAAGAGGAAAAGTCCTCTAATGCCATACGTTCGATCATGCAAAGAAACTCGGCTACTTGGTCGGCGCGTGAGTTTGTCGCATTTGCTACAGAAGGCTATCGTGATAATCCGACTGTTCGCGCTTGCATTATGGCAAAGCAAAAAGCCGCTATTGAATGCCCGATTATTTTGGTCAACGAAAAAGGCGAGTCGGTAGTAAATCACCCTGTTTTGGCTTTGATGAATAAGCCAAACCCCATGCAGTCTTGGGAAAAGTTTTTAACTCAGATGATCGGCTCGCATGACATCGCAGGCGAAGGCGATGTATTGAAAATTGGCATTGGTCAAAGTGTTGAGTTATGGCCGTTGCGTCCTGATTGGCTGGAAATAACCACTTTTAGTATGGGCTTGCCAGTCACTTGCTCTTATACGCCGTCCGACACTTACGAAGAATCTACGGTCAAGCAGTACCAGTTTTCTGAGTTAATGATTTGGGCTGAATATAACCCACTGTTTAGATGGCGCGGTCTTAGTCCTCTTTATTCTGCGGCATACAGCATTGACACGCTAAACGAGTACGCAAAATCCAACAAGGCTATGCTTGAAAACGGCATGACACCAAGCGGTGTGTTGTGGACTGATAGCGAGGTCAGCGACACGTCATTCAATCGCCTGCAAGAACAGTTCAACGGCAAATACGCAGGGGCTAAAAATTCAGGCAAGCCGATGATTTTGGATGGTGGCTTGAAGTGGCAAGGGATGTCGTTTAGTCCGCGTGATATGGAATTTGTCGGCGGCAAGCGATTAAGCCAGCTCGATGTGTGCCAAGTTTTGCGCGTACCGCCTCAGATTATCGGTATTGAAGGTAGTCAGACGTTCGCTAATTACGAACAGGCAAGAGCAGCATTTTATGAAGATGAAGTTATTCCGATGGTTAATGGTTTGCTTTCTGAATTGCTTGGCTTCTTGCGTAAAGATTTCAAAATACCGCCCACTTATAAACTCATTGTCGATACTGACGGCATCACGGCATTAGAGCCAAGACGCGCAGAACGAAACAAAGTTATTGATGGATTAACATCGCTTAAGGTTGATGAAAAACGCGCAGCAATGGGCTATCAATCGACAGAAGGCGGCGACGTTATTCTTGTTGATAGCAATAAAATCCCGTTAGACATGGCAGGCGCAGACATTCCGCCACTTGCACCATAAATTAGGCTAAACCATGACTATTAAGCGTATTGATAAACTCAAGTACGCTCGCAAGGTTCTGTTGGCTCAAGACAAAATCTCAACTAAGTATTTTCGTAAAATCAAAGCAGAGCTAACGATTGTTGGCGATGCGCTGGCTAAGTCTTATTTGGACAATGGCAACGACAGCAAGTTTCAAGGCATTAGCCAAGACCACGAAAAACGATTAGTTGTTATCTTGACAGAGCTTTCAAGAGTCACAAATCAGACATTCCGAAGCATTGGCATTATCAGTATTAAGTCGGTTTTCGACACGCAAGATACAGCTATCGAGTCGCAAATTTTAGGTGTGTTAGCCGCTAACGTGCTGACCATATCGGCAGAAATAGCAGACACAACAATTGCTAGTGCGTCAGCAGTCATTATTCAACAGATGACGCTTAGTAATACGTCAGAGCAATACATCACGTCGAACACCATAGCGAAGGCTATAGCAAGCAAGATAGGCGGCAATAACGCTAAATCTCGCGCTATGACAATCGCACGAACTGAAACACACAAAGCGGCAAACGTCTCACAGTTCACACGCGCAGAGATGGCAGCAACAGACAGTGGTCTTGATGTGCAAATCGAATGGATTAGCACGAATGACGGCAGGGTCAGAGACTCACATCGAAGCGTTAACGGCAAGATCATCCCAATGGGTGAATCATTCAACGTCAATGGCTCAAAAATGAAATATCCGAGCGACCCAAGTGGCGGCGCGGCAAATGTTATCAATTGCCGATGCGTTCTTGGCTATCACGTTCCTGAGGAATAATTAATGAACTTGAAATTTACTAAGCCTATTGAAATTAAGTCAATCGACGAAAAAGGCTCGTTTACTGGCTATGCCGCAACATTCGGAAATGTTGATCTTGGCGATGACGTAATTATAAAAGGCGCGTTTTCTGAGTGGTTGTCGTCAATTGGTGATGATTTTCCATCGGTTTGTTGGCAGCACGAAATGTACAACCCGATTGGCATCACAACAAAAATGTACGAGGACGATCACGGTCTTTATGTTGAGGGTCTTTTAACTCTTGGCGTTAGGCAGGCTGATGAGGCGCGATTGTTGTCAAAAAGCGGCGCGGTCAAAGGATTGTCAATTGGATATCGAGTACATGACAGAGAGTACAACAACGAAGGCATTCGATTGTTAAAAAAACTCTCGTTAGATGAATATAGTTTTGTCACAAAAGGCATGAACGAATTAGCTAAGTTCAGCAACGTGAAAGCGGCAGAGCTTGGCAGTATCAAAGAGTGCGAAATCTACCTGCGTGATGTTTGTGGATTAAGTCGAAGTGAGTCAAAAACATTAATAGCGAAGATTAAGGGCGTGCGCGATGCAGAGCCTGAAATGAGTGAATTAATGCAGTCGTTAAAAAACTTTCAACAAACTTTAGCAGGTTAAAAGCTATGGAAAATTTCGCAGAAGTAAAGAAGTTGGTCGATGATTTGGGCAAAAGCGTACACGATATGCGCGAAGCCAATGAAGCGAAAATGGCTGAATTAGCCAAAAACAATGGTGTTGCTGAGTTAAAAGAAGCTCAAGCAAAAACAGACGAACAAGTTGCCAATGCCATCAAAAGCCTTACCGATTTGCAGCGTCAATACGCATTAGGTGGTAACGAGCAAAAAGGCCAAACATCTAAAGCCGACCAAGAGCATAAACAGCTTATTGATAAGTTGATTCGCTGCAAAGGCGATGCAGACCGCTTGAGCGATGCAGAGCGTAAGGCGTTAAGCACCCTATCTAATCCTGATGGCGGTTGGTTAACCTCTGCCGACACTAGCGGTCGAATCATCACCAAAGTGCGCGATATGTCGCCATTGCGTCGTTATGCCAATGTTAAAAATACAAGTAAAGGTATTTTAACGGGCATCGTAAACAACGGCCGCAACTCCTACGCATGGGTTGGTGAAACTGAAACACGCGCCGAAACAAACACCAAGCAGTTTGGTGAGTATGAAATTCGCTTGCATGAGCTTTACGCCTATCCAAAAGTGTCTAATACCATGCTTGACGACGCTGATTACGACATCGAATCGTTAATGATTCAAGACGGCTCGATGGGTTTTGCTGAAGGTGAAGGTGAAGCGTTTATCACGGGTAATGGCGTTAAAAAGCCACGCGGCATCATGTCTCAAACCTTCTCTTACACTGGTGATGCTTCTCGCGCATGGGGTGAAGTGCAGAAAATAAAAACAGGCGTAAATGGTGGTTTTGCTGCAGCTGGTCAGGCAAACAAATTGCTCGACATGGCTTGTGGCTTACGCGCTATTTACCAAGCAAATGCTGTTTGGGGCATGAACCGCTTCACATTGGCCGAAGTGATGAAACTACAAGACGATACAGGCAACTATATTTTCTTGAATGGCTTCAACTTGCAAACTGGCGCATTTGGCACATTACTTGGCCATCCTGTTGACGCATCTTTCGACCACATGGCCGATATTGCAACAAGTTCGCTATCAATTATCTACGGTGATTTAGGTGCGGCTTATCAAATCGCTGACCGTCGTGGCATTAGCGTCGTGCGTGACAACATTACTACACCTGGTCAAACCAAGTGGAATATGTCTAAGCGTGTTGGCGGCGATGTTGTCAACTTTGAAGCGTATCGCGCTTTAGAATTTAAAGCCTAATTGGAGTAACGAAAATGAAGCAAACTGATTTACACAATCAGATTAGCGTTGGCGTAGGTATTGCGCTAACAGCGGTGGCAGATGGTGCGGACGTTGTTGGTAGCATCATTGATATGCAGGGTTGCAACGCTTTGGAGTTTGTATTCCAAGTGGGGGCATATACCGATGGCGATGTAACGCCACTGATCGAAGAAAGCGATAACAGCGATATGTCTAGCTCCAATGCGGTCGCTGATGCTGATTTACTCGGCACAGAAGCGGCGGCGGCATTATCTGCGGCAGGCGTTTCAAATGTTGGTTACATCGGCAACAAACGTTATGTGCGTGCAACTGCGGTAACTGCGGCAGGTTCCACGCTGTCCGTGGGTTGTACTGCAATCAAGTACGGCTTACGCATCGCTAACGTGGTTTAAAAAGATTCACCGCGCAAGGACGCGCATTTATTGAGGTTTTGGCAATGGCTTATCGTGTTTCTATATCGTCAACTGAGTTAGTCACACGCGCAGAGGTTGTTGCTTATGCCAAAATTGAGAACACCGATGAAAACAGCATTATTGATGCGTTAATTACATCAAGTCGCGAAGAATTAGAAAAGCTCTTAAAAATACCGTTAATTACCCAAGTATGGGCGCAAACGTACGACTCATTTATTGAGCCAGTTTACGCGCCAATGATACCGCTTACATCAGCAGCTTTAGAAATAGCCGACAGTGATGGCGTGTTCGCAGCAAATACATATATCTCAGTTAAAAAAGACACGGGCCGAATTGCTCCGACAGATGTGTTTAGTCCTGATCTGCAATTTGACGGCTTTAAAATCACGTTTACTTATACCGTTTCGGCTATTGATGCAGCGTTAAAAACGGCAATCATGGAGCTGACATCGTACCGTTTTTATAATCGCGGTAATCTTGAAGCGGCAAAAATACCCGCTTCCGTGTTGTCGATGGTTGGTCATTTGCGGGTGTTTAGCGTATGACGATCAGCGCAGGCGAGTTAAAACATCGGATTGTTGTTCAGTCTGAATCTAACGCCAGTGATGGACAAGGCGGCTTTGTTACGACATGGACAACACTCGGCAGCGCATGGGCAAAAGCTGAAAACAAATCCATTAGCGATAAGTTTAACCGTGGCCAATCGGCACACACTGAAGGATTAAAATTCAGTATTCGCCAAAAGCAAACCTTTTCGCTCGATACCCGCTTATCGGACAAATACAGAATCTCGCATCGTGGCCAATACTTTCGGGTGCTTGGCATCTCTCAACATAAATACGACTTAGATTTTTATAGCATCACTTGTGAGTTATGGGGTGCGACAACAGCATGAGCAAATTAAAAGGCCAGTTCTTTCGGTTGTATGTCGAGATTGATAGCGTTTTCACTTTGTTGGCTGCTTTACGCTCAACGACAATGACGCTAAACAATGAAGCAGTCGATGTCACGGATAAAGATGGCTTGCTATGGAAAACGCTATTAGAAGGCGCAGGTGTTGAGAGTATTAGCATCAAAGCAAGCGGCATTTGCAACAACTCAGCATCGTTTTTATTTATTCGCTCAAGTGTGATAACTGGCGCATTTATCAACGCTCGGATTGAATCAAATCTCAACGAAGTGTACGAGGGCGCGTTCAAAATTACGTCGATGGAATCATCAGGCGAGTACAACAAAGAAGAAATATTCTCGCTCACGCTAGACTCCAACGGCCAAACAGTCAGCACGATTCCAGATTTTAGACTGCTTGAGGATGGCGATTACCGCTTACTTGAAGATGGCACAAGACGACTTTTAGAGGCCGCATAATGTCACTATCTATTCAATTCAGCGCAGCATTAAGACGCAGGATTGAGGCCAATTTAGTGATTGCGGGTGAGATTGTGGCAACAGAAGTTCGTCGCAATATTCAAACGTCACCACGGGGCGGCAAGACATACACGCTATCAAATCCAAACCGAACACATACAGCATCGGCAGCAGGTGAAAGCCCTGCAACCGACTTAGGTTTTTTGGTTCGCTCAATTCAAACTGAGCCAGATATGCAGAATTTAAGAATTAGAATTTTATCGCTTCATTCAATCGCGCCTTATGCCAAGCGTTTAGAGTTTGGCGACCTGTCAGCAGGTCTAGCACCTCGTCCTTTTATGTTCAAGGGGCTGGAAGCAAAGAAACGCCAAGCCATTAGCATTGTTAAAAATGCTGTCAATCAAGCTGTCCGAGATATGCAGGGCATTAGACCAATATGAGCCTATTTAACGACTACTTCAAAGCGGTTTACGCCACTTTGAATGGCGACGCTTTGTTCACAGGAAAGGTCAGCGAGTCGTTAAGCGATGTTTCTAGCTTCCCGATGATTTGGATTGAGGATGGCGGCTCAAGTGATTGGTCAGACAAAGATTATGACGGGCTTGAAGCGGTCATCACCTTGCACATTGGCTCGCAGTATCGCGGCACAAAAGAGATCCGCACTTGGATGGATAAAGCTCATTCGTTGTTGCATGACGCAAGTTTAACGCTCACGACAGAGCAAAGTGTTCTATGTCGCTTTCTACGCAGCGAGATAGTGACGGATAGCGATGGCATTACGCGGCATGGCGTGATGCGTTTCAGTTTATTAATTAACGAGGTGTCTTAAATGGCAAAGTTTAGCGGTCAAGATTTTCGTATCAAAATTCGCGTCTCTACAGGCCCTGATGTTTATACAGCAATCGCAGGTTTTCGCAGCGATAGCATGACATTGAACAATGAAGCCATTGATGTGACCGATAAAGACGGCACGTTATGGAAAACATTACTTGAAGGCGCAGGCGTGCAAAGCATTAGCTTGAAAGGCTCGGGCATTGTCAGCGATGCGGCAGTATTCAAAACCACTTTGATGGCGGCGGCAGTTGGTAAAACATTCCTTCACTTAAAACTTGAGTCAGGCTTAGGTGATACGTTTGTTGGCGACTTCTTGGTGACATCTTTAGAGCGTGGCGGCGAATACAACAAAGAAGAAACTTTCAGTTGTACATTCGATAGCGCAGCAGCAATCACTTACACGGCAGCAGCTTAATAAGGAGTCATTATGTCTAGTCGTGGCATTACTGACATCATACTGAATGGTGAGGCTTTCGAGCTTCACCCAACATTCAGCAATTTGGACAAGCTCGAAACGGTCTTAAATAAGGGCGCGATTGGCTTTTTACGTCAAGACCTATCGAGCGGCGCGTTCAAGACGGGTGATGTTGTTTCAATCATCCAAGTGTGTGCCGTCCCTGCCAATGGTCGCAAATTCCCGTCATGGTGGAATCGTGACGGCGTGGGCGAGGCGGTTATTAGTGCAGGTTTAGTTGGCATTACGACCAGTGTCACGCACTTTTTAGCCAAAGCACTCACCGCAGGTACAGAAACGGACATCAAAACCGTTGGCAGTGAGTCGGACGAAAAAAAGTAGAGCAAGGCCGCGTTTGGATGAAATTGTGGTCAAGCGCGGTCACTTACTTAAATGTCCAGCCTTCCGAAGCATGGAATCTCACGCCGTTTGAGTTTTGGGCATTGTGGGATACGCACCTTGAGAAGATGGAAATAAGCACAGGAAAGGCTTATACGCGCCCAATGACAATGGACGAATTTAACGAATTAAGCGACTTTCTGGACGAACTACATGGCGACAACTGACGACCTAATCATTGCTATCCGCGCTGATATGGGGCAGCTACAAAATCAATTGAACGCGGTTAATGCTCAATTGTTGCGTACCCAACAGCAGGGCAATAGTGCGGGTGATGCCATCAAGGGCATGGCCGTCCAGTTCTTGAGCTTAGGCGCAGCCATTGAAGGTCTGAAAAAGTTAGTCGAAGTTAATCGCGAGTTTGGCATATTAAAAGCGGGTCTTGAAACTGCAACAGGCTCGGCTCAAGGCGCAAATGATGCTTTTATCGCGCTTCAAGATTTTGCTAAAACAACGCCTTATGATTTGGCTCAGGCAACATCGGCATTTACTCAATTAGTTAATTTAGGCTTAACGCCTTCTGAGCGCGCATTGAAGTCATACGGCGACACTAGCGCAGCATTGGGTAAAGACTTAAAGCAGATGGTGGAGGCGGTTGCTGATGCGGCTACGGGGCAATTCGAGCGTTTATTAGAGTTTGGTATCAAGTCTAAGAATCAGGGCGATACCATCGCTTTTACATTCAGGGGCACAACAGAGGTAGTTAAAAACAACGCGGCGGCGATTGAAGAATATTTGATAAGGCTTGGTGAGATTAATTTCACTGATGCTGCCATAAAGCGTATGGAGTCGTTAGATGGCGCAATATCTAACTTGGGCGATTCTTGGGACGCTTTCTTTTATCAGCTCGGCCAAGCAGGTGGCACAGATGTTCTAAAAGATGCGTTTACCGCTGTTGGTCGCGCATTGGATGAAGTTAATGCGATGCTGTCTAGTGGTGAGATGCAAGGATATATCGAAGCTATTGGCCTGTCTTTTCAGCAATGGACTGATGATATTAAGATATTCACCGAAGGGACGAGTATTTTTATTGAGCAGTGGGCTGGTGATAACAAAGAGTCAATTGCTGGACTGAGGGATTTTTTAAAAGATGCGTTTTTAGAGTTGCCGCAAAACCTACACGCTATATTTGCCTTAATGACCAACGAGCTAAGGGATTTTGTACGCGACTCTGAAATATACGGTAGAAAGTTTGCCAACTTCCTAAACCCGTTCTCTCCAACATACGACCTAAAAGGCAACTTGGCACAAGGAGAGGCTGAATATCGCGCAGCCATTGAAAAGATTCTTGCTGACCGCGAAAAGGTCACAAAACAGGCTAGCGATAGAAAGGCTAAAGCTCAAAATGACCGCGCATTAGACAATATATTGAATGATTGGAATAAAGAGTACAACACTGGCGACCGTTTAGCAGGTTTTGCAGGGACTAAAAAAGACACGAAAGAGGGCGAGTCGGACAAGGACAAAAAAGCCAAAGAAAAGGCCGCTAAACAATTCGAGCAACTCAAAGAACAGGCTCAAAAAGAGCTTAATGCCATTCTCGAAAAGAATATGAGTGAGGATGAGCTTGCGTCGAAGCACTACAACGATGATGTTAATAAATTACAGTCGCATTTAGATAAAAAACTCATCTCAAAACAGCAATATCAGGCAGGCGTTTTAGCCTTAGATGGCGCGTTTAACGACAAAATAATTGAAGATATTAACGCGCAAAGCGAAAAAGAGGCAGAGCTTAACGCCAAAAACGCCGAAGAAGATTTTGCTCAACATGCATCGCGTTTGGAGCAATTGGGTATCTTGATGGATGGTGTGCGTCAAGGCGGCATGACTGAATTAGAGATCATGGACAAACAACACGTGCAGAAAATGCAAAAGATGACAGATTTTAATGCGGCTGATGCAGCAGAACAAGCGATCATTGACCAATTAAAACTTGAAGCCGAAGCGCAATACCAAGCCAAACGACTCGACCTAATTCTAGGCACTGGCAACAAAATCCAAACCATGCAACGGGCTTTTGAAAAAGGAAACTTACAAGGCGCACTGTCATTCTTTGCGGCTGATTTTGGTGGCATGAGTCAGCACTCGCGCAAGATGTTTGAACTGACTAAAGCGGCAAGATTGGCAGATGCGGCGATATTATTACCATCTACCGTAATGACCGCAGCCGAGCAAGGGACAAAAATAGGCGGGTGGCCTCTTGGTTTGGCAATGGGGGCAGCAGCAGCAGCATCGCAACTAGCAAACCTTCGCGCTATCCAATCGGCCAGTTTTGGCGGCGGCGGTTCTAGCGGCTCAAGCGGTGGTGGTAGTGTACCGTCTATACCGTCGGCACAAGGCCAACAAGAGCAAGCACCACTACAACAGCGTTTTGTGAATATAGGGCTATCAGGTAGTGATAACACTATGTACACGAAAGACTCAGTTCGAGAACTTATTAAGCGACTCAATGAAGAAGTCAAAGACGGCGCAGTCTTGAGGGTTAATTGATGAGCTTTGATAATGCATTTATTGGCTATAACAACTATTTCACGGCCGCAGCGCCAACTTTAACGGCTTCAGGCGTTGATACAGGATTTAATATCAACTCGCTGAAAAACTGGCAGGCTTTCGACTATGTCCAGTTCGCAACAGGCACTAACTACGCCCAGATTGATTGTGGTGGCGCGGTTAATATCGACTATGTAGCCATTTGCGCCCATGAATTGTTTACTAAAAACTGTACGGCCATCACGATCAAAGGCTCAAGTGACCCGACATTCGCAACAAGTACCACATTAGTAACATTGACCCGTGATAGCGCAGGCACTCCCCCCGCCTATAGCGGCAGTTACAAGCTAAACACATCGACAGCATTGGCGAGTCAGGTTGTTAATGATGATCCGCACATTTGTTTCAAGCTTGATACAGCTACCTTTCGTTATTATCGTCTTACGTTTACCTGTGCAAGTGCCGTCAAAATTGGCGTGATGGCTATTGGCTTAAAAATGGAGTTTGAGCGTGGTTTTTATGGTGGCTTTATGCCGCAAACGTGGAATGAAGAAATAACCACGACTGTTAACAAAAGTATTGGTGGTATTTATCTAGGCACGTCGATCGCGAGAAGCGGCACAAAAACAGAAACAATCAACTTGGAAGATTTAACTCATTCGTGGATTGAATCAACTTGGCTACCGTTTCGCCGTCACGCTGTTTTGTACCCGTTTATTTTTTCATGGGGCAACACGCCGCTATCTAACAACTCTTTAGCTATTCAAAAAACATTCACGAATGGCAAAGTTAAAAACCGAAGCTACGGCTCAGTTGGGCTAACATTTGAAGGCACGATTAAATGACTATTAACAATAATTTTGTAGCTGTACCAGCGCAGTCTAAAAGCCTAGACACAAACACTGTTACTACTGCCGTAGGCGTAGTACACAGACAAGTCGTAAGCCTTGCAAGCTCAGACGCGACAGGATCTTATTTGGGCTTTAATAGCGACTCGGCAAAAGTTTATCTCACAAATATTTCGTTGCCATTGCCTACAGGAGCAAGCACAAGCGCATTGCAAACAGCAGGTAATAGCATCCTTTCCTCGATTGATTCTAAAATCACAGCAGTCAACACGGGCGCGGTAGTTGTAAGCAGCAGTGTTTTGCCGACAGGGGCAAGCACGGCAGCGAATCAAACTACAGGAAACAGCAGCCTTTCTTCGATTGACACTAAAACCCCTGCGCTTGTTACAGGTCGCGTCCCTGTCGATGGCAGCGCAGTTACTCAGCCAATTAGCGCGGCATCATTGCCGCTGCCTGCGGGAGCTGCAACACAAGCCACATTAAGCAGTATTGATGCTAAGTTCTCTGCGCTTGGCCAAAATACAATGTCAGCAAGCGTGCCTGTCGTTTTATCCAGCAATCATTCTGATATTTTTGTCAAAAATCAATCTTCTTCTTTTTCTAATATAGCCGCTACTGGTACAACAACCGTCAAATCGGGCGCAGGAATTTTCCGCAGATTGGTAATCAATACCAAAGGCGGCTCGTCGAATACATTTACAATTTACGATAATACAGCAGGTAGCGGAACGGTTATTGCTACTGTTGATACCGTTAATTCGTCAGGTAGTTTGGAGTATGGATTAGCATTTAACACTGGATTAACGATTGTTAGTGCAACAGGTGCAAGCGCAAACGCCACAGTGATATACGAGTAAATAAATGCTAGATACTCTGCTCGTCCAGTATAATCCCGATGGCTCTATCATTTATGACAATAATGTTCTTTTAAGCGCAGGAAGCGCAGGTAGACAGCCGTTTTCGTATGTTGAATTGGATATGGACTTTTGCGCCAATGTGTTCGGCACAGCACCATGCACAGCAACAGGCTCAGGTGATGCGAAATGCTTCAATACTTTTATCTCATGCCAAGACCAAACCAACTTTAGCAACACCGTTAAAACTTATCGTTTTTGCTCAACAAGTGGCGGGAAAGTGCCAGTTGGTCTTGACGCAATACCTTGTCTGGTCGGTATTAATATCACGCCTGCCGTTATTGATGCAGGTAAAGGTTTAGGTCTTCGCGCACAATGTGAAATCACGCTAAGAGACTTTCCTCACTCTGACATTAGGATTGACCCTTATGTGGATGGCCGTACCTATATCCCCATCAATCAAGGCTCGTTTTTTGGTAAGTTTAAGGCTCGCAACCCGTATTACAATGGGCGCGTCATGCGGGTTTATAGCGGATATTTGGAAGATGACGGTAGTTTCGATATAAGCAACTTTGAAAAGCGCACTTACTTTTTAGACGGCTTTGACGGTATTGATGCAAATGGTATCGTCAAGATTACTGCTAAAGACATTCTAAAATTGGCAGGCGATGATCGTTCGGTATGTCCTAAACCAAGTGTCGGCAAAATTAACGCAGACATAAACAATAGCGCGACAACAATAACGCTTACACCTTCAGGCGTAGGCGCATTAGATTACCCTGCAAGCGGTTATATCCGTATTGGTAGCGAGGTTTGCTCATTCACACGCTCTAGTGATGTTTTAACGATTGTACGCGGACTAAAGGGGACAGCAGCAACCACGCATAAACTGGGTGACACTGTCCAATTATGCAAAGATATTGTCGGCCAAACCGTGCAAGACATCGTTTACGATCTTCTGGTCAATTACTGCGGCGTTGATAGCGGCTATATCAACATGGCCGATTGGAACGCAGAGCAAACAGCCTATTTGACCCGTCTTTATAGTGCCTTGATTACAGCGCCAGTCGGCGTTAGCAAGCTATTAACGGAGCTTTGCGAGCAGGTTGGCATCTTGTTATTTTGGGATGAGATAAACGAGGAGCTGATACTAAAATCTGTACGGCCAAATTCAGTAAGCGAAACCGTGACAGACTTAACAGCCGACTATCATTTGCTTGCTGACTCGCTAAAATTGAAAGACTTGAACGATGACCGGGTTAATGAAGTTTGGGTTTATTACGGACTAATTGACTTCACCAAAAACCTAGAAGAAGAATCGAATTATAAATTGTTGTATGTTGGCGCGAATGTTTCTGACCAGTCAACAAACAAAAACCGTGATGTTCGGATCAAGAAGATTTTTAGCCGATGGATTATTGAGACAGCATCGAGAGCGGCTGTTGAGTTAGCTCAAAAATACCTTGAGCGTTATGCACTTGCACCCGTCGAGGCAAATTTTAATCTTGATGCAAAAGACGGCTCGTTGGCGTTGGCTGATTTTGTCCGCATTAATTCGCGCCAATACCAAGATTTTTACGGTAATAATTTAGACCTATTGATGCAGATTACCAAGCGCAAAGAGGCGTTAGTCGGTACAACATGGGCATTTACCGCGCGACAATTTGCGTTTAGTAGTAATGCTAATCCTGATCGTATTGTCGATATTGCTGTCGACACTTGGGATTTAGATTTAAAAGCGGCTCACGATGATATATACAGCCCTGCAAGTGCTGGTGATATTGTTATTGTTACCATCAAGGCAGGGGTGCTTGTTTCAGCATCGACCACATCACTTTACGCGCTGACAAATCCATCAACTTGGGCTGCTGGCGTTATTGTTCGATTGGTGATTGAGCCTGGTGCGATTGTTGCTGGCCGTGGTGGTGATGGCGGACGAGGCGGATATGCTTACACAGTGTGGTCGGAGGCCAATAAATATACAATTATTAATTATGATGACGGCGAGGACGGAGAAAAAGGCGGCAGTGCTTTACACGCTCAATATCCGTTATCAATAGAAAATAACGGTAGTATTTTTGTTGGTGGTGGTGGTGGTGGTGGGTCAGGCGGCCTTATTACGTTTAGCTTGGCTGGATGGGAGGCGGTAAGTGGATGTGGTGGTGGTGGTGCATGGCCGCTTGGTAGCGGCGGACTTTTTGGTAGAATTGACTCAACAGGAACACTCAGCGCAGATTACGTTGACTACCGTGGCAACGAAATGTATGTCGGCAATTCTGGGCAAGATGCGTCTGTTTCTACATTCGGGGTCGGAGGAGTGTCTCGTAACGTACACGGTGGCGTGCACGTTACGGGCGAGGGCGGGGACGGGGGCGATTATGACACTGGCTCCCAAGGAAGCGGCGCGAATAGTTGGTCAGGCGCATTTCAGGTTTATGCTGGCAATGCAGGAAATGGTGGAAACGCTGGCGACTATGCGGTGAATGGCAACTCATACATAACATGGGTAGCGACAGGCACGAGATATGGTGCTATTGTTTAAGAATAACACATCAATCAATAACCTATAAGGATGGCAGCATGGCAGATAAAAAAATCAGCGACTTGGGTGCTAATAGCACTCTAAGCGGCTCTGAATATGTTGAATTGGTGCAATCAGGAGCTAATGTTAAAGCTCTTTTGAGTGCTGTTAAGACATTTATAAATAAGGGGGAGTCGATTATCGCTGCAGCTAGTGACGAAACAACAGCATTAACAACAGGCACATCAAAAATAACCTTTCGTATGCCTTACGCTTTTACGCTAACAGCAGTTAGAGCATCGCTAACAACAGCACAAACTAGCGGATCTATTTTTACTGTTGA
>ERZ724508.928-NODE-928-length-19043-cov-5.800242_pt1 | contig 19043 bp, 15 predicted proteins | sample MGYA00376041_ERZ724508 | MGnify/ENA primary metagenome ERZ724508 (study PRJEB28724, sample SAMN07190887) | wastewater metagenome | isolation source: effluent of sewage treatment plant in Hong Hong | place: USA: Christiansburg, Virginia | collected 2016-03-01 ...
CCGCACCAGGCGGCCCAGAAGTCGACCAGGACGAGGTCGTTCTCGGTCACGGTCTGCTCAAACGTGGCAGCCGTGAGGTCGATGGTGCTCATGAGGCTCCTTGCGCGAATCGGTGGAACGTCAGCCGGATCACTGGGTGACGGCCCCTCCGGCCGCGGTCCACGCTTGGATGCCGCCGCCGAGGTGGAAGGTGTTGGTGAAGCCCAGGCCCTTCATGATGGCCAGCGCGGTTGCCGACCGATTCCCGCTGCGGCAGTACACGGCATACGGGACGTCCTTGGCCAGGCCACCCACGATGGTGCGGAAGTCCGCGGCGTTGACATCGACGTTGACGGCACCGGCGAGGTGTCCGGCAGCGAACTCGGCGGGGGTGCGGACGTCCAGAACGACTGTACCGGGACGCTTGAGGGCGGCAGCGAAGCCAGCGGCATCCACCTCGGCCCCGTTGGCGGGCGCCGCAGTTGCCGCCGCAGCGGACGCCAGGGGGGCCGAGCCTAAGCCTGGGGAGCCGGAACACGCACCGACGGTGAGCGCCGCGACGGCGACGGTGGAGAGGACGACGGCCAACCTGCGGAAGGTCATAGCAAGGGGCTCCTGGGACTCGCGCGACACGGCTCGCTGGGGAGGTTCAACCAACCAGACGAGTATAGCGCATACCCCCAGGGGTATACGCCCACAGGCAAGGTCACAGGCCCCGAACAACAGCCAGGGTGGCCCGGCGAGCGCCGGAACCACCCTGGCCCAAGGAGAGCTCTTGTGGTTACGGCATGTCCACCCGAACGATGGTGGGGTTGGTTGCCGACGCCTCGCCCGTATAGGCGACCGAACCGAGGTACTTCGTGGCCCCGAGCAGCCCGTTGAAGCTCAGCCCGACCTGTCCGGTCTGGCCGATGGTCGCCGTTGCCGGTGCGGTGACCGTCATGTTCCCGGCGTCGGTCGACCCGAGCAGCCACTGGAACAACGTGTAGTTCGCATCCGGGCCACCGGACGGACGACCGCAGGGATGCGGACCTTGTGAGTCCCGTCAGACCACGTGAGCTGCCCACCGGCATACGTGTTGAACGCTGCCGTGGACCGCGTGAAGGTGAGCTTCACCGTCTGCGACCGGCCCGGAGCAACCGTGAAGCAGCGTTCGGTGCAGCCGACCGACGTGCGATTCATCAGTGCTCCTGACGTGTGAGAGACCCGCAGGGCCATGGCAGGACCGACCCCCCGAGACGGGGACCTTGATGGCGAGGCTAACGGCCGTCGGCCCATGGTGCGGGGTCAATCAGGTAAAGAAATCTTCAGCACGACGACGGGCACCTCAGCGCAGGAGCATCAGCGCGTGCCCGGAAGCGTCTCGGCGGGCCCTTAGAGCGGGTCCCCTGTCGGGCCCGCGCCGACGCTCGCCGGGACTTCCCAGATCACCCTGGTCCCACCCAGGACCGCCATCGGCGACAGCACCACGAGCGACCCGCGGCGCCCGGCGGCGCGCTCGGAGAGGTTGGCGAGGCCGCTGCGCCGGCCCGTCTCGATCATCCCGACGCCATCGTCCTCGACCGTGACCTGCACGAGGTCGGCCTGCACGACGACAGCGACGTCGACCTCGCCGGCCTGGGCGTGCCGAGCCACGTTCGACAGGGCCTCACGGATCACGGCGAGCAGGTCCAGGCGGAGCCACTCGTCGACCGTCTCGGGGTCGTCCAACGGACCGACGACGGTGAGGCGGGGGGTGAAGCCCAACGGGTCGGCGAAGCTCACGACCAGGTCGTGCAGTTCTTCGGACAACGGCTGGGACTCGGGCTGGTGCAGGGCGAAGATCATCCGTCGGATGTCTTTGATCGCCAGGTCGAGTTCGTCCACTGCCTCGCTCAGACGCTTCTGGACATACGGGTGGGCGGCCACCCGCGACGCCGACTGCAGGCCCAGACCTGTGGCGAACAACCGCTGGATGACCACGTCGTGCATGTCCCGCGCGATGCGTTCGCGATCCTCCAGGACCACCATGCGGGCCCGGTCCCGCTGGGCGCTGGCCGCGGTCAGCGTGACCGCCGCGAGGTCGGCATACTGCTTCAACGGCTCGGCCGCGTCGTATGCCGTGTGCGACTCCCCTTCGCCCCACGCGACGACGAGCAGACCCAGGCTGCCCGTGCCCACGCTCATCGGGACGATGGCCGTCTGGCCGTGCGGGGGCAGCCCGCTGGCTTCGCGCAACTGGGCGGCCAGCGAGTCGGCGACCGCCTCACCTTCGCGCGACAACAGCAACAGCGGCTCGCCAGAGTCGAGGATCGTCACCCAGTGCGGTTCGGCGAGAGGGGTGCCGACGATCAAGCGCGACCGGGGGTCGGTGCCGGTCGACGCCTCAATGATCAACTGGCCGTCCTCCCCCGCGAGCGCGACCGCCGCCAACTCGGCTTCGGCGGCCAATTGGGCACGCTGGACGAGCATCGAGAGGGCCACGCGTTGGTCGCGGCCGTAAAGCAGGGCCTGGGTCATCTCCCGCAGCGCGTCCGACCACTGTCGCCCCGACCGCGCCATGTGGAACATCCGGGCGTTATCGATCGCCATCCCGGCTGCAGCAGCCAGCGCGACGATGAGTTCCTCGTCCTCGCCGGTGAACTCCAGACCACCCACCTTGTCTGCGAGGTAGATATTGCCGAACACCTCGCCGCGCACATGGATGGGGGCCCCGAGGAAGGTCGTCATCACCGGGTGTCCCGGCGGGAAGCCGACAGCGTCGGGGTGCTCGCCGACCGCGGACAGCCGCAACGGTCGAGGGTCGCGGATGAGCGTGCCCAGGACACCGTGTCCGAACGGCTGCGAAGCGACCCGACCGGCCTCCTCAGGCGTCAACCCCGACGTGACAAACTCCATGAGCCCTTCACCGTCGGGGCGCAGCACACCCAGGGCGCCGTACCGGGCCCCCACGAGGTCGCAAGCGCTACGCACGATCCGAGTGAGCACCTCTGAGAGATCCAGACCGCTTCCGACCGCCAGCACGGCGTTGAGCAACGTCGTGACGGCATGTGACGAGCGCGGCATGCTCAAGCCGGTGAGGTTCAACTGCACGTAACGATGCTAGGCCAGTGCGCTCAGGCGGCGCTGATGGGCACCGTGACGACGGGGCACTCGGCGTGCGCCACGCACCGCCGGGCGATGGTCCGCGCCGTGCCCTCGTCGGTTCCGACGATCAGGGCGGCCGCGCCTCGGGTGAGTTCGAGGAGGGTCGGCGTCGGGTCGCCGGTGACGACCTCGAAGCGACACGGTATGCCGCGCAGCCCCCGCAGCGCGTGGACAGCGGCTCGGAAGGTCGCCTGGTCGGCTTCGGCCCGCTCGTCCGGGCTCAGGCCCTCCTCGACGATCTGGACGAACCGCAACCGCGCACCCCGCCGAACTGCCTCGGTGACGGCGGCCTTGGCCACCGATTCTGCCCGCCCGTCGTTGAGCAGGCCGGCAACGACGTCTCCCGATCGCCCCGGCGTATACGGGACGCCCTGCTGCGCCCTCGTTGTGCTCACGGGGCCATCGTCCGACGTGGCTCACCGTCGAATCAGGGCCCAAAGTCCCTCAGCCCGTGCCGGTCCCGGCGTGTCGGCCGGGAGTGCCCCACATGCCCCTTGGGAGAACGCTTCCAGTCAGGGCCGACGCGGCCGACTCCTCGTCGGATGGGTCGCCGCGTAGACGGCCGCCTGGGTGCGGCTGTCCATCCCGAGCTTGTCCAGGATCGAGGTGACGTAGTTCTTCACGGTCTTCTCGGCGAGGAACATGTCCTCGGCGATCTGCCGGTTGGTGAGGCCTTCGGCGATGTGCTCGAGGATCCGTCGCTCCTGAGGTGTGAGCGAACGCAACCGAGGGTCCACCGAGGACTCCCCCAGGCTCGACTTCACCCGAGCCATGACCTCGGGGCGGATGAGGTGCTCTCCGGCGGCCACCCGACGGATAGCGTCAACGAGGTCATTGCCCTTGATGTCCTTGAGGACGTATCCCGAGGCGCCGGCGAGCACGGCGGCCTTGAGGGCCTGGTCGTCGTCGTACGACGTGAGAATGAGCGCCCGAAGCGTCGGGTCGACGGCCCGGACCGCGCGGCATACGTCGATGCCGGAGCCGTCCGGCAGGCGGGCGTCCAGGACGCAGACCTTCGGCCGCAAGGCGGGAATGCGTCGTTCGGCCTCCAACGCCGACGCGGACTCGCCCACGACCTCGATGTCCCCTGAGAGTTCGAGCAGTTCACGCAGGCCGCGCCGGACGATCTCGTGATCGTCGAGCAGGAAAACAGTGATCGTCACGGGGCCTAGGGAATCACACTTCCCGGGTGGTCTGGGGGTCACTGCGATTCGTAAAAGAGCGACTCGGTCACGGCACGCGCACGGCGGGACGCTCGCAGGTAGTCCTCCATCAGCCCGGCGCCCGTCCCCGGGGCGCGGCCGACGATCCGCCCCACCCCGTCGGCGTCGCGGATGTCGGTGGGAACGGCATCTCCGGGGCGCCCGCGCCACAACAGGTTTGCGTTGCGCAACCGGCTCGCGTTCTCGTATGCCGCCGCCAACGTCGCGCTGTCTTCCTCCCCGACCAGCCCGGCTGCGGTAGCGGCTCGCAGGCCCGCCATCGTCCCGGGGGTTTGCAGGCTGGGGACCTCATGGGCATGGCGCAGTTGGAGGAGTTGGACGGTCCATTCGACGTCGGTGAGGCCGCCCCGGCCGAGCTTGAGATGGGTGCGTGGGTCGGCGCCGCGCGGCAGTCGTTCGGACTCCACCCGTGCCTTCATCGTCCGGATCTCGCGCACCTGCGTGGCATCCAACCCGGCTGCGGGATACCTCAGAGGGTCGATCAGCGCGGCGAAGGCCTCCCACAGGCCCCGGTCCCCGGCGATCGGCCGGGCCCGCAGCAACGCCTGGAACTCCCAGGTGAGGGCCCACCGGTCGTAGTAGACGGCATACGAGGCGAGGCTGCGGGTCAGGGGCCCGTTCTTGCCCTCCGGACGCAGATCGGTGTCGAGGACGAGCGCATCCGACCCGGTCGCCGCCACGAGCCGCACGAGTTCTTGGACGATGGCCAAACCCTGCCGATGGGCGGCTTCGTCGGACACCCCGGGCCGGGGCTGGTGGATGACCATGACATCGGCGTCGGACGCGTAGCCCAACTCGCGCCCGCCGAGGCTTCCCATCCCGACGACGAGCACGTCCACGAGCAACCCGTCCTCGCCCCCACCGACGACCCGGGTCGCGACCTCCAGGGCGGCCTCGACGGTCGCTCCGGCAAGGTCGGCGAGAGCAGCCCCGACCTGGTCCGCGGCGAATTGACCGGTGAGATCGCCGAAGACGATCCGCAGCAGTTCGTGCCGCCGCAATGCCCCGACCGCCGCCATCGCCTTGTCGGGGTTGTCTTTACGGGCAGCCGCGCTGCGCAACGTGATCGCCAGGGACTCCTGACTGCGTGGCCGCAGCCCGTCGGGGTCGCCGAGGATCGACACCGACTCGGGAGCGCGGATGAGGAGGTCGGCGGCATACCTGCTGCGTCCGAGGACGTGCGCGAGCCGCTCGGCGGCACTGCCTTCGTCGCGGAGCATCTTGAGGTACCAGTGGATTGAGCCGAGGTCGTCGCTCACCCGGCGGAAGGCGAGCAACCCGGCGTCGGGGTCGGCCTCATCGGCGAACCACGAGAGCATCACCGGCAGGAGGGTGCGCTGGATCGCCGCACGCCGCGAGACCCCCGCGGTCAAGGTCTCCAGGTGGCGCATGGCGCCGGCGGGGTCGCGGAAGCCGAGGGCGGCGAGGCGCTCGCGAGCCTGCTGGGGCGACAGGCTCGTGTCGTCGCTGCTCAACCGCGCGGCGGCGGCCAGGAGCGGCCGGTAGAAGAGCCGTTCGTGGATGCGGCGCACCTCGCGTGCCTGCGACTGCCACATCGCGACGACGGCCTCGGCTGGCTTGCTGGTCAGACCCAACGCGCGGCCGAGGACGCGCAACTCGTCGGGAGCGGTCGGCATGAGGTGGGTGCGGCGCAGCCGGTAGAGCTGGATCCGGTGTTCCAAGGTCCGCAGCAGCCGGTATGCCGCGTCGAGGGTCGCCGCGTCTTCGCGCCCGACGTAGCCCCCCGAGGCCAGGGCGTGCAGGGCCTGCAAAGTCGTCGCCGAACGCAGGCTCTCGTCGTGTCGACCGTGGACGAGTTGGAGCAGTTGCACCGAGAACTCGACGTCGCGCAGCCCGCCCGGGCCGAGCTTGAGTTGGCGGGCGGCCTCGGCGGCCGGCACATGCTGTTCGACCCGACGGCGCATCGCCTGGACGTCCTCGACGAAGTGCTCGCGCCCCGCGGCGCCCCAGATCATCGATCGCAGGGCGTCCTTGTAAGCGATGCCGACCTCACGGTCACCGGCCGAGACCCAGGCCTTGAGCAATGCCTGGAACTCCCAGGTCTTGGCCCAGCGCTCGTAGTAGGCCTTGTGGCTGGCGACGGTCCGCACGAGCGGGCCGGCCTTCCCCTCCGGGCGCAGGGCGGCATCGACCGGCCACAGCGTGCCCTCGCCGGTCTGGGCCGCACAGGCCTTCATCGTCGCCGTCGCGAGCGCCGTCCCGACCTTGATCGCGCGTTCCTCATCGACCCCGTCGGCCGGCTCGACGACGAAGATGACGTCAACGTCCGAGACGTAGTTGAGCTCCCCGCCGCCGGTCTTGCCCATCCCGATGATGGCTAGCCGGCAGTCCTCGTGACCGGGCCCGAACTCCTCGCGGGCGATGTCGAGGGCGGCCTCCAGTGCGGCCTCGGCGAGTTGGGCGAGGGCCTCGGCGGCCGCTGGCAGGTGCGTCACCGGGTCGGGATCGGACAGATCCAAGGCCGCGATCCCCACGAGTTCACGGCGATAAGCCACCCGCAACGAGTCGTATGCCGTTGCGGCACCTCGCGCCTGCGGAGTCACGGCCGTCGTCAGCGCAGCCCGCAGGCCCGGCCCGGTCGGGGGGGTCGCGTCGGTCGCAGCGACCCAATGCTCCGGGTGGGCAGCGAGGTGATCCACCAGTGCCCGCGACCCACCGAGGGTCAGCAGCAGCCGTCGGCGCCGGACGGAGTCGGTGCTGAGAACCTCAGCGAGAGCGCGTGGGTCGCTGGGGTGCGCGGGCGGCATACCGAGGACGGCCTCGACCAGCCGCACCAGCCCGAGCGCGGCGAGGTCGGGGTCGGCTGCTGAGGCCAGCCCTTCAGCGACGGAGGTGCGGACAGCGCGGGTGCTCTCGATGAGCGCGTCGGTGTCGAGCGTCGCGCCGGCGCCCGGGTCACCCCCGGGAGCGAACAGGCGCAACAGGACGGCGTCACGCAGCAGCCCCGCCGACCGCTCGGGCTCGGCGAACCCGAGCCGAGCCATCAGGGCGACAGCGCTGGAGGACCGATCGACCACGACGCGCTCCCCTTCTTGACGGTCCTAGAGCCGCGTGAGGTAGCGGTCCAACTCGAACTGGGTGATCTGCTGACGGTACTCCCGCCATTCGGCCCGCTTGTTGCGCAAGAAGAAGTCGAAGACGTGCTCCCCCAGTGTCTCGGCGACCAACTCGCTGCGTTCCATGAGCTCCAGGGCGCGGCCGAGGGACGACGGCAACGGCTCGATCCCCATGGCCCGGCGCTCGGAGTCGGTGAGGCTCCACACGTCGTCCTCCGCCTCCGGAGGCAACTCGTAGCCCTCCTCGATGCCCTTGAGCCCGGCAGCGAGGAGCACCGCGAGCGCGAGGTAGGGGTTGCAGGCGGAGTCGAGCGAGCGGACCTCCACGCGAGTCGAGTTGCCCTTGTCGGGCTTGTACATCGGGACGCGCACGAGCGCGGATCGGTTGTTGTGTCCCCAGGTGAGGTATGCCGGTGCCTCGCCGCCGCCCCACAACCGCTTGTAGGAGTTGACCCACTGGTTGGTGACGGCGGTGATCTCGGCGCCGTGGCGCAGCAGACCGGCGATGAATTGCCGCCCGGTCTTCGACAATTGGTAGGGAGCACCGGCCTCGTGGAAGGCGTTGGTGTCGCCCTCGAAGAGGCTCAGGTGGGTGTGCATGCCCGACCCGGGGTGCTCGCGGAACGGCTTGGGCATGAACGACGCCCGGACGCCCTGCTCGAGGGCGACCTCCTTGACGACGGTGCGGAAGGTCATGATGTTGTCGGCCGTCGAGAGTGCGTCGGCATAGCGCAGGTCGATCTCGTTCTGCCCGGGCGCGCCCTCGTGATGGCTGAACTCCACCGAGATGCCCATGTTCTCCAGGAGCGTGATCGCGGCCCGGCGGAAGTCGTGGGCGGTGCCGTGTGGGACGTGGTCGAAGTAGCCGCCGTCGTCGACCGGCACGGGAGTGATCCGCTTGCCCTTCGGCGGGTGCAGCAGGAAGAACTCGATCTCGGGGTGGGTGTAGAAGGTGAACCCCAAGTTGGCGGCCCGGCTCAAGGCCCGGCGCAGGACGTGGCGCGGGTCGGCGAAACTGGGCTGCCCGTCAGGGGTGAGCAGGTCGCAGAACATTCGCGCGGTGCCCGGGTTCTCCCCGCGCCACGGCAGCACCTGGAAGGTCGACGGGTCGGGCTTAACGAGCATGTCGGCCTCGTAGACGCGGGCGAATCCCTCGATGGCCGAGCCGTCGAAGCCGATCCCCTCGGCGAAGGCACCCTCAAGCTCGGCGGGCGCAACCGCCACCGACTTCAACGTCCCGACGACGTCGGTGAACCACAACCGGACGAACCGGATGTCGCGCTCTTCGATCGTGCGCAGGACGAACTCTTGCTGACGGTCCATGTGACGATCCTGCCGCACCGGTGTTACCGGCGCGTTTCAGGCCCCGACTTTGGTCAGTCCAGGGCCAGTACCGGATGAGCCCGGGATCAGTCCTCGAGTTCCTCGTCGTCCCACGTCGTGGTGGCGCCAGATTCGTTCCACGCCTTGTCCTCGGCGTCCCACTTCTCGGTGCGCTCGTGGGCGCTCTCCAGGGCGCGGGCCGCTTCGTCGGCAGTGTCGTACGGGCCCAGCACGTCCTCGCCCGGACCGCGGTCATCGTCGTTCTCCACGACGCCCTTGGCCACGTTGTACCAGTACTGCACGGCATACCTCCCGGTCTTGTGGGAACGACAGACACACCGTATGCCGTCCCCGCAACTTCGCGCGCGTGCCCCCTGTCTTCGCGCAGATGCATAGACTCCGCGGTATGCCGGTGAGCTTCGCGAGCGTCGCGCCGCACCCAGTCGGCCCGCGCCGCAGCGTCCCTGTCGGCATCCCTAGGCCGGAGTACGTCGACAAGCCTGCCCCAGCGCGGTATCAGGGGTCCGAGGTCCACGACGCCGAGATGATCGAACGGATCCGGGTGGCCGGGCGAGTGGCTGCGCAGGCGATGGCGGCTGCCGCCGCGGCGATCGCGCCCGGCGTGACGACCGACGAACTCGACCGGATCGGGCACGAGTTCCTGCTGGATCACGGGGCCTATCCCTCGACGCTCGGCTACCGCGGATTCCCCAAGTCGTTGTGCACATCGGTTAACGAGGTCGTGTGTCACGGCATCCCCGATTCCCGGCGGCTGCAGGACGGCGACATCGTCAACATCGACATCACGGCATACCTCAACGGGGTCCACGGAGACACCGACGCGACCTACCCCGTGGGCGAGGTCGACGAGGAGTCGCGGCTGCTCATCGAGCGCACCCACGAGGCGATGATGCGCGGGATCAAGGCCGTGGCGCCGGGTCGACCGATCAACGTTATCGGCCGGGTGATCTCTTCCTACGCAAGGAGATTCGGCTACGGGGTCGTGCGCGACTTCACCGGCCACGGGATCGCCGAGGCCTTCCACAGCGGCCTGATCATCCCCCACTACGACGCCGCGCCGTCCTACGCCACCGTCATGCAACCGGGCATGACGTTCACCATCGAACCGATGCTCAACCTCGGCACCCACGAGTGGGACATGTGGGACGACGGGTGGACCGTCGTCACGCGGGACCGGCGCCGTTCGGCGCAGTTCGAACACACCCTGGTGGTCACCGAGACGGGTAGTGAGATTCTCACCCTCCCGTAGACAAGCTCGCGCCCCCATAGGGAAGTATGTGCCCATGACCTCGCGTGTGGCCCTCGGAATCGACATCGGCGGATCGGGCATCAAGGGAGCTCCGGTCGACCTCGACCGCGGGGTGTTGCTCGCAGACCGAGTGAAGATCGAGACTCCGGCGGAGTCCACGCCCCAAGCGGTCGCGGAGATCGTCCGCCAGATCGCTACGCATTTCATCGACACCCTCCCCGCTGACGCGCCGATCGGCGTCACCATCCCCGGGGTCGTGCAGCACGGCGTCGTGCGCACGGCTGCCAACATCGACAAGGCCTGGCTCGACTGCCCAGGCGAGGCGCTGTTCAGCGCCACGTTGGGTCGGCGTTGCCTGCTGGTCAACGACGCCGACGCCGCGGGTGTCGCCGAGTTGCGCCACGGCGCGGCCCAGGACGTCGAAGGTTTGGTGATCGTCACGACCCTCGGAACCGGCATCGGTATCGCCCTGCTGCACAACGGCGTGCTCATCCCCAACGCGGAACTCGGCCACCTTGAGCTCGACGGCCACGACGCCGAGACCCGCGCCGCAGCCAGCGCTCGCGAGCGTGAGGGGTTGTCCTGGAACAAGTGGGCCGGGCGTCTGCAGCGCTACTACACCCACCTGGAGAACCTCCTCTGGCCGGACCTGTTCGTCGTCGGCGGCGGGGTCTCGCGCAAGTCGGAGAAGTTCCTTCCGTTGCTGTCGCTGCGCACGCCCATCGTCCCGGCCGAGTTGCAGAACGCCGCCGGCATCATCGGCGCTGCCGCTCTCGCCGCCGACTGAGGCCGCTACGGCGGAACTGTTAAGGGATGGAGACTGCGCCTCGCCCGGCGAGGTCGTGCAGGGTGAGGTCATCGCCGCCGTTGGTGGCGATATGGGTGAGATAGAGGGCTCGTCCGGGCGGAGCGACTAACCCGTCGTGGATCGGGACCATCGAGCGCGGAGCGAGCCGGCGCACGAAGTCGATGGAGTCTCGGACGGCACACCACGGGGCGTTGATCGGCACGGCCAACACGTCGATGTCTCCGGGCTCGCCGTCGTAGGCATCGCCCGGGTGGAACAGGCTCGGCTCCCCCGCCGCGTCAAGGCGCACCCCGACGTTGGCGACGGTCGGGATCCATTGATGGTTGAACGCGTGCAGCGCCCCCACCGGGCGCACGCGGACGTCGCCGAGGTGCAGGTCAGCGCCCTGCGCGAGCACTCCGACGGCCAGCCCGGCCTCGACCAGCAACGCCGCACTCATCGGGTCGGCATGCACCGCGGCCCCGGGGTTGGCCCGGACCAGTGCCGGAAGCCTCTTCTGGTCGAGGTGGTCGGCGTGTTGGTGGGTGACGAGGATCGCATCCAGGTCGGTGAGGTCCTCGAAACCCGACGAGAAGCCGCCCGGGTCGATGAGGATGCGGCGATCGGCCAACTCGACGAAGAGGCACGAGTGCCCCAGGTGCGTGATGCGCATGACGGAAACGCTAGCCGGACGCACGGCATACCTGACCGCAATAGGGTTGGGGACTGAGGCGAACCCACCCCGGAAGGTGATCGACATGACTGCGCCGGTAGACCCGACGACGACCGCGGCCTGGAGCCGACTGACCAGCGCGGCGACCACATTGGAGCCGGACCTTCGTGCCTGGTTTGCCACTGATCCCACACGGGCGCAACGGTTTTCGTTCGAGTGCGCCGACCTGCACGTCGACCTGTCGAAGAACCTCCTGACCGACGACATCCTCGCTGCCCTCGTCGAGCTCGGCCGCGAGGTCGGGCTCGAGGAGCGTCGCGGCGCGATGCTCGCCGGAGAGCGGATCAACGTCACGGAAGGCCGGTCGGTGCTTCACACCGCGCTGCGTCGCCCGGCGGACGCGGCACCGGGCCTGGTGCTCGACGGGCAGGACGTCGACCACGACGTCCACGAGGTGCTCGCCAAGGTCTATGCCTTCGCCGACCGGGTGCGCTCGGGCGACTGGCGCGGGGTGACCGGCAAACGGATCGAGACGATCGTCAACGTCGGGATCGGCGGCTCGGACCTCGGGCCGGTCATGATCTACGAGGCGCTGGCGCCCTATGTCCAACCCGGGCTGACCTGTCGGTTCATCTCCAACATCGACCCGACCGATGCCGCCCAGAAGACGGCCGGTCTGGACCCCGAGACGACGCTCGTCATCGTCGCCAGCAAGACCTTCACCACCCTCGAAACGATCACCAACGCCCGCCTCGTGCGCACCTGGTTGCTCGACTCACTGGCAGCGTCTGGCGCGATCGACGGGTCGGACGCCTCGCAGGCCGACGCCGTCGCCAAGCACTTCGTGGCGGTGTCGACCGCCCTGGACAAGGTCGCTGCCTTCGGGATTGACCCGGCCAACGCGTTCGGCTTCTGGGACTGGGTCGGCGGTCGTTACTCCGTCGACTCCGCGATCGGCACGGCTGTCGCGGTGGCTATCGGGCCGGAGCGGTTCGCCGAGTTGCTCGCCGGCTTCCATGCGGTTGACGAGCACTTCCGCACCGCGCCCCTGGAGCGCAACGTGCCTGCCCTCATGGGCCTGCTCAACGTCTGGTACGTCAACCACCTCGACGCCCGCAGCCACGCGGTGCTCCCCTACGCCCAGCAACTGCACCGGTTCGCGGCATACCTGCAGCAGTTGACGATGGAGTCCAACGGGAAGTCGGTCCGTTGGGACGGCACCCCGGTGACCACCACCACCGGAGAAGTCTTCTGGGGCGAGCCCGGCACCAACGGGCAGCACGCGTTCTACCAACTGCTGCACCAGGGCACCCAGCTCATCCCGGCGGACTTCATCGCCGTGGCCACACCGGCATACCCCTTGACGGACGGGGCCGCCGACGTGCACGAGTTGTTCCTCGCGAACTTCTTCGCGCAGACCGCGGCGCTGGCCTTCGGCAAGACCGCCGACGAGGTGCGCGCGGAGGGGACGGCCGAGGCGATCGTGCCCGCGCGGGTCTTCTCGGGCAACCGCCCGACGACCTCGATCATGGCGCCTGCGTTGACCCCGTCGGTGGTCGGTCAGCTCGTCGCGCTCTACGAGCACATCACCTTCACGCAGGGCATCGTCTGGGGCATCGACTCCTTCGACCAGTGGGGTGTCGAGCTCGGCAAGCAACTGGCCAAGAAGATCGAGCCCGCGGTGGCCGGCGACGAGGTCGCGCTCGGCGACCAGGACGCCTCCACGCAGGCGCTCATCCGCTACTACCTGGCTCACCGGGAGCGCTGAACGATCGATCAGCCCGGCAGCGGAGTCAGCCCTCGGACGGCTCCGGTGCCGGGCTGTGTCGTGCGGCGAAGGCGAGCCACTCGCTGAGGTGGACATAGACCGCAGGGTGGTTGAGCAGGTCGAGGTGGCGGGCGCCGCCCACAACACGGATGTCCCTCGGGTCGACCTCGCCCCGGCTAGCCGCGACCTGCGCGTCGGCGGGACGAACCAACAGGTCGCCCACCCAACCCGCCACGAGCCCATCGCGTTTCGACGGCACCGTGCCGATAACGACGCAGTGGCGTATGCCGCCCGCCAGCGGCACCGTTCGCGCCGGCGCGGTGAGCGCGCCGGAGTCGACGTCGTGCCAGTCGTCGGCGAGCAGGTTCCCGTGCCCGAGGTCACCCATCCCCGCCGGGCGGGACGAGATCACCTCGGCCAGCCATCGGGTCTCCGGGAGTCTGGCAAGGACTGGGGTGAGCCGGGCGACGCCACGGACGATGGCGGCCCCCTGGTGCGGAGTTCCGATGGTGACCGTGACCCGGACCAGACTCGGCCACTGGCGGTCGGACGAGGCCTGGGCGAGGGCGCTGTGCAGGACCAACCCGCCCATCGAGTGGCCGACGAGGACCAGCCCGCACACGGGGACCGGCCATCCCGCGACGAGCGCGTCGAGCAGGTCATCGAGGTGCTGGCCGTTGTTCGACACCCGCAGCCCGGTGTTGTAGCGCACCCGCACCGGCGTCCACGCGCCCTCGGCCCGCAGTCGACGCGAGTAGCTCTCGCCCGGATGCCCCCAGTTGCGTTCGGAGCGGATGTCCCACCAGTCGTCGGTCTCGACGAGCCCGTGGATGAAGACCACAACGAGCCCGGTCGCGTGCGGGTATGCCGCGTGTAGACCTCCGCGCGAGAGGGGCACGTCGCGCCCCTCGGCTCGCAGGGCCATCGGCAGGCTGAGCGGCGAGTGTCGTTGCTGAAGTCGGTCGCCGTAGAGGCCGTTGAGCACGGACACCGCCTGATAGGCGCCGGGCTCCTCGACGACCGGCCGACCGTCGGCGAAACGTGCCCCGACCCGGGCCACACCATGTCCGATGGCGCCCAGACCGCGTCCCACGGCCTGCCCGGCCCGGGTGGTCGCCTGGCGATGCGCGGTGCGGACCCGCTCGATCCGGTCGCGGTGGGCCGGCCCGGCGATGCGCGCCGCGGCGCCGTAGCCACGATCGAGGATCGCCGCGGACAGTTGGCCGCTGCGTCTCGCGGTGCCGAGGAGGGTCTCCCCCACCACCCGACCGACCTCTGCAGCCTCCGACGCCTTCATTACTCAAGAGTAACTTGCCGGACGGGTCGAGCCGACCGGCTTCGGGAGGCGAGCGGGCAGGCGGGCAGGCGGCTCCCGAGGTATGCCGGACCGCCGGGAGCAGCGGTCACCACAAGGAGCGACTTACGCCGAGGAGGGATACCCCGGTCAGCCGTCGACGGCGAGGACCAGCGGGAGGACGGCGGGGGCTCCGGCGGCCCGCAGGGCTCGCGCGGCGACGGTGAGGGACCAGCGCGAGCTCACCAGGTCGTCGACGAGCAGCACCGGCCCCGGTATGCCGTCCACCCGGCTCGCGAGTTCGGGTGACACTCCCAGCCGCTCCCAGACCCCGGCAAGGCGGAAGGCACTGTTGCCGCCGGGCTCGCCGATGGGACCGCCGTGGAGCAGATCGAGCGTGCCCAGCAACGGCAAGCGACCGATCTGCGCGATGGCTGCCGCGAGCGAGCCGACGAGCAGGGAGTGGCGGCGCGACGGCATACCAACGACGCCGGCCGGTCGCTCGTCCCAGTCCCATTCGGACAGCACTCGGATGACGGCCCGGACCACTGCATCGGGGACCTCGGCGTCCTCGCGGAGCACCTCACGAAGCCGTTGGCCCCACCCGAGATCGCTCAGGCGCGCGAGCGCCCGGCCGGGTGCCATCGCCTCGTTGGCGGCGATCCGGCCCTTGACTGAGACACCCAATCGGTCCATCCCCGTAGGCCATTGGGCTCGCGGCTCAATGGGGACGCCGACCCGGGTCAGTTGGGCGCGAGCGGCATCGAGGGCGGTGTCGGCGACATCCGCGGCATACCAGGGGGCGGTGCAGGTGTCACAGCGCCCGCAGTCGGCCGCGGTCGGGTCGTCCAGGCAGCGTTGCAGGAACGCCATCCGACACTCGCCGGTCCGCTCGTAGTCGAGCATGAGTTGCTGCTCGGCGCGACGGGCGGCGGCGACTCGTTCATAGCGTTCGGCGTCGTAGGTCCACGACTCCCCCGTCGCGAGCCACCCACCGCTGACCCGCCGGACCGCGCCGTCGACGTCGAGGACCTTGAGCAGCAGTTCCAACCGAGTCCGGCGGATGTCGACGATGGCTTCCAGGGCGGCGGTCGAGAGCGGCCGCCCTGCGGCAGTGAGGGCCTCGATCACCGCTCGGGCGCGCTCCTCGGTGGGCATGGAGACGCTGGCGAAGTAGGCCCAGATGTCGCGGTCCTCCGCGCCGGGCATGAGCAGCACGTCGGCCCGTTCGGTGGCCCGGCCCGCGCGACCAATCTGCTGGTAGTAGGCGACCGGCGACGAGGGCGCCCCGACGTGGACGACGAAGCCGAGGTCGGGCTTGTCGAAACCCATCCCGAGGGCCGAGGTCGCGACCAGTGCCTTCACCTTGTTGTCGCGCAGGGCGTGCTCGAGCCGTTCCCGCTCGGCCGGGTCGGTGCGACCGGTGTAGGCCGCGACCCGATGGCCCGCCTGGGCGAGGGTGGTGGCCAGGTCCTCGGCCGCGGCGACGGTGAGCGTGTAGACGATGCCGCTGCCGGACAACTCGCCCAGGTGCGTGAGCAGCCAACCGAGCCGTCCCTCGGCTCCCATGCTCGGCAGGACCCCCAGGCGCAGCGACGGACGCGCGAGCCCGCCGCGGATGGTGCGAACCTCCCGATGCGGGTATGCCGCCGCGCTGACCTCCTCCCCGCCGCGCTCGTCCACCCCGCCGCGCTCACCCGCCCCGCCGAGCTCGCGTTCCACATCCGCGACAACGCGAGCATTCGCGGTGGCCGTAGTGGCGAGCACCGGAGTGCCCGGCGGGAGGGCTCTCAAGAGGTCGCCGATGCGTCGATAGTCGGGGCGAAAGTCGTGGCCCCAGTCGCTGACGCAGTGGGCCTCATCGACGACGAGCAGGCCCGCCCGGGCAGCGAGGTCAGGCAACTGCTCCGCGCGGAACGCGGGATTGTTGAGCCGCTCGGGGCTCACCAAGAGGACGTCGACCGCGTCGTCGGCCAGGGCCTGACGCACCTGCGCCCAGTCGAGGGTGTTGGCCGAATTCATCGTTACCGCGCGGATCCCAGCCCGGGTCGCAGCGGCGATCTGGTCACGCATGAGGGACAGCAGCGGCGAGACGATAATCGTCGGCCCGGCGCCGTTGGCCCGCAGCAGCGCGGTCGCGACGAAATAGACCGCCGACTTGCCCCACCCCGTGCGCTGGACGACCAGCACCCGCTCGCGATCCCGGACGAGCGCGAGAGCCGACTCGAGTTGTCCCTCGTGGAAGTCGACATCGGCGCGTCCCACGAGTCGCCGCAGCGCCGCCCGCGCGTTGCCTTCCAGATCGTCGTCCACACCCGACACCGTATGCCGCCCCGCCGACAACGCCCGACCCTCCCCGCCCCGCCCGAGATCGCCGAAATTGTCGTCGAATTGGTGGATGAGTCGGTCGGTACGCCGGGTTCTGTTCCGCAGCAACCGTTTCCGGCTGCCGCAGCGACGGTCATCCATCTCGGTCGGCCATTGCTGGCCGGCTCTAGCGCTCTACCCGCAGACTCGGGCGGGCCGCCCTCAAACGCCTGCTGTTCGAGCTTGCTCCGGGTGGGGTTTACCGAGCCGACCTGGTCACCCAGATCGCTGGTGGTCTCTTACACCACCGTTTCACCCTTACCTCGCGAGCCGGCGGACCGGCATACGAGGCGGTTTGTTTTCTGTGGCACTGTCCCGCGGATCACTCCGGGTGGCCGTTAGCCACCACCCTGCCCTACGGAGCCCGGACGTTCCTCGGCACCCGGCTCGCACCGGATGACGCGACCGCCTGACCGACTCATCCACCCCGAGTGTATGCCGCTCGGCAGCGATGTCAGAGGTGCGCCCTAGCGTGGGCTCCATGATCGACCACTTCGGTATCAACTGCAGCGACATGCCCACGGCCGCACGCTTCTATGACGGCGTCCTCGGGGTCCTCGGCCATCGACGAGTCATGGACTTCGGTGCGGCCATCGGATACGGGACCGAGGCGCCCGTCTTCTGGATCAGCACCTTCGACGGCGTGGGGCCCAACCGAGAGGTCCACGTGGCGTTCACGGCACCTGATGCCGCCGCCGTGCGGGAGTTCCATGCCAAAGCCCTGGAGTTGGGCGCCGAGGAGTTGCACGCACCGAGGCTTTGGCCGGAATATCACCCCGGCTACTTTGGCGCCTTCGTGCGGGATCCCGACGGCAACAACATCGAGGCCGTCTGCCACGCCGCTGGCCCTACTGACTGAGGCCGTTCCGGCGCGTCCACGCGCCCTCAGAACGGGGGCGGGTCATCAGCAGGGTCGTCGGTATGCCGGGTGCTCACCGCATGCGCTGCCCAGGCGCCGGCATGGCGCCCGTCGAGGTAGTCATGGGGTTCGGTGACATAGCTGCGCCCGGCCAGAGTGGTCCAGGTGACGCTCGCGGTCTCGGGGTCCTGACGGGTCGACCACAACCCGAAGGTCTTGAGCTGGTGATGTCGACGGTGCTTGACCGAGAGGTTGGCCGTCGAGCTCTCACCGGCCGGCCAGGGAACGTCGTGGTCGAGATCGGCCCCGATCGGACTGACCTGGCATCCGGGGCCGCGGCATACCCGATCGCGCGCTGCGACGTGCGTCCGCATGGCCTCGGTCGGCCGGTAGCGGTGAGTCGACACCTCGATCAGCGCACCCGTGCGGTCGTCAACAACCAACCGTCGCCACACCGATCCGGCCGCATGGGCGATCTGCCGGACGTGTGACGCCGAGACGAACCCAAACCCAGGCAACTCGCCCGGCTCGTCATCGCACCCCAACAACGTTGCCAAGGTGACGATCACGTCCACATGGGCCGGGGGCGCAGCCCCGAACCTCTGGCCTGGGATGAGCGGCGCAGTACCGACCACCGCGGCGGGGGCGAGGGACGCGGCGCCGATGCTCGCGCCGTCGCCAACGGGGGTCGGTCCACTCTCGGGCCGATCGGACACAACCCGCCCGTCGCCGCGCATGAGCAACTCGAAAGCGACATCGGAACGCAGTTGGTCGAGGGTCACCTCGGAGTAACCACCACCGGCGCGCAACCCGCGGGCCAAAGCGTCGATCCGGCTCATTACCGAACACACCCGGGCGGCCTCGCCGACGATCCGGACCACCCCGGTGCCGTCGTCGAAGAGCTCTGCCGAGGTCCGACGCGCGCGCTTCGCACGCTCGGCGTGCTTGGCTGCGGCAGCCGGGTCATCGGCGCGGTGTTGGGCCAGCGCGCGGCGCAATCTGCGCCCCACCAGAGCATGCGAAGCGACCGAGCCATCCCGGCACGGAGCGACCACCCGCAGGGCGACCTCTCCAGCCTCCTCGGCGTCCAGCTCGCTGATCTCGTCGCACAACCGCGCGACCCTGGCCAAGTCCGCCTCCCCCGCGGCGAGCATCGCGATGAGCCCCTCGGACCGGGCGGGCTCAGCCGTGGCCAGTCGCAGCCGACGCCAGCACTCCCCCTCGGGCAATCCGGTGGCGGCCATCACCTCGGCGACCACACCCCCACGCACCGCCGCAGCCGCCTGCGCCCGAAGCG
>ERZ724508.930-NODE-930-length-19028-cov-8.815844_pt1 | contig 19028 bp, 7 predicted proteins | sample MGYA00376041_ERZ724508 | MGnify/ENA primary metagenome ERZ724508 (study PRJEB28724, sample SAMN07190887) | wastewater metagenome | isolation source: effluent of sewage treatment plant in Hong Hong | place: USA: Christiansburg, Virginia | collected 2016-03-01 ...
GAACTATTATACCAGATTATCAATGCTTTCTATGCTACAAAGAATGATAATATTAATTATTTTTATTGATTCTTCTTCGACTAATAATATTTCAATATGCTTTTAACAAATTAATATAATCAATAATAAGTGCCACAAATATATGAATAACTAATTTAACATCTTTAAATTGAATAAAAGATTGAATGATATTTTGAAGATCTTATAGTGTTGGTTTTGCTAGGAAATTAAACTTTATTAAATTACTAAATAAATAACAAATAATATTATGTTATAGTATTTGAAACTTTATTATTTAATTTTGAGAAAATTATCAATAATGTAGAGCCTTCTTATTTATAGAGCTTAGTTGGTTTAAATACTTGTACTTATATAATTAATTACATATTTGATTAAGACAATAAGAACAACTTTGATAAAGCTTTATAATGTATTTCAGAGTGTTGTCTCACAATAAACACATAAGAAAACTTTAACAATGTATAGAAATATTATTTTGATAAGGATTTCAAAATTTATTTAGAAACTTTGCAAAAATTTTGCTAAGAAGATTTTTTAATAAACATTATATAAAATAAAAACACCGATCAAAAAACACTTGATTTTTTAAATATAATTTCAAGTAATTTATTTTTGGAGTTTTTTGAGCATTTTAAAGAACAAAATTTATAACTTGTTTTTCTCAAATATTCCTAGGATTTTTTATCACAAATAATAAAGAAAGATTTTAAGAATATTAAACAAGAAAAAATGTTTAATATTTTCAACAGTTTTTATTTACATATTATATTGTGTTGGTTTGAAACCTAACAACTATTACTTGACAATAAATCCTTAATAGAACTTTTTTAAAATAATAAGGATTATTTTATTTTATTAAGTCAATATTATAAAGATCATTTGGAAAAAAATCAAGATCATTTATTAAAAAAAAGCAAAATAGCTTGATACTTATACAGACATTATTCTAGCTTAATAATCTATATAAATACATTTTTTGGATTAAATAATATCATAGATGCTTGGAGAGCCAAATAACTTGATTCCTTTTCACCTGAATTTGTTATACTTCATAAACAATATTTCTAGATAAAATTTTGAATATAAAAAGCATTTTTTAAAGACTTTTATTATACAGAAGCTAAAATTGTTCACATAAGAAAAAACGATCTTTTTGAAGATGGAATGATTTTTTTCAAAGAAATAATTCGTAAAGATGTAAATCTATAAAAAACTATACCTTAGATTATTTTCTACAATGAGTTTTAATAACCAGAAGAAGGTTTTGATTAGGGAGGACTATTCAAGGAATTTCTCTGTATTTTTAGCTCGGAATTTCTTAAAACAGAAACTTAACTTTTTTAAGTAAATTCTGTAACATAAGAGCTTTATATTAACTCAAATTTGCTCTTAAGTGAAGAGACATAAACTAAGCTTTAAATTTTTGGAATTTTGCTAGGAATGGGTCTCAAATACAGTATTACTCTTTAGCAGCCTGTCAACAAGCTTCTTATAAGAAAATTATTCAAAAAATAAAACTACATCAAATAGCTTTGATATTTAGACGAATAGCTATATGATCATTTGCTTGGCTTATTAAAAAAAGAAAAAATTGAGGAAATGGGCTTAACTTTCAGCATTTTTGAGCCAGTTCAACAAAAGGATGAAAATTTAGTTCCTTAAGGAAATAAGATCAATGTGATAAAAGACAACTTGATTATGTATATATATTACTATGCCAATTATTGACTCAATATATAATAGGAGAGACATTTTGAATGCATTCAACTTGGCTTCAATAAGATTATTTCTCAAGAAAGACTATAGCTTTTTACTGAAGAAGAAATATCAAAGATGATTGATGGAGATCCAACACCAATTAACTGAGAAGACTTCATTAATAACATAAAATTCTATTAAATGTCTGATAAGCTTGAGGAATATTTATAAAGGTTCATATTAGAATCCCCTGAAGACATTTTATTATTACTGCTTGAGTTTATTACCAACTTAAGAAGACCACCTTCATTTGGCTTTGAACAGATCAACCCCAGCATACTAATTAAGTCTGAGGAAGTAAGTGAACTTTTGCCAATTGCCTAAACATGTTAGAATATTCTCATAGTACCAGAGTATCCAAGCTATGAAGTTTTCGAGGACAAGCTTAATAAGGCTCTTTCTTATACCAAAGGACATTACATTAATTAAGTTTCTTTTAAAATTTAATTATTTTTTTAACTTCAAATTATAATAAAATCATATTTAATAATGTCAGATTATTTAAGCTTAAAAAAAAAGTTATTCTAGCTCAATTATAAAGATAATTTTGGAGAAGAATCTCTTCCTTTGGTCAGAAAATTACTAATTGATCTTCTTAAAGCATCTGAAGCACATTCTTTGTTGAAAAAACAGCTTGAGGTTGCCAATAGAAGTTTCATGGACTCAAAGATAAATGTGAGCAATGAGGATCTTAAAAACGCAAATCTTATAATGGAGAAAGAAAATAATAAATTGCATGAAAGCTTGTTAAAAAAAGAGCTTATTATTTAATAATATGAATCCTTATACAAAACAACAGCTAATGAAGTAAGTAAGATGCCAATGAATGCCTGAGTATTATAGAGCCAAGCTGAAATGCTGTAAGAAGAAAACCAAAGACTCTGACTCAAATATGAAGGTGTTGTTAATTCTGATAATGTTAAGACTATGTCAATTGAAGTCTAGAGAGCTGATCTTGAGAAATAACAAAATTTTTATCTAAATCAAATTGAAGTCATGTCTAAGCAATTGGCAGAGCAAAAAATCACAATTGAGTTGCTGGAAAAGAAATCAGTGCCTGAGCTTTAAAACGAGATAAAGCTTTAACAAAATATTTAGGCTTAAAAAATACATGAAATTGGACTTCTTAAATAGCAAAATAAGGATCTATAGTAAGCTAAAGACATTGTAGATAAAGAACTAACTATGATCAAAAAATCGTAATAAACTCCAAAGGATTTTATGAGAGATGATTAACAGAACTATCAAGCAATATTTAAGCTTGAGAACTAATTAAAATAATAATAGGAGTTGTCTTAAGAGCTTTAAAGGAAGCTGGAACAAAATTATGAATAAATAAAGCAATAAGAACACAGTATTAGGAATTATAAAGAACAAAAAATAATACTTGAATAGGCTTAGGTTAAGTAAGAAATTAAAATACAAGAATAAGAAACTTATAAGCATCATAATACATTGACAATTCAGTAGCTTAATGAATAATTATCTTAGTACAAAGAACAGATGAGAAGCAATGAATTTTTGATCTAAAACCTTAATCAATAAATTCAAGAGCAAAATACTCAAGTTCATTCAAAGGAGCTTGGTATTTAGTTTCATTAACAAACAATTTAGGATTAATAATTAAAGCTTAAGGATATTGAATAATAATCTCATCTTTATAAGTAAGAGTTTTTAAAGGCCTAGGAAAGTTGCCAATAAAAGGATTAAAAAATCAATGAAATTTAATATCAGCTTTAAGCTTTATAGTTATAGGAATAAAGATATTAGTAAACTATAGAGAAATTGACTCAGCAATTACAAGCCTACTAGATAAACTAATAGGATATTATTAGCACAAAAAATCTAAGCTATGAACAAGATCTTAAGCTAATGTAAGCTTAGTAAGAATTAGTTAACAAAAATCAAGAGCTTTAAAACCATAAAGATTTCTTAGAGCAAATTTAGAGACAATATCAATAGCTTAAATAAGATTATACTGAGTTGTAAGAGAGAAATAAAGTTTTATAGTTTTCTGAATAAAATTTGAAGAATTTGCAACTAAGAACAAATCAGTTGCAGGAAGATAATAAAGCCATTCCTTAGCTTAGATCATAAATAGAGTAAATAAGCTTTATTTTAAGCCAAAAGGAAAAAGAAATAGAAATGTTTTAAGGATAATTAAAAAAGGAAGCTATGCAAAATGAACTTCTTTGAACTGAGAATGAAAAGTATCAAATACAAATTCAAGAACTTTAAATATAGCTTTCTTTAGGTGAGCTTCAAGTATAGAATAAACATAAAAATGTCATAAATACTTCCAGCCAAAATTAGGGTCTTCAAGAAGAGATTCAAAGACTAAAAAGTTAATTATAAGATACATTGAAAATAGTTCAAGATTATAAAGCCTAAATTTTCTAACTTCAATAATAATGAAACTAAGATAACAATATTAATAACCAACACTAAGACTAAATAAAATAGCTTCTAAACAAGTCTGAGCTTCTGGAACAAAAAGAAGCTTAGCTGATTTAAATTTGCAGCAAATTTGAAGAGCAAAATTCTTAACTAAAATTTGAACATGAAAATCTATGCTGAAAAAATGAGCTTATAGAAAAACAATTAAAACAATATGAGCATGAAATTTGCAATAGTTAGCTGTTGACTCATGATCTTTAATAACAAAATTCTCAAATGAAAGAAATTTTAAATAAAAAATACAAATTTGAAAATGAAAATGATCTTGAAAATTTAAACAAAAAACTAATAAGAATTTAAGAAGATTTTGAGTTACAAAAAGAAGAAAATTAAAGCTTGAAAAACTAGATAAAAAGTCAGTAATAATTAGAGTAGGATTATTAATAGAAGCTAATAAATCTTGATAATGAAAGAGATTAGATAGAGACAGAGTTTTTAGAGCTAACCAGAAGGTATTAAAAAATACAAGAGATTTTATAAGAGGAAAAGTAACATTCTGATTAAATACAATAAGATGGATTTGAAATGCAATAAGAAATATTATTGCTTAGAAAATAACTAGATAATCTTTCTGAAGATAACCAAGAGTTTTAATAAGCTTTCTAAAGCATTCAAAAAGATACTCAAGATTAATAACAAATAATAAGATAATAAGATCTTGCTATAAGGGAACATTAGTAAGAGACTCAAGTCATTCTCAATGACAACAGACATCTATAATAAGAACTAATAGGCTTATAGAACAAGAACGTAAAACTCCAATAAAGAATGTAGATATTTTAACAAGAGCAAAATGAGACAGATTCTTTGAAAAAAGAGCTTCAAATAGAAAAAAGTATACTGAGCAATAGCTGTTGATTTTTAGACTCAGAAAAACAACAAATGCAAATTATGATTAAAAAAATGGAGAATTAAATTAATCAAATTAACTAAGAAAAAAATGCCTTATAAAAAGAGCTCAGCTGAATATAATAAGAACATAGTTTATTTAAACAGAGATTTGAGGAAATAAGCTCATAATATAATGCCTTGTATTCAGGACATTAGAAAATAGAACTTGAGCATTAAAATCAAGAGATGGATTTGTCTAATAAGAATTTAGAACTAAAAAACTGGATGAAAAAACACGAGGCCATAAGCCATCAAAACTAAAGACTCTAGATGATTATATAAGAAAAAGAAAGACTAATAGCAGGTCTTGAGGGCTCATATAAAAACCTCAAAGAAAACTTTGATTATCTAAAGAAAAAAAACCTTGAGATTTCCCAAAAATACTAACAAGAATTGGAAAGGAATTCTGAGCTAGAAACAAAAATAATTGATCATTAATAAAATGTTCCTAAAATGACTCAGACAATTTTTCAAGGAAATATTTCAGACTCAATTGAAGGCAAAATTGAGGTTCAAAAGTCGGTTTTCAAATTATAATAAAAATAATAATAAGTTAATATAATGGAGGGAGAGATGTTTATGTGGAAGAAGATGATAGGCTCTTTAGGCTACTGGAGAAAGGTATGAATATGATACAGAGAAGGCTATTTCATCATTATAAGCCTGAAGACTAGAGAAGTCAAGCATTGAATAAAACTTGAACAAATAACCATTAAAGAATCTTTTGACAATTTGGAAGAATTTTGAATTTTTACTGGCATTGGAGAAATATTTCTTAAAGCTGAAAGTTATGAAGATAAAGAATAATGGCTCAAACTGATTGCTAAATAAAAAACGCTCTTTGAGCAAAATAAGAAAATAGATTAGGGATTATTTTAGATCAAAAATTCAAATTTGGATTTTGAGAGAATTTCTCAAACATTTGATAATCTTTTGCCATAAAGTAATCTGGAACAAATAAAGGTTTTTATGGGAACTATTTGGCATACTTTTGCAAAGATGAAAGAAAGACTTGATGAGATTGAAGCCCATGCCAACTACAAGTAACAACAGTCAATAAAGAAGCTTAATAGTGTTCAAAATGATCTCAAAAATCAATTAGAGATTTTATGTTAAAAGTTTGGCTGAGAGTTTGATATTATAAACAGAATAGGTGAGGTTTTCAAGTAATAATCACGGCCAAATTTTAAGAAAGATAACGGTGAAAATTCCTAATCAAATCTCAATCAAAATTTACTGCCAAAAATCTCAATTAATACCTCTTATGATTTCGAGAATCTATCTTCAAGAGAGTCTGCAAGCCAATGAGAGTTCTTATCGTTTTATGAGAATAAAACATAGCTGGCAATTTAATAACAAAGCTTTATATAGTGACACTAACAAAAAAACTATTCTGAAAGTTCTCAAGAAATTGTTTTCAAAAATACAATTGTCAAAAAGCTGCTGGAGAATGAAGTCTTTATCAAGTATTAAATAGATAAAGAAACTTCTATAAGAGAAAAGTTGCCAGCTTTTTGAGAAAAGAACCAAAAAATTAACTTTTGGAAAATTTTAAAGGAGTTTATTGGTAAGGATCTTACTATGGTGACTCTTCCTATATATTTTAATGAGCCTTAGTCTTTCTTATAGACAACAGCAAGGTTTTTGGAATATTAGGATCAGTTTATTAAGGCAGATAGTTTATAGTGTAAGGGTCTTTAATGCGCCTATATTTTGTCAGCATTTATAATTGGCTATGGAAACTCTGTTTAAACAACAAAGAAGCCTTTTAATCCTTTGCTTGGAGAGACCTATGACTATTTCGATCCATTAACAAAAACTTGGCTGTTGATGGAACAGGTCTCACATCATCCACCAATCACAGCTTATTATGGAGAAAATGAGCACTACATTTGTCAAGGATGGTTCATGATAAGAACAAAGCTTTCTGTATCTGGAATTTATGTTGAGCCAAGAGAGCAGACTTTAATAACTCTAAAATCAACAAAGGAATAATTTATGGTGACAAGACCTGTTGTCACTGTCCATAACATGATAATTGGAGAGATGTTTGTCTGGGCAGAAGGTCTTGCAACATGTGAGAATCTCCACACAGGTCACTAGGCTCATATCTATCTTCACCCAGTGGGATTTTTCCCAAAAAAAGACTTTAAATTAGATGGAAAGATTGCAGATCCAGATGGCAATGTTATGGCAAAAATTCATGGGAAATGGAATGATATTATTTACTATGATAATGAGTGAGGAGAGCAAGTTGAGATTGTTAGGCTTAAAGATTATCCTGAACACTTTGTTGAGTAATACTGCTTTAGTAGATTTGCCATTGGAATGAATCACTTGTCAATGAATATGGTACCAATGTTGCCACCAACTGACTGCTGATTCAGAACCGATATTAGAGCTTATGAGTTTGGAGATCTAGAACTTGCAGCCTAAGAAAAAAACTGACTTGAATAAAATCAAAGAAAATGAAGACTGGAGATGCAAAAAGACAACCTACACTGGAAACCCATATGGTTTGATTTTATTATGGAAGATAAAAAGGTGCTCAAATGTCAATATAATTTTAGATACAAAAAATGTTAAGAAAAGTAGACTTGGCCTGATGAAGTTCCAGATATTTATAATTAATACTATGTTTAAAATATTTAAAATTATTAAAGAGAATAAACAAGCTATGATTTATAACAGCTTTCTTATAATTTATACTTTATTAATGAAATTTCTATTAAAATTATAATGCCAAAATATAATCTAAAAAACTCCTTGTAAAAACTTCAAATTCAATCTAAACAAAAATCAAATCCCAAAGAGATCTAAAGCAATGTTGATCTTATTTATGATTAGTATATAAAAAGCTACTATAACAAGCTTTAAAGCTAAGATCCATCTTATCAAGAAATTCCTGCATTTTTCAACTCACAACTAAACAATAATACAGAAGACCCTTCATTATAATAGCTCCTTCAAAGAGGAACAAAATAAATATTTCTTAATAAAAAATCTCAAGAAATTTTGGATCAAGAAGATATTCATAGACTAATTGAAGAGCTATAATAAAACTAATCATTTCCGGATGATGGAACTTAAAGAATAAATTATGATAATTTTCTAAAAATCAAAAATGTTTTGGGAGAGAAATTTAACAGCTTTTTTCAAGCTACTGAATTTCTCAAGTTTGACAGAGATGAATATGGCTGAATTGACGCTAGTCATTTTGTTAATACAATTATATAGAAAGTTCATCTATAGGAGACCAGAATATAGTTGTCTCTTTATGACTCATAAGGGTATGGATATTTAACAAAAAATGAGTTAATTTAGTTCCTGTAAGACATCATACAACAAGGACCTGATTACAACAAATATAGTCATAAAATCCAAGAAGAATTATTGCAAATTGGTCTATAAAGAATTTTCTTTTTTTTGGATCCATTTTTGACAGAAAAAGTTTTTATAAAAAGTTTTATTTTTTCTCAGATTTTTTAAGAAATTTCTGAACATAAAAATTGAACCTAAGACTAAAATAACAATCAGCAAGACTATAGTTGGTTTAGCTTTTAAAATCTCTAAAATCTCTAAGAAACCTTTAAGAAAATCAACACAAGTTAAAATGGATATATATCCTCATAAGAAATCAAAACTTTCTATCCAGATCTCAGCTGGATGTTTATTTAAAGAGCCTATGAAATTCTTCAAGACAATCCTTAGGGTCTTTCATTTTTTAAAATGGTTGAGCTCATTTTGCTATTAGAAAGCAGAAAGGAAATTCGATCCATAAAATTTCATTTCTAGTGCCTGGATATTTATGACAATGGCTGGCTGGATGCCAAAACAATATATTTGTTCTTTAAGGAAATCAAGTAGCGTTGCAACTCAATCACAACTGACAAGGATAAGTTTGTAAAAACAGAGGACATTATTGATGAGATTTTCGACATGGCTTTAGCTAGAAACAAAAAGACAATAAATTTGAATGATATTTTAATGAGTCAAAAAGGTGACCTTATTTTTGGCATCTTAACTGACCTTAAAACCTTTAATGAGTTTGATCTTAGAGAAAATCAAGTACAAATTAATCATGGGGATGATACTTTTATTGAGCCTAAAATAGACTCTATTTCCAACAGCTCTGAAGATATTTTAAAAGAGCTTAATAATTAAATATAAAATACATAAATAAATTTCTTATATTTATTTGGCAGGCACTTGAGGTTTAGAATACTCAATTCAGATCCTTTAGTTTTTGATCTAAGGATTTTTGAACTAAATAAGACTGTCTGCATCTTATGAAGACCTCATGCTAAGAAAAGCAATTTGAGGCTTATTAGGCTTGCTAATGATTCTTATCTTCAAAGGCTTGCTGCCCACTTTAGAGCAAAACTCCTCAAGATCACTTTGCTCAACATTATTAGGAAGTCCTGATAAATACAGTTCAGATCCCTAAGCTGAACTACTAGATGGTTTATTGTAGCCTTATTTGTTGTTGAAGTTCTGGTCATTTGATCAGTTGTTGCCAAAGTCTCTTTTTGGTTTGTCTTCATTCCAGTTTCTTTTCTAAAGCTAAACTTTGGAGCCGTCGCAGCCACCTTCATCCTCCATCTCATATTGCTCAAACTTAACCTTAGTATTTTCCTCAATTAGCTTGAGTTTTTGAAGCTCTTTGTTATTGAGAAGCATGATGGATTTTCCTACCTTATTACATCATCCTGTTCTTCCAGCTCTATGTATATATGTGGATAGATCTTGTGGTGGCCCAAGCTGTATTATGAGACCAATGCCATTAATATCAAGTCCTCTTGCAGCCACATTAGTTGCTACCAAAATTTGTAGTTTTTTTTCCTTGAACATTTTGTATGTCTTTTCTCTTTCAGGCTATGGAACATCACCGGACAATGCTCTGAACTACGAGTCATCTAGAAGACCATTAAAAATCTAAGTCTCATCTTTTCAGTTGACAAAAACTATACACTGATCATCCTCTTTGATCTCCTTGGCAATTATCTTAACAACTCATTGGACCTTATCATTATCATCTCAGGCCCTTACAAAATAATGGGTGATTGAAGTTGGGGATTATTTATCTGAGTTTCCAACGAGATCTATTTTGTAGAACTTTTCTTTAGAGAATTTCTGAAGTATTCCATTCAGAGTTGAGTTGAATGTGGCTGAGAAGCAAATTACTTGCAAAGCTTCTTTGTTCTTTTGCTCCATGATTTTGGAGTGTATTTCAAGTATGTCTTTATCAAAGCCAATTTCCAAAAGTACATCAGCCTCATCTAAGACAATGGTCTCTAGATTTTAGGCATTGAACTTTCCATTTTCAAGCATGGCCTTTATTCATCCAGGAGTACCAATGACCACATCAGGGTTTTTTTCTAGCTGAATTTTCTGTTCAATAAAATTCTTCTAACCTCCATATAAGACTGCATGGTTGAACTCTGAGCTTGTATGCTTGAGGGTCTCTAGGACATCCTTAATCTAATTTGCAAGCTCTCATGTTGGACTAATTACAAGTATTTTTGGGCCAGGAAGCTCTTTTGATTTTAGTAACTTTCTTTGTCAGTATTGCTCAAGTATTGGCAGAAGAAAAGCTAGTGTCTTTCCTGAGCCTGTATGATCTCAAGCTAAAGTATTTAGGCCTTTGTAGATGTACTCATAGGTTGTGATCTAAATTGGATAAAGACATTCAAATTTGTTTTTCCTTAAGTTCTCCTTTGACTCTGGTTGTATTTCAAAGTTATCAAAGTTGCCTAAGACTGGTATCTGTTCTTTGCTTATTGGGTTTATTTTTATTTCCTCAATCATTTTAATATAAAAATTGTACCAAATTGTTTAAAAAATTAAGCCATTTTGAAGAGTCAGTTTGGCTTTAAAATTTTGTATAATAAAATGTTTATTATTTAATATTTAAATTTAACTTATTTTTTAGTAAATTGTTATGAGAATAAGATCATTGTCAATGCTGTTGCAGTGAGAGCTCCAGTAATAAATGAGATAAAACAAGGGTAGTATTTTCCTTAAGAAAGAGACATTCTTTAAGGAAAGCAAATTCTGATGATAGATGAAGACTCTAAATAAGTCATATAAAATCCCTATGATGTTTTAAATGATAATTATCAATAAAACTCTAGTTAATAAAAACAACATAAATTAAGTTATGATAAGGACTTCAATATAGACATTAGTAAGTAATTGTTGGTTGCTTAATCTGCTTGAGAAAAACTCCAAAATGATCTTAAGCTGGAAAATATTAAAGACAAAGTTGGTTGATTAAAAGAAAGACTTTTTTAAGTATTTTTGCATGTGAACAAATCCAAAACTTATCCTAATTAAACTGTGTATGTTTATTACCTAGCTTATTAAAATACATTTAATATATTTATAATGGACACTTAAGCAAATATAAAGCAACAAAAAAGAACAGGAAAATAAGGGCTTGGATTTCAGAAGAAAAATGAACCTGCATAAAAAGAACTCAATCTTCAAAAGAAAATCCTCAAAAAAATACAACCTAATAAATAACAACAAAATCCTATTTAAATACCTGAGTAAAATAAAGATTAAGAAAAGTTTGAAAAGTCAACTTAAAAAATACAGAAGAAAAAAATCGAATTTTTTAATTAGTTTTTTTATTTCTATTTATAAATGCAGCTTGATTAGAGCTTACAAAAAATCACTGTTGTTACTGAGACAATAAATGAGCTTATTCATCGTCATGAAAAAGGCAAGGATCTTTCTGTATGAGCAATAAAAAAATTCATGTCTGAAATAGCCAAAAAAATAGGTCTTAGCTCAATACCGAAACTTGTTGACTTAGTCAGTGCAGTACCAGAGTCTTATAAGGCTAAATTGCTTCCTGTATTAAAAACCAAGCCTGTTAGAACAGCCTCTGGTATTGCAGTTGTTGCAGTCATGTGCAAGCCACACAGATGCCCTCATATAGCCACTACAGGAAATATTTGTATATATTGTCCAGGTGGTCCAGACTCAGATTTTGAATACTCAACTCAATCCTACACAGGCTATGAGCCTACAAGCATGTGAGCCATAAGAGCAAGATACGATCCTTACATACAAGTTAAAGATAGAGTTGAGCAGCTTAAGAAAATTGGTCACAGTGTAGACAAAGTTGAGTTCATAATTCAAGGAGGCACTTTTATGAGTCTCTCTTCTTCATACTGAGATTATTTTATAAGAAATCTTCATGATGCTCTCTCTGGCAACACATCCAAAGATCATCATGAGGCAGTAAGATACTCAGAGCATTCTTTCTCGAAGTGCATTGGAATTACAATAGAAACAAGACCTGACTTCTGTATTGCTCCTCATATAAGAGATCTGCTTAGCTATGGCTGTACATGACTTGAGATTGGAGTCTAAAATATTTTTGAGGATATTGCCAAGGACACAAACAGAGGACATACAATAGAGTCAGTAAAAAGTTGCTTTGAAATGTGCAAAGACCAAGGCTATAAAATTGTCAGTCATTTAATGCCAAACCTGCCTAACACAGATGTGGAATGAGATCTTCTTAGTTTTAAAGAGTTTTTCTCCAATTCTGATTTTTGAACAGATGGTCTCAAAATCTATCCAACTTTAGTTATAAGAGGGACACAGCTCTATGATATGTGGAGAAAAGGAAAGTATAAGAACTACGCTCCAGATTTGCTTGTGGAAGTCATTGCCAAAGCACTGGCCTTTGTTCCTCCGTGGGTACGAGTCTATTGAATACAAAGAGACATTCCCATGCCTTTGGTAAGCTCAGGAGTTGAGAATGGAAATGTAAGAGAACTTGCTCTAGCTAAAATGAAGGAAATGAACCTTGTGTGTTGAGATGTTAGGACACGAGAGGTTGGCATATAAGAGGTACATAAGATGGCCAGTCCAAAAGACACTGAGCTTATAAGAAGAGATTATTTTGCCAACAATGAATGGGAGACATTTATTTCTTATGAGGATCCATTTTCGGACTAGTTAATAGGTTTATTGAGACTATGAAGATTGGGTAGCAAAAGATTCATGAGTGAGCTTGAGGGAAAAGTATCCATGGTTTGAGAGCTACATGTCTATGGCTCTGTGGTACCAATTCATTCTTGAGATCCTACAAAGTTTTAACATTAGGGATTCGGAACTTTGTTAATGGAGGAAGCTGAAAGAATTGCCAGAGATGAACATGGATCTGATAAGCTGGCCGTAATTGCTGGAGTAGGAACTAGACATTATTATAGAAAGCTTGGTTATGAGCTCTAAGGACCATATATGATAAAGAATTTGAATTAATTATAAAGAAATTTATTTAATTTGTATTTTGAGAAATTTCAAGGATTTTTTGTAAATCTTTTTTGTATTTTTCAATTTTAGAGTTTTGGCTGAGATTTTGATAGATTTTATTTGCTTGATCAAAAGCCTTATCTCATTAAATAAGATTTTATTTTATGTTTTCAATCATTTAATTCTAAGCCTATTATTTTTAGTTTAAAATGATTTATTAGTTTTTCAGTTCTTATATAATAAGTTCTTAATTCTCTATCTGATTTAGAATTTATTCCTGGTCTTTTTAAGCAATTTCTAATTAGTGTTATTTTTCTTTATTTTCTATTAAAATATTGTCATAATTTTCTTGTTAATTATTCATGAAATTTTCTTATTTTCTCAATTCAAACTATATCTCTTTTAGTTTAAACTCAAGCTCATTTAGCTTCAATTAAAGATCAACTGTTTATTACTCATTGTCTTTAAGCTATTCTTAAAGTTGCTCATTTTCTTCATTTACTTCTTTCAGTAAATTTTGTTATCAAATTTCTTCATTTTTTTCTTTTTCTTAAATTTATCTTAAATCTTCAAACTCTTGCTCTTATTAAAAAAGTTCTTCTTATAACCTTTGTTTTTCTTAGTGCATTTATTTAAGATATTTTTCCTATTAGGCATTTTAATCTTCATCATCTATAACAAGCTCCTTTAGCTCTTATATTTTTTAGTCATTTTCCAAGTATTTTTTTTACAGCAAATTCTCCTTATCTTAAAGCTCCTCAAAAACACACTTAGCTTTTTCAAGCTCTACTTAATAATCTTATTATTCATTTTTTATTTAAATATTTTAATTTTAGAGCTCTTCAAGTTCAAACTCCATTTCTTTTTCTTATTTTTATAGAGCCAAAAACTCCTCTTATAGATTTTCATAGTTTTATTAAGCATTTTCTTTTTAGTTATTTAATACATATATTTCTTATTCAAATTCATTTTCTTTTTAATTTCATTGCTCCAAAAGCTCTTAATATTTCTCAGCCAAAATATCAACTTCTTTGCAAACCTCTTTAAGATTCTGCTCTTCTTATTTAAGCTACATAATTTATTCTTTATAGATCTGAATTTCACTCATCAAAAATTCAAATATAAAATTATAATATAAAATAAAAATCTCATTGAAAATTAAATTGTTAATTTAATTTGAAAAATCTGACTAGCAGGATTTTTGTGACAAATCATCTTCATCTATAAGCATTTGAACAAAGTTCACGCTTGAGTTTACCTGAGCTGTTTCTTTAATAGGGCTTTGCTCATTGTTATCCTCGGTCCCGGACTCTGAATTTGATTCTTAATAATCATTGATGGGTTCTTTCTGAGTATGAAAGGAGTTTATTGGAGAAATCATCTGACACTCAAAAGCTTGATATAATTACTAATCTTCAGCAAGCTGTTAATTTCACTTTATATTATATCAGTATTTATGTTTATTGAGAAAGTTTTGGCTGAAGCCTGGCTGAGATAGATCTGATATTGATTAAAACTCCCATTTCATTTTTGATAAGTCTGAAAAGCTATTTTATGAGAAATATTCTGACTGGTTATTTTGATTAACAAAATTTTAATTTTGCTAAGGTCTATCTGAGACAGAGGGCTTATTATTTGGCTTGATAAGATTTTTTGGAAAGACCATTTTTACCAGTCATTTTTTTTACTCTTTTCTTACAAAGCTTGGTTTTTAGAGCAAAATCTCAACACACTCATCCATGTACTAAAAAAGAAAATCTTCAAAACTTTCGCTCTTTAAAATTTTGTAGTCCATTGGGCATTGAAAATACTCCGAGAGTTTTTACTCAAGATCCTCAATTGGTATGCCAAATGTATTTTTCTTCATTGTTGAGACAATAAACAGTTTAATGTTGTTTAAGTAGTCCTAAAGTGTAGAACAGCTTTTTCTATGCTCAATTTATGATCCAACTCCAAGCCTCTCAATCTCCTTGCATTTTTCATCAAATTCATTCTCTCATAATGTCTTATAGCCATCTCATTTTATTATATGTTACAATTCCTCTTGATAAATCTCTTGGCTAGTTGGCACAATTTCTTTTTTAGGAATCTGGTTCAACTTTTTAAGATTTTATTTCAGCTTAATATTGATGAGATATTTGAACTTATTTCTCAGCTTAACTTTTATATGGTTTTTATTGATGACCTAAAGAGTTACTACATCATCCAAGGTCTGCAAATAGTTTTTAAGCTTTGGATAGCCAAATGCCGGAAGGTCTGGAATTTCTCCATACTTTTCTTAAATTGCAGATGGAAGCTGAGCCAGAGTCATTGTACTATCTGGAGACTGATATAGGATTTCCAAAATTTGTTCTTTGAATTTTTGAAGAGTTTCAAATTTGTCTTTGCTTAGCTCATTGCTGTTTTTTGAGTTAAGAACTATGAATGTTTTTATATGTATTAGCAACTCATTTTTCAAGGCTTGGCTGACCAATGCTACTAGCTTGCCAAGACTCTATGATTATAGTGTTTCATTGCCACAGTTTTTAAGCATCAAAGCAGCTCCATATTTTCCTCCAGGAATTGCTCTGTCAATATTTTAATTTTGAAGAACTTTCAGTAAGGCAACCTCATTTAAATTATGATGATTTTTTGTCTGATGATTCTCAACAGAGCTGAGCCATTTTCGGATCTTTTCTTCATTGATGGTTTCCTAAGACTGGTTGATCATGAAAAAGTCTTAAATAAAGTGCTAGAACTCTACATATATAAAATCATTTTGCTCAAAGCTCATAGTGTCCTCATAGACTTGCTCTAAAGAAGAGTGAATAAATAAATGGCTTTCCGATTTTTGGTCTAGAAAAATTTCAATTTAACCAAAATTTTTCTTATATTTATTAATCTTTGTTAGTTTTTGAGGATTGTCTGAAAATGCAGCTAAATATCCTCACCATTTATTTCAAATATGAAAGCCAAAGTTCTCTTTAAATCAAGACTATATAAGCTACTCTGTGGGTCACATCTTATCAGCTGAAATGCTCATTAATACCCAGCTTAGAGACTCTATAGAGAATTAATCTAGCTTAATAGAGAAGTATATTTGTTCAGGAAAATCCCCAAACCTTCTTATTGTTTATATGAATAGATTTTGAAGAGATTATTGTATTAAAAAATTGTTTAAATTTTGCATTGAAATTAGCTGCTTATTTTACAGATATTTTTGTATTGTTTCCAAAGTGACTGCAAGATTTCCTTTTCAAGCCTCATCTAACAAGTACTCATAGACAAATCTTACCAGACTTTGATTTTGTATTTGAACCTCTAAAGCCTTACTTCTGTAGCATTGCTCTGCAAAGTAGAAGACTTAGAACTCAGAGTCCTCAAAAGCTTAGCCATTATGAACAACTCTTTAGTGTTTGATTCTGTTGCCTTTGTTATGGATTTTTCTGTCGCAATGAGAGCAAAGAGTTTGGACACAATCTACACAGATCCTCATATCATTGTCAGTCTCCTCGCACTCATCACAAACAATCTAGATCTAAGTAGACATTTTATTATAAAGATATAAATTTTAATTTTTAATATGAAAATTTTTGTTGATGAAATTTATTAAAGAAAATATTTTTTGATCTTTTGCTCTTTTTCTTTCTCTTTAATTTTCTGAGAATTTAAAGTGTTCTTTTTGAGTGTAAATTTCATAAGGCTTTTTCTTCATTTTAGATCAAATAAATATGCAGCCTTATTCTTGTTGTTTTCAATGCTTGAGATTTCGCTTGAGAAATTTTAAATATTTATTCTTTTGTTACTCAGCTATCTTAATTTCTTTTTATATTACCTTAATTAAATATATGCTGTCATAAGTTCTTTAAATATTGAGCATAAGTTTGCCTTAAGTTTCATCAATGTTTTTCAGCATAGAAAAATATTCTTGATTATTATCTTCATATTTGTTTTCATTTTTGTTTTGTTTGATAAATATCAGCTTATAAAATTTTTGTATCTAGACTTGAATTCCAGAAAATTAATTAGGTTCTTTTTTCTATATAATATTCTCTAAATTAAAAATATGTTACTTTTGACAGGAGTTAATTTCTTTAACTTTTGATATTAAAATATTTCTCTTTATTAATTGAGCATTTTTTTAAAGGAGTGCCTATTTAATAGTTTCATCATATGCTGCTTTTAATTTGTCATTTTTGTTTTAGAGTATTTAATTATTTTCTATCAATTTTATTCCAATTTGTTCAATGCTCACTAAGTATTGTTAGAATTAGTTAATTTATTCATATGTGTATTTTGCAACACTTATTTAAGGAGAGTCTATCTCAAGCTAAACAACATCTCTTAAAACTTTGTTGATAAAATCTTAACATTGCTTTTTGAAGTTAACAAGTACTTAAAGATCTTGATTGTCTTTAAGAACTTTCTCATATTAAATTTCTTATTAATTTACTTTTTTATTGTTGCTGTTACATTAAACTAATTTATTACGTATCTAGCTACTGTATGCTATATAGTAGTTAGTCTTCTTGTATCTAAAACTAGACAATTTTCTCTCTTAATATATTTTGATTCTTTTAAGATGTTTCTAAAACTCTTATTAGCATACTGTCATTTTTATTATGTCGTTTTTTGATACTATTTATCCATCATTAAAATTTCATTGTTTATGAGTCGCTTTCCTACTTCTTAGTAACATTTTTATTGAAGCTAAAAAAGCATTGAATTTTTGCTTGCAACCATAGCCATTAAAGACCCTTACTTTACAAAAGGCTTTTAAATATTCAATTGGCATCTTAGAAAAATTTCACTTTATTTTCTATCAAAAATCTAAGCCATAATTTTATTCTTTTTATTATCATAATAAACTTTGTTTTATTTTAAATTTTCTTCCACTCTATTTAAATTTTCTCCAATACTTTTTCTTATTTGTTAAAAACTTAGCTTTCTTTTAGGCAAGCTTTATTTTAAATTAAAATTTATACTCATTATAATATATATGGAAATATTAGACTTGTTTTGGCTACAAAATCTGCTCTTATTTTGCCTAAGGTCTTGTAATTAAGTAGAAAATCTCTGGAGAAATTTTCTCTTATTAAAATTGCTTTGAAATAAGATCAAATCCCATGTGAACATTTTATTCAACAAGTTCAGAGTTATTCTTATAGAACTCACTTTTCTCTAAGGCTTTTAAAAAAGACTCCTTGCTTATGAAACCTTCTTCATTTTCTTCAAGAGTTTCAAATAAAGTTCATTGATTTTCAACCTCAGAAAAATCAGGCAAATCAAAGCTTATAAATGTATTAATAAATTCTTTTTTATTAAATTTTTTAGTTTCTTTTGTTTTTTGGTAAACTTCATAAAAAAATGCAGGGGCCTTTTTATTTATGCTAAAGCTTATCAAAAATCATATAAGAGTACTGGTGTCAATATACTCATCCTCAGACATACCTTTTAAATCGTTAAAAAGCATGACAAGTTTTTCTTGAATTTTAATTTTGTTCTCAGTTCCAGAAATAACTTTTGGACCTTAAACTCACTCTTATTAAAAGCTAAGGTTTTATCGAAATTTAGGTTAATAATTATTTGTCTTTTCCATGAAGCTCTAAAGCAATGGGTACTTCGTCTCTTGCATTATAAATTCTTAT